>OFRL01000555.1_pt1 | contig 16319 bp, 14 predicted proteins | sample 1543121 | NCBI WGS metagenome assembly OFRL01 (sample SAMN07774228, study PRJEB24372) | wastewater metagenome | isolation source: Lake Maggiore Cannobio | place: Italy: Cannobio | collected 2016-01
GAAAGTCTTCAGCGTTACCGGGCCGAGGTCAACGCCAAGGCGGTCGGCGATCTTCGACGCCAGCTCTGGGTGAGCGCGGCCGGAGACGACCATCATCCGCTTGTCGTAATCGATCGGGATGCTGGTCGCTGGCTGCAGGCCGCTCTGCGTGGTCACCATTTCGATCGGGAGTCTAGGCGCGAGATCGGTCATTTCTTATCCGTTCCGTCACTCTTGCGGCGCGCGTCGTAACCGTCCTTGTTCTCCTGGCGCTCGCGACCAATCGCCAGCGACCCCGGCGGCACGCCTTCAGTGATCACGCTGCCGGCCGCCGTCCACGAGTCGTCGCCAATTTCGACCGGCGCGATGTAAGAAACGTGGACTCCGCCATGGACACGCTCGCCGAAGACGGTGCGATGCTTGTTTACACCGTCGTAGTTGGCTGTGATCGTACCGGCGCCGAGGTTCGCTTCGGCGCCGACTTCAGCGTCGCCGACGTACGAAAGGTGCGGAACCTTCGCGCCCTCGCCGATGTCGGCGTTCTTTAGTTCAACGAAGGCGCCGACCTTGGCGCGCTCCCGCACCAGCGAGCCTGGGCGCAGGTGCGAGAAGGGGCCGATCGTCGCCTGGCTGCGCACTTCGCAGTCAGTCAGGTGGCTGCGCAGCACCGTCACCTCGTCGCCGATAGTGGCATCGGTCAGCGTCGAGTCGGGGCCGATCGTCGAGCGCTCGCCAATGCTTGTTGCGCCGCAGAGCGCGGTGAACGGTTCGATCACGCTGTCTGAGCCGATCTCAACATCAATGTCGATCTGGGTTGAGGCCGGCGCGACAATGTCAACGCCACCCAGCAGGTGGGCTTCGATGATCTGGACCTGCGCAAGGCCGCGCAGCTCAGCTAGGTCGACGCGATCGTTGACGCCGAGCAGCATCGACGGATCATCGACGACGTGGGCGACGACCTTGCCGCCGGTCGCTGCGATCAGTGGAAGCACGGCTGGCAGATAGCGCTCGCCTTGGCTGTTGTCGCTCCCCACACCGCCAAGCGCCGCGGCGAGCGCTGCTGGATCGAAAACGTAGATGCCGCTGTTGACCTCGCTGATCAGAAGTTCTTCGGCGGTTGCGTCGCCGTCGGTCTTGGTCTCAACGATCTTTTCAAGCGATCCGTCGGCGCTGCGCACAACACGCCCGTAGCCGCTCGGGTCGTCGAGTAGCGCGGTCGCGACGGTGACGGCGGCGGCACCCTGCTCGTGCGCCGCGAGAAGTTCGCCGATCGTCTCCGAACTGATCATCGGCACGTCGCCGCTAAGGATTACGACCGGGCTGCCGCCCGGAAGCGAGTCGATTGCCGCCGCTACTGCTCCGGCCGTTCCATCGGCCTGAGGCTGGACGACGATCTCAACATCATCACCGAGCAGCCCGTCAAGCGGGCGCGCAGGACTATCGACAACGATCAGCTTCGTGCAACCCGCTTCGCGTGCGGCGACGAGCACCCATTCGATCAACGGACGGCCGCAGAGGTCATGGAGAACCTTCGGCGTGCGCGAACGCATGCGTGTCCCCTGGCCGGCGGCCAAAATGACGGCTGTGTTAGCGGACACGCTCACATCGTAGAGCGCAGGAGCGAAAAGCGCAGATCCGGGCGAACACCTGCAGGCTCAGTAGCTGGGGGGCAGGGATTCGAACCCCGACTAACGGCGCCAAAGGCCGTTGTGCTGCCGTTACACCACCCCCCAATGGAGCTTCCCTGATGATAAGCGCTGATCGCCACAAACGATCAGCAAATCGTTCAGCGCGGCTTCGAGACGCGTCCGGCGCTGAGCCCAAGTTCGCCGGCCGGGCCACCGCGCTGTGGAATTCCAAGCACGCGCATCGCTTTGAGCCCAAGGCTCAGTTTCTCGCGCCCGTCACTGGAGCCGACGTCATGGCCACAAAGGTCACGGACCCGTTCGAGCCGGTAACGGACCGTGTGGCGGTGCGTGAAGAGCCGCTGCGCGGTGCCAGCGACATTACCGTCGGCCTCAAGGAAGGTTTCGACCGTCAGCACTAGGTCGGTTTCGTACTGCTCGTCGTAGGCGACCAGCGGCTCGACCGTTTCTGAGTAGAAGCGCTGGAGCTCCTCCGGATTGTCAGCCATCGCCGAGAGCAGCAGCCGATAGGCGCCGGTCTGCTCGAAGGCCAGAACCGAGTGCTCGTCGTCGCCTTCGGCGACATTTACGGCCAGCAGCGCCTCGGCCGCCGCTCGGTGAAGCTGAGCCGGGTCGTCGCAGGGGCGGCTGCGGCCAACCGTGACCGTGTGGCCGGGGAGGCCTGAGAGCAGCTCGCCGCGGATCGCTTCACCCGCGCGAGCGGCATTTCCATCGTCGCCGCTTGCCAACAGCACGACGACGTCGTCGCCGGGCAGATCACGCGGCGGCGTCAAGGCGCTCAAGGAATCGGCCACGACGCCGCGGGCCGCACGATCGACGAGCGAAAGAACACGCGCACGACGACCTTCACCAGCAGCGACGTGGGCGTGGGCGCGGACGACGATCATGCTGGCACCACCCTCAAGGCTCGTTCCCAGCTCAGCGGCAGCCGCCGCGACTGCGACGCCGTCATCAATCTCGCGCGCCAGCAGAGCGAGCAAGAATAGTTCGGCAGCTTCTGCCGAGGCGCGCGAAGGCGCGCGGACGCGTTCGACCTCAGAGCTGATCAAAGTTGTAACGAGCCGCAGCAGCGAGCCATCGAGCTCGCCGCGGGCGCGCAGACGCAGCACGCCAACCGGGGCATCGTTAACGCGCAGCTCAATCAATTCGACGCCGCTGCCATCAGCTAGCAGCGATGCTTCGTCGGCAGTTGAGCGCGCTGCCACGGCCAGCACGTGGCCGGCGCGATCGCTTACCGCGAGGCTGGCCTCGAGCGCCCGCGCGGCGGCGCGAACGACCTCAGGCAGCCCGGCGCCCGACTCAACGGCATCGGTGATCGCCTCGAGCGCCTCAAGATCCAGCGGGGCAGACCGCCGGTGCGCCGAAGTGGACATACGACGATTCTACGCGCGCCGAATGATCAGGCCGAGACGCGGTCCCAAAACCAGATCACAACCGCCCCAAGCGCGACGCCAACAACGATAAAAGCGGCGAGCGCGTAGAGCGAAAGGAAGACACCGGCAACTCGCTGCCAAAGCGCCCCGTAGGATTGCCACGCAGGCGCGGCCATTAGCCCAACCCAGGCGGCGAGCCCGAAGACGACGCTAAAGCCGCCGACCAGCAGAATGATTGTTTCGTTACCCATTAGGTGCCTGCGGTGAAGTATCGCGCACGACCTTGACGAATAGCGCAATGATTGCCATTAGCGCGAAGCAGGCCATCGCCCCGCCGCCACCGCCAAGCGTGTCGGAGAGCCAGTGGACTTGAAGATAGACGCGCGTCGCGCCGACGAGAACTGGCACGACGAAGGCAACGCCGACGATCCACCACTTGCCCTTCAGCGCGGGAATCAAGCGAACCGCGATCGCGGCCAGTACAACCCACGCGACTGCGTAGGCGGTGTGGCCTGAGGGATAGGAGGAGCCGGCTACATCGACCAAGGCTCCGGGCGGGCGCGGGCGGTCAAGCAGCAGCTTGCCGAGCTGAACCGAGCCAATTGTCATCAGCATCCCGGCTCCGAGCACGAAGGCCTCGAGGAAGTGTCGGCGAACCAACAGCGCAATCGTGACGACGGCGGCGAGCGTGAACATCAGCAGTGGCGCGCCGAGCGTCGTCAGCACCTTCGCGACGTCGACGGCAATCGGGTTGTAAAGATCGCCCGCCCATCCCTGAACCTGCTTATCGATCGCTCCGTAGCCGCGATCGGCGATCACGATCCAGTAGCCGAAGTACGAGAACGAGCCGACGGCGACGAAGGCCAGCAGCGTCGTCAGGTCAAGACCCGTCGTACCAGGCGTGATCCGCGCGATGAAGAAACGCAGCGGCCCCTGCGCCCAGCGCACGAGCGGCTGGAGCAAGCGCAGCCCTGGGCGATCGAGCGCGGTAAGCATCTTCTGCTCTAACGCGTGGCGGTTCTCTTCCTTACTCAGGTGGCGCACGACCCAGACCAGCGCGACGATCACGCTGATCACGATTCCTAGCCCTAGCGCGCCCTCCTTGGCAACCTTCAAAACGGTCGCGAAGCTCTGCCAGAAGATGTAGCCGAGCATGATGAAGGTCGTCGCCCAGAGCCCAGCGCCGAGAATGTCGTAGGGCAAAAACCTGCGCAGCGGCATCCCGCTCGATCCAGCAAGAAATGGCGCGACGGCGCGGACGATGCCAACGAAGCGGCCGATGAAGATCGCCTTGCCACCATGCTTATCGAAGAACTTCTCGACCATCGCTAGCCGCTCGGCGTTCATGCCAAAGCGCGGCCCATGTTTGACAATGAACTCGCGGCCGAGCCGCCGCCCAAGTTCATAACTGACGAGGTCACCCATCGCCGCTGCAAACCAAGCGATTCCGATCAGCGTGACGAGCGAAATCACGCCCTGGCCGGCGACGACGCCACCGACGACCATCGCCGTCTCACCGGGCGCGATCAATCCGACGAAAGCTCCGGTCTCAAGGAAGGCCAGCACGCCGACGAGCAGGTAGGTCCAGTCTCCAAGCGTTGCACCGACGCTGGTCAGCAGCTCTTCGAGGTTTGGTAGCACTACGAGGCCGCTGCCGTAAACGCAGAGGCCAGCGACGGCGATGATGCCGCCGATGATCAGCGGTAGTTCAAGCTTCTTGCGCCTGTTGACCAGGAAGAAGGCCAGCGCAGCGGCGCCGATCAGCGGCAAGACCTTCACTCTGCCGCCCGATCTGTGTTGGCCGTTGGGATCACGGTTGGATACCACGGTTCGACAGCGAATGGCGCTGGCGTCCTGCCGGAGAGCGCGAGAGCCGCGCCGCGGGCGCCGCCGAGATCGCTGAAAAGCCCGATCACTGTTGGCCCAGAGCCGCAAACCATCGCATGCTCGGCGCCGGCGCCACGCACCTCATCGAGCGTCCACGCAAGCTCCGGCGCGAGCGAGACGGCGGCCGGCTCAAGGTCGTTGACGAGCAGCTCGGGCGGCGCGAAGGCAGCGCCGGCGACGAGAGCGCCGACCAATTCGGCGTGGCGTGACTCGAGCTCAGCGGCGCTGCGCGGGAGTGCCAGGCGATCAGCCTCTTTGAAGACGTCGGCGGTCGAAAGACCGTGATCGGATGGAACGACGAGTACGCCGAACGGCGCCACTTCGGGCAGCGCCCGAAGTTCCTCGCCTGCGCCACTGGCGAGATAACGGCGAGGCTGCAGCTGCCCGGGCACGTCGGCGCCGAGTTCGCGCGCAACCGACATCAGCATCTCCTCGTCGGCGATTCCTGACACTCGCGAGAGCAGCCGCAGCGCGGCGCCAGCATCGGCAGAGCCACCAGCCATTCCGGCGGCGACAGGAATCTTCTTCGCAATCTCAATCTGAACCGCCGCACCGCGCCAACCGCTTGCCTGACGGAATCCGGCGACCGCCTTATCAACCAAGTTCTCACCCTCAACGCCCGCGCAGATCGTCTGATCGCCACTGCTGCCGAGCTCGGCCGGAACAAGTTCGAGCGAATCGCAAAGCGCTACCGGCTGCATCAGCGTCACGAGCCGGTGGCGGCCGTCCTCGCGCAGCGGACCGAGCGTCAAGCCGAGATTGATCTTGGCCGGAGCCAGCTCGCGCAGCGCGCTCATCGCGCAAGCTCCTCAAGCAGCGCACGGAATTGATCGGGCGAGAGCCGTTCGGCGCGCACGTCAAGCGGCAACTCGAGCCGCTCGAGCGCAGCGCGGGCGCGATCGCGGATCTCGTTGCCGCCGTAGCCAGCCGTCGCCAGCGAGCGCGGCAGCGCCTTGCGCCGGTGCGCGAAGGCGGCGCGGACGAGCTTGCGCAGCTGATCGGGCGGCGGCGGGCCGGTTCGATCGAGCGTGATCAGGACTGAGTCAACATTTGGGACCGGGTGGAAGACGTTGCGCGAAATCGCGCGAGCAACGCGCACCTCGCAGCTGAGCTGGGCGATCACCGATGGCGCACCATAGGCCTTCTCACCCGGGCTGGCAGCGAAGCGCTCGCCAACCTCGCGCTGCGCCATCGCGACCCAACGCGTCACCTGCGGCAGCAACTCGACGCTGCGCAGAATCACCGTCGCCGCGATGCCGTAGGGCAGGTTGGCGACGACCTTCGTCGGTGGTGGGTCTAACTCGACTAGATCAAGCACCATCGCGTCGCCGATGTGCAGCGTCGTGTTTGGGTTATTTGCGAGAGCGTCCTCCAGCGCCGGCACTAGCGCCTGGTCGAGCTCAATCACGTGCAGATGGCTACAGAGCGGCGCTAGGTGCTCGCTGAGGACGCCAAGACCACCGCCGATCTCCAGCACAACATCGCCGGGCCCAAGCTCGGCGAGGCGGTCGATCACGCCGAGGATGTTGGAGTCGATCAGGAAGTTCTGGCCAAGGTCGTGCTTCGGACGAACGTTGAATTCGCGAATCCTGCGCAGGCTTGGCTGAACCGGCAGCTCGCCCTCTGACTCGGCGATCACGGCGCTCACCAACCGAACAGCTCGGCCGCGTTGCGCTCAATCATCTGATCAAAGCTTGCGTAATCGACGCCGCGCTTCGCAGCCACAAACTCGGCCGTGTGAACCACGTTTGCGGGCGTGTTGCGCTCGCGGCGGCGGAGCTGCGGCGTCAGGTAGGGCGCGTCGGTTTCAACCAGCAGGCGGTCGTCCGGCACGAGCGCGGCGGCCTCAGCCAGCTCAGTTGCCTTTGGGTAAGTGACGTTGCCCGCAAATGAGATCCACCAGCCTTCGGCGAGGCACTCCTCAAGCCGCGTCGGCATCGTGAAGCAGTGCAGGATCACGCGGACGCCTCCGGCCCGCTCGCGCAGCGTGTCGATCGAAAGATCATCGGCGTCACGGGTATGGATGATCAGCGGCTTGCCAAGCTCAGCGGCGATCTCAATCTGCGCTTCGAATGCCAGCCGCTGATCCTCAAGCGGTGCTCCGTCGCGGTACTGATCGAAGCCGGTCTCACCGACGGCGTGGCAGAGCGGGTCGGAGGCCAGCTCACGCAGCTCGGCGCGATCGGCGCCGGAGAAGCCGGTCGCGTTGTTGGGATGATGGCCAACAGCAGCAAATACGGCAGCGAACTCCGCCGCCGCCGCCAGTGCGTCGCGCGAGCTGGAAGCGTCGGTGCCAACGGTGAGGATCTTCGTCACGCCGGCTGCGAGCGCTTCGGCGACAAGCTCCGCGTTAGGCGGCTCGCAAAAATCGAGATGGGTGTGGCTGTCGATCATCGCTGCGCTGTCAGTCCTCTTCGCCTGCATCCTTCGGGAACATTGGCTCGATCTTCTCAATTGCCGCCAGTGAACCGCTGCCAAAGGCCGCAGCGGCGAAGCTGTCGTCGCTGGCGCCAAGCGCGCCCAGCAGCTTCTCGGCACTAGCTGGCAGCCACGGCGCCAGTAGCACCGTCAGCGAACGCAGCGCCTCGCAGAGCGATGCCAGCACGACATCAAGCTGATCGCTGTTGGCTTCATCTTTGGCGAGCGTCCACGGCGCGCGCTCTTCGACGTACTGGTTACAGCGCCGCACGCGCTCCCAGATTGTTTCCAGCGCCTGCGTTACTTCGGCCTTGTCGATCAGCGCAGCTACCTGCTCGGGCAAACCTTCAAAGTCGCTCGCCAACTCGCCGTCGAGCGGCACGGCCGGGACGACGCCGTCGCGGTAGCTATGGACCATCGCGATCGTGCGCGCCGCAAGGTTGCCGTATTCGTTGGCGAGCTCGTTTTCGTAGCGGGCCTCAAATGCGGCGGCCGAAACCGACCCGTCGGAGCCGAACGGCACGTCACGCAGCAGATAGAAACGGAGCGCGTCGGCGCCGTAGCGCTCAATCACGGCGAAAGGATCGAGCACGTTGCCAAGCGACTTACTCATCTTCTCGCCGTCCATCAGCAGGAAGCCGTGGACGAAGAGGTGCCGGGGGACCGGCAGGTCGGCGGCCATCAGCAGCGCCGGCCAGTAGATCGCATGGAACTTGAGAATGTCCTTGCCGATCAATTGGTAATTGGCGGGCCAGAAGCGTTCGGTCAGGTCTGCACCGGGCTCGGCGTAGGTCAGTGCTGTGTAGTAGTTGAGCAGCGCGTCCCACCAGACGTAGATCGTTTGGTCCTGGTCCCACGGAACAGGGATCCCCCAGTCGATTCCGCGGCGCGAGAGCGATACGTCCTGCAGCCCGCCGGCGAGGAATGAGCGGGCCTCGTTGTAGCGCGTCTTCGGTTGAACAAAATCGGGCTGGCCATCGAAGAGCTCTTCGAGCCGCTCCTGAAAAGCGGAGAGCTGGAAGAACCAGTTCTGTTCGTTCTCACGAGTTAGCTCAATGTTGTGAATCGGACAGGTGTTCCCTTCGGCGACTTCCTGGGCCGTCTTGAAGTCGGCGCAGCGCGGGCAGTACCAGCCCTCATACGTGCCTTCGAAGACGTAGCCGTTCGCCTTCACGCGTTCGAGGATCTCTTGCACCGCGGCTACGTGCTGCTCGTCGCTGGTGCGGATGAAGAAGTCGTTGCTTGCCTCAAGTTGCGGCATCAGCGCGCGAAAACGCTCGGCGTTCTGATCGGCCAGCGCCTGCGGCTCAACCCCCTCTGCGGCGGCGGCCAGCGCTACCGGCTCACCATGCTCATCGGTGCCGGTCAGAAAGAAGACGTCGTCGCCACGCTGACGGTGGTGGCGGGCGAGCACGTCGGCGGCGATCGACGTGTAGGCGTGCCCCAAATGGGGGGCGGCGTTGACGTAGTAGATCGGTGTAGTTACGTAGAAAGCGGGCCGAGCCATCGCGCTGAACGCTAGCGGGCGCGCAGGCACGCGGCGAGCTTGCAGCTAGATCAGTGCTGGCGCTGGGGGCGGGGCACCGCTGCCGCTGACAGTTTGCGGCGCTCGCGGCGCCCGCTCAGCGCAATCCCAGCGCCAATTGCCGCGCCGCTAACGCCAAGCCCAAGCCAGGCCGCGCCGAGCAGCCAGGGGGCCGCCGACCGGGCTTGATCGCCGCCGCGCGAGGGCGTTCGCAGGGACGCTCGCGGCGGCGGCGGGGCTCGTCGCCCGCGCGGCGCCAGCGGCGAGACCGGCAAGCCAACTGGCGCAGCGCCAAGCAGCGCCAGCGGGTCGGAATAGCGATCGCGCTGACTCCAGCGTCGAGCACCAACACTGAGCAGTCGACTCGGACCAAGCGAGCCAAGCTGTTGGCCGGCGATCACCGCCTCACCGCGCGTGACTTTGAGGCGCAACAGGCCGAGTTCGGTCGCAGCCAGCTCGCCACAGCGCAGCGTGACGCCACGGCGTCCGTCGGGCAACCTTCCAGCAAAGCTAACGACACCGCCGCAGACGGCCCGCACCTTGGCTCCCGGATCACCACTTAGCGTGATCGTTCGATGCGCGCCGGCGCGGAAGCGATCGCTGCGCTTGAAATCAAAGCGCTCGACGAGGCGATGTTGCTCAAGCGGCCACCGCCACTGCGACGCCTCAGCAGCAATCGGGCCGCCCAGTAAGGCAACCAACGAAATTGTCAGCAATCGAAGAACCGGGGCTGTCATCGGCGCCCAGATTAGGTTCGATAGGTCAGCTTTGGGGCGATCGCGCGAATGCCGCTTGGGGCTTGTTCCAGTGCCGCAACAGATCGCGCCAACGGCGTTGCGGGGCTCGGTAGCCGATGCCCAGCGCCAAAGAGCGCGGCCGCTACGATTCCGGCGTGTCTAGCGCGAACAAACCGCCGCTCGCGGTGATCCTCGGCGCTGGCCGCGCGGTCTGGGGCGGCCTTCCCTCAGCCGTTGTTGAAGTCCCCGAGCACGGCCGCGTGCTCGACTGGACGATTGCTGCGCTCGCAGCGCTCGACGAGGTCGAAGTTCGTTTCGTCGGCGGCTACCGCGCTGAGGAGGTGCTCCAGCGCTACCCGGATGTACAGATCGTGCTCAACCCTGATTGGCAGCACAGCGGCCCGGCCGGCTCGCTCAGTCTTGCCGGGCTCGATCCTGAGCGCCAGACCTACGTCGCCTACTCCGACGTGATCCTGCGCCCGCAGTCGGTCGCCGCGCTCAGCAGCGCTCCTGGCCAGGTCGCGGTCGCCGTTGATTCGCACTGGCGCAGCCGCTACAGCGACCGCTCGCAGGCCGACCTAAATCAGGCCGAGAAGGTTCTCTTCACAGCATCCACCGTTGAGCAGATCGGCCGCGAGCTGACGACCGAAGATGCCAACGCCGAGCTCGCCGGGATCGTCCGCTTCGACCCCGAAGCGGTAGCGCTCGTGACCGCTGCGCTGGCCGACGGCCGCCTCGCAGCGAAGGCGACGCTGCCCGACATCGTCGCCTTCTGCCTCGCAGCGGGCCTAGAGGTTGGAGCCGTTGACCTTGAAGGCGACTGGGCCGAGCTCGACGCCAAGCAGGACCTTGCTCGCTTCATCCTCGGCACCAAGGCCGAATCGCTCGAGCGGCTGCGCCCGATGGACCACGGCGGCGTGATCGGCGCGCAGGTCTCATTCACAGCCGAGCGCTGGGCGAGCGAGCCTGACGCGATCACCGAGCAGATTCTTTCCGAGCTGCCGGGCGAGCGACTGATCGTCCGCAGTAGCGCCCGCTCCGAAGACGGCTGGCTTGAGTCGGGCGCAGGCCGCTACACCAGCATCCTCGACGTTGAGCCCACGACCGACGCTTTAAGCGCAGCGATCAGCGAGGTGCTCGCCTCGTACGGCAAGGCCGCCGACGATGATCAGGTCCTAGTTCAGGAGATGCTGACCGGCGTCGTGATCAGCGGCGTCGTGATGACGCGCACGCACGCCACCGGCGCTCCCTATTACGTAATCAATTACGACGATTCGTCGCAGGACACCGATGCTGTCACGGCAGGGCGCGACGTGCGCACGCTCGTCGTCCATCGCAGTAGTGAAACCCCTTCGAGTGTCCCAGCAAAGCTGGCTGGCGTTCTCGACACCGTGCGCCGGATCGAAGGCTTGATTGGCCACGACGCGCTCGACATCGAGTTTGCCGTTTGTGGCGACAAGACGCACATCCTCCAGGCGCGGCCAATCGTGATGGCCCGCGGGCCTGCAGCCGTCGCCGACGGCGACGTTGACGAGGTAATCGAACGGGCGCGCGAGGCGCTCAGCGCGCGCAGCGCGCCTGGCCCGACGATCCTTGGCGCTGCCCCCCACTTCAGCGTGATGAGCGACTGGAACCCGGCCGAGATCATCGGCACGACGCCAAAGCAGCTCGCTGCGAGCCTCTACCGCTACCTAGTCACCGACGAAGTCTGGGCGCAGCAAAGGGCTGAATACGGCTACCGCGACGTGCGGCCCTGCGCCTTGCTCTTTGACGTCGCCGGCCACCCCTATGTAGACGTTCGAGCCAGCTTCAACTCTTTCATTCCGGCATCACTCCCCGACGATCTCGCCGAGCGTCTCGTTGAGAGCTACCTAGCGCAGCTACAAGCGAAGCCAGAGCTCCACGACAAGGTCGAATTCGAGATTCTTTTTACCTGTCTCACGCCCGACTTTGCGACCAGCTCCCAGCGACTACTGGGTTCCGGCTTCAGCGACGAGAATGTTGAGGCGCTGGAGAACGCGCTGCGTGAGATCACCGCCGCCGGGATTGCGCGAATCGATGATGACCTCGCCGTGCTGCCGGGACTAGCGGCGACGATCGACGAGATTGAAGCTTCGGAGCTGCCGCCGCTGGAGCGCGCAGCAGCGCAGCTCGACGCCGCGCGGCGCAGCGGAACCCCCGTCTTTGCCCACCTCGCCCGAGCCGGCTTCGTCGCCGCGACTCTTCTGCGCTCACTGGTTGCGACAGGCGCGCTGCCGGCCGAAGAGGCCGACCAGTTCCTCGCCTCGGTTGAAACGGTGCTCGGCCGCTTGCGCAGCGACGCCTGGGCTGTCAAGCAGGGAAGCCTCAGCTGGGAAGAGCTGGTGACTCGCTACGGCCACCTGCGCCCCGGCACCTACGACATCACTTCACCTTGGTACGCCGGCGCCGCCGAAGACTACCTCGGCCCGATCGTCGAGCGCGCGAGCGAGCCAGCGGCGACGGCGAAGTTCGAATGGCAGCCGCAGAGCGCAGCGGCGATCACGGCGGCGCTTGCCGATCTCGGCCTCGGCGTTGACGCCGCAGCCTTCGATCACTTCGCGCGCAGCGCAATCGCCGGGCGCGAGGAGGGCAAGTTTGTCTTCACGCGCGCGCTCAGCCTGGCGCTGGAAGCGATCGCGCAGTACGGCGAAGCGCTTGATCTAAGTCGCGACGAGCTCGCTCACGTCGCAGTCGAGGATCTCTTACGATGCCGTGAAGTGTTGGCCGACCCGCGTGACTTCCTACTGAGCCGCTCCGACGAGGGGGTTGAACTCCATCTGCTCAGCCAAGCCGTCTGCCTGCCCGGCCAGCTCAGCTCCGGCAGCGACCTCAGCTGCTTTGAGCAGGACGAGGCCGAACCGAACTTCGTCACCAACGGCGCCGTCCAAGCCGAGGTCGTCGTCGCGCCCGAGAGCCCTTCGGTTGATGTCGCCGAGAAGCTCGTGCTGATCCCAACCGCCGACCCCGGCTACGACTGGATGCTGGCGCGCAACATCGCTGGCCTGATCACGATGTACGGCGGTGCCAACTCGCACATGGCGGTGCGCGCCGCTGAGCTTGGCCTGCCGGCCGCAATCGGCGTTGGTGAGGCGCGCTTCAATGCGCTCGCGACGGCGACAGTCGTCAGTCTTGACTGCTCCAGCCGAACGATCGAGATCGTCGGATGAGCGGCGGCGCGCGGCGGGCCGTGATCAGCCAGCGGGTTGAGGTCTTTGCCGATCGCGATGAGCGCCGTGACGCGCTCGACCAGCGCTGGGCCGCGCTACTCGAATCGCTCGGCCTGATCGCGCTGCCGATGCCCAACTCACTCGCCGACCCGGCCGCTTGGCTCGCCGCAGCCGACCCGGCTTTGATCGTCCTGACCGGCGGCAACGACCTCGCCCACCTCGTCGCTGGGCCAGATGCAGCGCCGGAGCGCGATCGCACCGAAGCGTTAATGCTTCAGCGGGCGAGCACGGAAGCGACCCCACTACTTGCCGTCTGCCGCGGGCTGCAGCTGATCGTCGACAGCGGCGGCGGCGCGCTCGTGCCGGTCGAAGGCCACGTCGCGCAGGACCACGTCATAACGACGCACCCTGCGGCTGCGAATTGGCCGATTCGTGACGGCCGCAGTGTCAACTCGTTCCACAACTGGGGCGTCGAGCAGAGCGCCGTTCCCGTGGGCTGGGAACTCGCAGCGACCGCCGCCGACGGCACCGTCGAGGCGATCGTTCACTCCACGCTCCCCCAGGTCGCGCTGATGTGGCACCCCGAGCGTGGCGAAGCTGACACAGACGACATCGCACTGATCGAACAACTGATTGGACAGAGCTAAATGACCCGCGCAATCATCCTCGCCGCCGGAGAAGGCAACCGCCTGCGGCCCCACACCGAGGACCGCCCGAAGGCGCTCGTGCCGCTGGCCGGCAAGCCGCTGCTGGAGTGGCAGCTTGAGGTGCTGGCCCGCGTCGGCATCAGCGACATCACGATCGCCACCGGCTACCGCGCCGACCAGCTCGAGAGCTACGGCACGCGCCGCGTCCACAACCCGCGCTTTGATTCGACCAACATGGTCGTCAGCCTGATCGCCGCGCGCGAACAGCTGCTCAGCGGCGAGGACCTGCTGATCGCCTACGGCGACATCATCTACCAGCCGAACATCGTCAAAGCGCTGCTGGCCGACGAGGCCGACGTTTCGATCACGATCGACCTTGGCTGGCAAAGCCTCTGGGCGATGCGGATGGAAGACCCGCTCGAGGACGCTGAGACGCTGCGGCTCGACGATGACGGCAACGTGATCGAACTTGGCAACCCGCCAAAGAGCCTTGACGAGATTGAAGGCCAGTACATGGGCTTGATTCGCGTCTCGGCCAGCGGCGCCGAAAAGATGGTCGCCGCGATCGACGCGATCGATCCCGAAACGCGCTTCGGTGGCCGCACGCCTGACGCGATGTACATGACCGACCTGCTCCAGCACCTAATCGATTCCGGGATTGCTGTTCATGCCGTGCCGGTCGAGGGCGGCTGGCTCGAAGTTGACACCGTTGAGGACCTCGAGCGCTTTGAGGATCTCCACACGCGCGGCCTGCTCGACACCCGCTTCGACCCGCTGCGCGACTGAGCGAAGGGTGGCGCTGTTCAAGAAAGACGGCGGCAAGCCGAAGTACGGCAAGCTGACGAAGGCTCAGCGGGCGATCACCTTCTACGCCGAGGACGGCGGCTCGTGGCCGCATTACGAGCCGATCGTTAGCGAGCTACTTGGCCGCCACGGCCGCGAGCTGGCCTACCTGACTTCGAGCGAGAGCGACCCGCTGCTAAGTGACCCGCCGGAGGGAATGCACGTCTTCAATATCGGCGAGGGAGCAAAGCGCGGCTTCACCTTCCAAACGATGGAGGCTGGTGTCGTCGTCGCGACCGTGCCGCAGCTCGGCACGAAGCTGCTGCCAAAGAGCCGGCTGACCGACTCGCTCGGGATTCAGCACCTATACGTCCACCACTCGATGGCCAGCACGCACATGATCTACGAGCCTGATGGCTTTGACTTCTACGAGGCGATTCTCTGCGTCGGGCCCTACATGGTCGCTGAGACCCGCCGCCGCGAGGAGCTCCAGGGGCTGCCAGCGAAGGAGCTGATCGAGCACGGCTACGGGCGACTCGACACGATCATCGAGCGGCGCGCAGAGCTGACCGATCAGCAGCGCGCGCCGAACGAGCAGCCGCTGATCGTCGTCGCGCCGTCGTGGGGGCCGCACTGCCTCTTTGAGAGCTGCGGCGAGGCTGTGATCGAAGCGCTGCTGGCGACCGGAGCGGCTGTAATCGCGAGGCCACACCCAATGACGCGCAAGCACACCGGCGCGGCGATCGATCAGCTCGCTGAACGCTTCGCCAGCGACCCGAACTTCTCACTCGAAGAGAACGTCGCCTCGCAGGATTCGCTCCAGCGCGCCGACCTGATGGTCAGCGATTGGTCGGGGGCGGCGCTGGAGTTCGCCTTTGGAACCGAGCGACCGGTGCTCTTTATTGATCTGCCGCGGAAGATCAACAATCCGGGCTTCGAAGAGCTTGGGATCGAGCCGTTCGAAGCGACCGTACGCGAGCAGATCGGCAAGGTCGTCGCGCCTGGCGACGCGGAGCAGATCGCCGGCGCGGTAGCTGAGCTGGTCGGTGACCGAGATGGCTGGATCGGTTCGATCCGCTCTGCGCGCGAAGCGAACATTTACAACGTCGGCCGAAGCGGAGCGGTTGCAGCCGACGTGATCGCTGAGAAGGCAGACCGTTATCTTCAGCGCTGAGCTTCCCGATGACAATTGAGCCCGCCGAAATAATCGCCCAGATAGCCGCGCTTCAGCCGGCCGCATCTGCCACGGCGGAAGGGCGGATCAGCATCGCCGCAGTTGTTGCCGCGCGGCTTACCGCTGGCATCGCAGCGCCGGGCGCGCAGCGCGACGAAGTCAACGAGCTCTGCCGCCAGATCGACGTCTTCAAGCGGCTCCAGGCCGATTACAGCGCGGACTGGAAGCCGAATAAGGAGGCGCCGCTAGCAGCGCCCGAAGTTGTGGCTGGAGCGACCTGCGTCCTACTGGTCAACGCTGAGCCAGCGGCAGCCGGCAACGACGCCGACGGTTGGGCGCTGAAGTGCCTCAACAGCGCGCTGAAGGCGATCGAGCAGAACGAGCAGCTACCTATGAGGGCCGAACTCAGCGGCTGGGCCCAGGCCAGTTTCAGCGCCGCCGTCGCCAACAGCGAGGGCGCACAATGAGCCGCCAGATTCCACTTACCGTGCTGGCCTGGGAAGGGCCGCAGGCGCGCGCCTACCTGGCGCGGATGAAGCGAGCCGGAATGTCGCCGGAGCGGATTATTCTGATGATTAAGGATCCGCGCAGCGGGCCGCTAGCGAAGGTCACCGGCCGCGGCCTTGCGAAAGCCGAGAAGGCACAGGAGCGTGCGCACAACTTCCACCCGCACCGCACGCGCGCTGGTAACCGCGAGCTGATGGCGGCGATCACGAGCGGCCTCGCTGGCCAGCTCGATGACCCTGCCGGTTTGATCTCGGAGATGTTCGACTCCTTCTCCTACGACGATTTCGGGGCGCCGGTTGAGCGCGTCGCCGTCAGCGGCTACCGCGACCCAGCGCTGCGCGAGGCGATCGCTGCCAGTGGCGCCGAGCTGCTGCTGTTCAGCGGCGGCGGGATCATGCCGGCCGAAATCCTCGAGCTACCCGGCCTGCGCGTGATCCACGTCCACACCGGTTTTC
>OFRL01000558.1_pt1 | contig 16287 bp, 18 predicted proteins | sample 1543121 | NCBI WGS metagenome assembly OFRL01 (sample SAMN07774228, study PRJEB24372) | wastewater metagenome | isolation source: Lake Maggiore Cannobio | place: Italy: Cannobio | collected 2016-01
ACAGAAGAACAGCGCAGGCAGCTAGAGATTGCGTACGAAATGGCAAAACTACAAAAAGATCCCATGCTGACCGACGTACAACGTGAAGAAATTAAACGCCGCAAGCAAGAAATCAGCTCGCCTAAAACAGATCAACAAAACATCCAAGGTAAAATTGGCCAGTTACAGGATGAACTTGAACAACTAACCAGTTCAAGTTACCTTGCAATTACGGGTGCTGAAGCCATCGGTGCCGCATTTAGCAATTCTTTCAAGAGCATCATTGATGGCTCAATGACTGCACGGGAAGCCTTGGCCAGTTTCTTTAAAGGCGTTGCGGACGCATTCCTAGACATGGCAGCTCAAATTATTGCCAAATGGATCACACTGACAATCCTTAATACTGTGCTGGCACTATTCCCAGGCGGCAGTAAAGGTGGTGGCGGAAACTTTAGCCCCTCTGGTGCGGGAGATACAGGTATCAGCTGGAGTGACGCTATTACATTCCAGCCTAGAACAAAATTAGCAGAAGGTGGTTTTGTTACCGGCCCCACCAATGCACTAATCGGCGAAGGCGGCCAACCCGAATACGTCATCCCAGCCAGCAAGATGCAATCTGCCATGTCGCGTTACAGCCGTGGTGCCCGTGGTGAAGGCGTCATTGCAGGCAGTGGCAATGGCGGTGAAGGCGACGTTGCTGCAACGGCTGCTGGACCTATGGTGGTGGATGTCCGCTATAGCGTCGAACGCATCAATGATGTTGAGTACGTCACCACCTCGCAATTCCAGGCCGGGATGCGTCAAGCTGCTCAGCAAGGCGCCAGCCAAGGTGAGCGACGGGCATTACGGCAACTGCAGCAAAATACATCACTACGCGGAAGGGTAGGCCTGCGATGAGCACACAAGCATTTGGCCATTACTTACAATTCAAAGGTGGCACCACGCTTAACTTTCAGAATTATTGGGTAGGCGACAACATTACATATAACGGCATTACCTATAGCTTTTTGCCATTTGGATTTAGTGGTGTAACCGTTACCCGTAGCGGCGACAACCAACCAGCCGCGTTGGTATTCCCCAATAATCAACTATCTCGCGACTGGATTGAAACTGCTGTAACTAGCCAGTGGATTGCAACATGCCAAACGCTACTGCTAGAACCAGATGACAACACTGGCGGTCGCGTATTGTCAAGTTACACTGCGCAAATTGTGAGCGGTGGCTGGAATGAAACCAGCGTTGAGCTGCGTATGGCATCGGTGCTGGATGCGGTTGGCGCTGACCTGCCACGCAAACGCTTGACGCGGCAGCTGGTTGGCAAGTTACCACTTACTGCTCGCGTAAACTTGCGGTGATCCAGTTAATTGGCACACCATATGCACTTGGCGCCGATGGCACTGGCGATGCAATTGATTGCATTCACTTGGTGTATGCGGTGCTAAGTCAACTGGCTATCGCCACGCCAGTATTTGATGTTGCCTGGTACGAGGCTAGTGATCGGCGCATTTTACGTGCTTTATTGACATGGGGGAACAGGGTAGACAATCCACGCTACGATGGGGATGTTGTGCTGCTCCGTGAAAAAACGACAGCATTTGCGGTGACATGGCAAAACGGTCTTTTTTACATCAACAAGGACCTGAAAGCGGTGGCATGGTGCCCTATCGGCATGTTGCCGATCTTGTACTGCTTCCGTACGAAAAGCATCTAATTGATGCACTTGGCTGCACTGAAGCCGAGTACAAAGAATTTATCCGCCACCTGCAGCATAAGGTCACGGCAAGACCCGCCGAATATGCGCATGTGCCGGACATACGATGCGAGCCCGCAACAATGGCTGTTATCACGCCTATTTTAATCAGCCTTGCTGTTGGCCTTATAACCAGCGCCGCTAGCTACCTGCTGACGCCTAAACCTAAAGCGCCACGGAATGACAGCATTACCCAGTTAGATCTTGGTGGCGCCAGCGGAGTATCGCGGTTTTCACCAAATAGAGGTTTTGATAGCGCACAAAATCTTGCCAGTTACGGTACATCAGTACCTATTGTTTTTACCAAACGCATCCAAAATACAGGCGAAACATCAGGTGGGCTGCTAATTGCTCCCGCACTGGTCTGGTCACGCATGAAGAGCTGGGGCAGTTTTCAGGTTATCGAAATAGTGACTGTTGCTGGTCAAGGCGTAATGACCAAGCCGGATCGATCTGGTTTGTTCCTGGGCAACAATGCAATTGATGGCATTTCTGAAAATGACTTCCAATTTTACTGGAATGATGGTAGTTCTGCCGCAAGTCGGTTGCTTGGCCTAGACCTGCAATATGGCACCCTTGGCACACCTGCCATCCCTAGTCCGCAAGAAAATGCCTTTGTGGCGCCCACTAGCCAAGGCGTAAACGACACCGGTTTTTGTGGAGCGTTTACACCAACCAATCAGACCAAATTTGGCGTTTACTCCGGCATACCCAATGGCACGCCATATCGCCCAAATTGGGAAATCAGCCAACCACTTACTGGCCAATCACCCGAAACACAAGACCAGATAATTACAGATCAACAAAAGTATATCGAAACAAAACTTTTATACACCCATCCATATGGCGGTCTTCCGCCTGGGATTAACAATCGCCTATCTGCGGGGATGCCTGGAACGGGCAAAAATTACGCAAGACACGTTGGTGTGATTAGCCATAACGGTTACACCATGGCAAACCCACAATTGCAAGTCGTCAATGGCCTTGCATATGAATTTATCGGCAATTTAACAGAAGAGCGTGATGTACAAGTCAACGATATTATCGAAGTAGTTGTAGGTTATGGGCGCCAAAATGCTACACCTTTTCCTATTATTGGCGCAGGTAAATCTCAAACCCGCCTGCAAGACATCATATCTACCTTGGATGCCGAAGCTGAGCAGTTCGATGCTGCAATGGTGCGCGGGCAAACGTACATGATTGGTCGTACTACTTGGCAAATCATCGACCGCGAAAACCGCATCTACCGCCCTGGTGAGGAACCCATCGTAATTAAAATGCAGTGCATCGAGACATGGAGCGCCAACCAAGCCAAAATTGGCATTGTTGCACCGCAAATACTATCAGAGCCTGGGGCTATTTATAGTCGCGATATAGCAGAAGTTTTTTACCCTATCCTGCGCGTTGACTTTGCACAAGTTCGGAACAACCGCCCATGTGATGTTACCGAGATTGGCATTCGTTCGCAGGTATGGACTAAGTTCAACGGCATCACTAATTTCAACACACTGCCAACGCCATTTGAGTTGTCACAATTTAACAATACTGGTGTCCAAGCACGAGAAGGCAAAAACACCAGCTACGCGCGTCGCACTTCATTTTTTGCACTTGACGTACGACCTGCTGACAATGAAGCCAGTCGCACTACTACCGACAACGACGGCTTTACATTCCTAGGGTTGTTTGCTGTTAGCGGCAGCACACCACAAGACATTTATAGCTTTATCCGCGTTACGCATCCAAGCAATGCCTTGTTTGAATACAGGTTGCGGCCATTTAATAGCGCCATATTTGCACTGCAAAACGGCGGCAATGAAGACATATTTGAATTAAACGGTTCAGGCACGCCTTACCAAGAGCGGACTGCTACTACTTACATGGGCACCTTTGCCTTTGGTGGGCGCGGTAGATACATAAAAGCCAAAGATGTATTTACGCATCCGCAAATGGCAGTACGACCTGAGCAGATTGGTGAACTGCAATATGGCGAATGGTCAAGCATTGTTAGCGGCGTGGAGTTTCTTGGCGCATTCCGCACAAGCGATGGCGCGGCAGCGGAATGGAACACACTTAGCAACATCCTGTCCCTTGCTCGCGGATTGGACCCGTACTTTGATGATTTGCCTGTTGGATACACCACGACAATTGAAAACTGGACATACAACCGCGACGCACCAAAGATTGCTGTAATGCGACTGCGACTACGTGCATACGAGCGCACTTTGTCTACTACACCACGAAACAAATGGTGGGAAATTATTGCCACTGAAGTAGTCAGTTTTACTGGTACATGGCAGTCCAGTGACCAGTTTATTAAAACTGCTTCAACCGTGAGTGGTGTGCAGTATGGATTCAGGTATCGCGTTACGACACGCAGTCAGTACGAAGAATATGATGCCCCACAATCCGCTACACGTATCTTTGAAGTGTACTCTGGCATTGCCGAAGTATCGCATTACGGTGATTTAATTTCGCGTAGCTGCGACAACGGCCCCGAGCATGAAATTGTTTATGTAAATGAAAGTATCGCGGAAGACACAACGGTTGAGTACAAGGGCCTCGCCATGGCCGGACTTAAATTGCAATCCAGCAATAGCCTGCAAATGCTAGACCAGTTGCGCTGCTACATCCGCGAAGGCATCAATGTGGAACTGTTGACTGATGGCGGCACCGGCCCATCCAACTTGTTTACCGATTTGGTTTGGTACATGGCAACCAATAAAGACATTGGCCTAGGTTCTATGATTAACTCTGAACTACTGGATCGTACTCAGCTAGCAGCAACCGGCCGTTATTTACGAGCTAACCGCTTGTTCTTTGATGATGTTATTGCAGATAGTTTGAATTTCCGTAGTTTCATTTCGGAAAAAGCACCATCGCTGCTTTGTTATGCCGCCATCCGTAATGGCAAACTATCAATAGATCCAGCGTTGCCCGTTGGCAATGATCTAAAGATTGGGGCAGTCAAGCCACCTATTGCCGCCATGTTTACCAATGGCAATACTATTGAAGGCAGTTTTAACCTTGACTGGCTTGAACTAGAAGAACGCAAAATGTTCCAAGCGGCTGTGATCTTCACGCGTAGCCAAATCAATCAACTGTCGCAACAGGAAACAGTTGTAGTCCGATACAACGAAACTGGCGCTGCAGATTTGCCAATTGAAGAATTTAACTTGCCACATGTTTCTAGCACATATCACGCGGTCACCGCAGCCAAGTATTTCCTGGCATTGCGTAAATACGTCACGCATACAATTAACTTCCAGACGTTGCCTTATGGACTGGCGCTAGCGCCGGGGCAATTCATCATGGTGGCAGTGGAGATGAGTCCATACAGCCCCAGCAATAATGGCATCGTGCAACCTGATGGCACAGTAATAAGCATCCAGCCATTGACGGATGGTAATTACAGCGTCAACGCGTGGGAACGTGAAACGACAGAAGTGCGAGCGGCTACATTAACAATTGCCGGTGGCATTGCTACCAATTTACGCAATAGTGTATTTTCAGTTATTAACAGTAACGTAACGGAGCAGGTCTACCAAGTGGATGCGCTTGATGTGGATGAAAACGGCATCGTCACAGTCCGCGCTACTAATTTCCCGGTTGACAGCAATGGCGCTACAGTAATTGGTAAGGACATTGCCGATGCCAACGCCTTTACTATTGTGGGTGAAGGAGCGCCGACCTAATGACATTCCCATCTATTAACCCAACCAGCCGGGAATTTGAGGCAGGCGACTGGCCCATCAAAACGTACACTGCGCAATCCGGCGCCGAGTTGCGGATCCTGTACGGCAGCAAACGCACCGGCATGAAACTAGGACTTAGTTATAACAACATCACGGATACACAAGCGGAGCAATTCCTGACTCATTACGATTCCACCTTTGGCACATACCAAACTTTCACCTTGCCCAGCCAGGTGCGTAGTGGCTGGACTGGCACCCAGTCTGCGATTGATGCTGCAACCGGCAACAATTGGCGATATGCGGAGCAACCGCAAATCACAGCAGTTAAGCCAGGCCGCAGTAGCGTTAGAGTGAGCTTGGTCGGTGTACTCTAATGGCAAAAATTTTCACCGGTAAAGATGGCCGTCTGCTGCTTGACGATATTGAGCAGGTGAAGGTCACCAACTGGTCAATGACCGGAAATCTTGAGATGCTGGAGACCACCAGCCTTGGCGACAGCCAACGCAGCTACTGCCCTGGCGTGCAGGATTTTAGCGGTAGTGCCACGCTGCTTTACTACAACGACGGCACCGGCCGCAATGATGCAGCTACTGCATTGCGCAAGGTGCTGCGAATTGATGGCGTCAGCAGCGGTGACACCGTGGACATGCGCTTGCGACTGGTCGAAGGCACCAGTAATCAGGAGGTGCAGTTGGCAACCTACATAACCAGCGTCAGCTTTGGTGCCAGCGTAGGTGAGGTCAGCTCAGCACAAATCAACTTCCAAGGCACTGGGGCGCTTACTGCGGTGACTCTGTAATGGGCATTTACCTTGGCAATATTGGCGGCATCGAGATCACCCGCAAATCAAGTGGTGGCCCAAAAGAATCCATCGTCAACCCTAGTGACGTAAATACAACCCGTGACCGCTTCAGTTTTGATTTCGACGAAGGCTATTTAATTGCAGGCGACCTAGTTGAGTTCAGCACCACAGACGGCACTAACCTTGATTTTGTTGCTGCTGCAGGGTGGAGTAACAGCACCGTACAAACTAGTGGCAACTGGTACGTATTTATTGACGAGTTAGGAGGCATCCGTTTATACACCAATTTCGACGACAGTTTGGAAGGTAGCGCCGCAGGATTGGTGCAACTTGCATCCATCGCCCGCAACATCCCAATCAGTGTCGTAGTCCGTGATCGTGATAGCCGCTTGCTTGCATCAATCACCGACTACGAACTAAATACCAACCGCGAAACCGTTGACATCACTGCATTAAGCGATGAATACCGCCAGCAGTACAGCAGCCTAATCACCGGCTCTGGCACACTTACTGCGCAATGGGACTATGTAAACGAAGGCAGTAAGGAGCCTGTAAACTACCTAATGCAGCTGGTATTGCGCACTGAGATCGGATCAGGCTTTCATGCTAAGTTTTACATTAAATCAGCCAACACTGGCGCATCAGGTGGCACGTTTGCTCACACGCAAACAAATGATGCACTTTGGTGGGAATTTGATGCAATTGTTACCAACAGCGCAACTAGTTTTGCACCGGATAACATTATCTTTAGTCGGATTGATTTTGTAGCAACTGGTGCCATCCGCTTGCGGGCACGCACGACAGCAGGCCGCAAGCTGCTGCAAGAAAACGGTGATCCGCTTAAGCTGGAGCAAGATGGCTACTATATGCTGGAAGGCGATGAACTGCCTTAACATGAAAACAGCAGTAATCGCCGTTTGGCGCGGAGGGTGTCATCGCTGACCTACGCATATCAGAATTAGCAGCACTTGCCAGTGCTGACCTAGTAGCTGGTGACTTGCTGGCCGTTGCGGACATCAGCGCCAGTGAATCCAAGAAGATCACCGTTACAGACTTTCTTGGTAAAGCTGTCACGCTGATTGCTGATGCCACCATCCCAAACGCCAAGATTGTCTTTGGCAGCGCCAGCATCCCTGGATCGGCACTGCAAAACCTAGCAGTTGGCTCAGGCCAACTTGGCGCTAACGCGGTCACGGCTGGCAAGCTGGCAGACTTCTCATCCGTCAACTTAGTCAGCGCATTGCCTGCGTCTGGTGCTTTTCGCGGCCAAATCGCACTCGATATAACCGACTACAAAGTTTACATTTGGGATGGCAGCACATGGCAAACAATAAAAGGTTCGGGATCTATAAACACAGCCCTCGGCAGCACTACCGGCATTGTCAATATCACCGTTACCACTAGCGGCGATCAAATAACAATTGCCGCCACGTTAGACAATACTTCAGCGGCTGCGCAGTTCCTTGCTGGCCCAACAGGCGCGGCAGGTGCCGCTAGTTATCGCACCATCACTGGTGGTGACCTGCCAACAGCCACAACAACAGCCAAGGGCGGCGTGCAGGTCAACGGCAACGGCCTGGCAATGTCAGGCGATACGCTCACCGTTGACAACACAGTTGCCGCAAGCACTACTGATTATCACGTTGTTAGGTACAACACCAAAGGACTGATTACTGCCGGTCGGCAGTTAGCTTCTGGTGATTTGCCACTTGCCAGCGCAGGCCTTGTGGGCACTGTGTATCCAGGCACTGGCCTTTCGGTCAGCATTGACGGTGAACTGAATCACACCAATAGCGTCGCAGCTGGAACATACACAAAAGTTACAGTAGACACCCAAGGCCATGTCACTGTAGGCAATTCGTTGGTTGCAGCAGACATTCCCAACCTTGACGCAGCCAAGCTGACAAGTGGTGTACTCGGCGCTGACCGAATTGACAACGACGCCATAACTGGCGCCAAACTGGCCAATAGCTCAGTTACTAAATTTGGTGGAGCTGTAAGCACCACTGGAGTTGTTACGTTCCCACCTGCTGAATTTACGGGCCAATATTTTTACGACAGTATTAACAGTGATCTGTATCTTTGGGATGGCAACGCATGGCAAGCCATTACGATCACTGCTGGTGAAATTATTTTTGGCGGCACTTTTAACGCATCCACTGGAAGCGGTAAGGGTTTAATTGCATCGGTAACAACAGCAGGACAAGCCATCGGTTTGACTGTTGGCGCTCATTTGCCTGCTGCCAGCGCCACTAATGTTAGGTATTACTTAGTTGTTAGTGTAGCAGGAACAATTTCAAGTGGTGAAGCACCGCATGTTGCGCTAACTCCACCGGACATGATTTTGTCAAACGGCACTTCATGGCAGGAAATTGATGTTTCCAGTTCTGTTATTGGTGCCACCCAAGCAAGTGGCATCACTTTTACACCGGCAGGTGGGATCCAAGCGGTAAATGTCCAGACCGCATTGGAAGAATTGGACACTGAAAAAATTGGTGCTGCTGGAGCAACAATTACTGGTGAGCTGTTAATCGGCACCGCTGGCACTTTAGTATTTGAAGGCAGCACTGCTAACGCTTTTGAAACTTCTTTAGCCGTAACAGATCCAACGGCTGATCGTACTATTACGTTACCAGATCGCACTGGTACGGTCATTCTTGACACCGATACCGGCAGCGTCACTAACACAATGCTGGCCGGTAGCATCGCACTTAACAAATTAGTTAATCTAACCAGCGGCAACATTATTGTAGGCAGCGCAGGCAACGTGCCAACTGCTGTTGCGTTAACCGGCCCAATTGCTATCTCGAATGCAGGCGTTACTAGCATTGTTGCTGGCTCTATTGTCAATGCGGAGATAGACTCAAATGCCGCAATTGCATTTAGCAAATTAGCAGCATTAACTAGCGGTAGTATTTTAGTTGGCAGCAGCGGCAACGTTGCTACAGCAGTAGTGCCAACAGGTGATGTAACCATCAGCAATACAGGCGTTACTGCAATTGCTAGTGATGTCATTGTAAATGCAGACGTGAAAACAAGTGCAGCAATTGCTGGCACAAAAATTAGCCCAGACTTTGGTGCTCAGGCAGTTGCGACAACAGGCACCATATCTGATGGCATTGGTAATGTACGGCAAATTCCACAGAATGCTAAAACCGCTACATACACCTTAATTGCAACGGATGCAGGAAAACACATAAGCATTACAACAGGCGGTGTAACAATCCCCGCTTCTATTTTCAGCACTGGCGATGCCATTACTATTTACAATAATTCGGCTTCTGCGCAAACAATTACTCAAGGCGGCAGTGTAACAATGCGCCAAGGCGGTACTGCGAATACAGGCAACCGGACTTTGGCTGGATACGGCTTGGCGACATTGCTATGCGTTGCTGCCAATACGTTTGTTATTACTGGTGCAGGTGTGAGCTGATGGGCATCCAACAATTATTGATAAGCAGTGGTTCCGATGGCGTTATATACAGCATTGACTACTTAATCGTTGCCGGTGGTGGTGGCGGCGGCGTAGGCGACAATAATGATGGAGGCGGCGGTGGCGGTGGTGCTGGAGGTTTTATTGCATCTAGCACAACTATTTCAAGCGGCACCTATACAGTCACCGTTGGCGCTGGTGGCACTGGAGGAATAGCGCCGTCCACATCAGCTACACCTGGCAGTAATTCGGTATTTGGTACTTTTACGGCACTTGGGGGCGGACGTGCTAATTTCCCCACTACAGTAGGAGATGGGGGAAGCGGCGGTGGAGGATTTGGCCGTGGCGAAGCAGGTGGGTTAGGGCTGCAGCCAGGGTCGGCATCAGGTGGATTTGGTAATAATGGCGCATCCGGCAACGGGACAAGTCTCGCAAATCCGGGCGGCGGTGGTGGTGGTGGTGGTGCTGGATCAGCAGGAAGCCAAGGGACTGCTCAAAACAACGGCGGTAATGGAGGCATCGGACGCAGTTCTTCTATCACTGGATCCTCAGCTACATATGCGGGTGGTGGTGGCGGTGGGCGTCAATCATCGGGCACGCCGGGTACGGCGGTGGATGGAGGCGGGGCCGGTGGGACCACTACTGGTGCAAATGCAACAGCCAACACAGGCGGTGGTGGTGGCGGCGGATCGCAAGGAGGCAGTGGCAACAATGGCGGCAATGGCGCATCTGGGATCGTTGTTATCCGCTATTCAGACACACTGCCAGCCGCAGCCAGCACCACTGGCAGTCCAACAATCACGACCACTGGCGGGTATCGTATTTACCGTTGGAATGGTAGCGGGAGCATTACTTTCTGATGGCACACTTTGCTGAGCTGGACCCTACAACTAACATCGTCAAGCGTGTAATTGTCGTCAGCAATGACGTAACTTACGACGACAATAATATCGAGCGCGAAGATCGCGGTATTGCGCTATGCAAGCAGCTGCACGGCAATCACACCGAATGGGTGCAAACCAGTTACAGCGGCAGCTTTAGGCGCTACTTTGCCGGTACTGGCTTTACCTACAACAGGGAAGCCGATGTCTTTATTACGTCGTGTCCGCCTGGTGTCGGTTGGTCGCTTGACCCTACTACCTTGGAGTGGGTGCGCTCCTGAACTTATGATCGTTGCAATGACAGCTACCTGGATTGGCGGACTTTTTATTGGATACTGCCTTTTAGCAATCAACCCACGCAATAACGACTGATGGCAGTACGTGCAAAGGCTGGCGCAGCACGCATTGACCACCAGCCCGGTCGGCCCAAACTGACCAACCAAGGCCAGGGCAGACGATCACGCCCCAATCATGGCCGCAAAAAGCGCCGTGGTCAGGGTAAAGGCTAGACTGTCACCATGGCGATAGCACCCGGCACATATAACATCAGCCTGCAGCGCCGGGCGGATTACAGTGTCACGCTCCAGTTCAAAGACAGCACTGGCACGGCAATCAATTTGACCGGCTGGACTGCTGCAGCCCAAGCTTGGAATCAAGGTCGCACAACAAAATACGCTGATTTCACCGTCACCTACACCAACCGCAGCACCGGCACCATTGCCATTGCATTGACTAGCGGTCAAGCGGCAACGCTACCTGATGAAGCGTATTACGACGTATTGCTCACAAATCCCAGTGGCCTCAAGGAGTATTACCTTGAAGGCATCATTTACGTGTCAGAAGGTTACACGGCATGACCAGCGTTGTTGTCAGTTCAGTTACCAACACTGTTGACGTAACAACTGAGACTGGAACTGTCGTTGTCGCAGTTCCTGTTACCAATACCGTCACCGCAACAACAGTTGGCCCACAAGGCCCTGTGGGGCCAAGCGGGCTTATTGTTGACGAAACAGGTAAAGTAGACAAAAGTGTCGTGTATTACGACGCCGTTTCCGCCAGTTTCAAAGCGGATTCAATCTGGACAGTCCCTACACTTGCTGACGGAGGCAACTTCTAGATGGCTAACACAGTTCGCATTAAACGCCGTTTAGCTGGTGGCGCTGCTGGTGCGCCCAGTTCGCTCGCAAACGCGGAACTTGCGTTTAACGAGCAGGATTCAGTTCTTTACTACGGCGTTGGCACTGGCGGTGCAGGTGGCTCAGCCACCTCAATCTTGGCCATCGGTGGCCCTGGCGCCATGGTTAATCTGAGTGGAACTCAGACAGTCACAGGCAATAAAACTTTTACAGGTTCGGTTGATCTTACTGGCTCTACCGCTACAGCTTTAACCCAACTCACTAGCGATAGCAGCACCAAGCTGGCCACCACTGCTTACGTCAAGGGTCAGAACTATCTGACTGCCAACCAAAGCATTACGGTTTCAGGGGATGCCTCTGGTAGTGGCACCACCTCAATCACGCTGACACTGGCATCAGTTGGTACAGCTGGCACTTACACCAAAGTCACCACTGACGTTAAAGGCCGCGTCACTTCTGGCACAACACTCAGTGCCACAGACATCCCAACGCTGACTGCCGCCAAGATCAGCGACTTTGACACCCAGGTTCGGACAAACCGCCTGGATCAGATGGCGGCTCCGACCGCTTCGGTGAGTCTGAACAGTCAGAAGATCACCAACCTTGCCACCCCTACTGCTGACACGGACGCTGCAACCAAAGCGTATGTTGATGCAGCCCGCAGTGGTCTTGATGTAAAAGCCAGTGTTCGCGCAGCCACTACCGCCAACATTACCCTTAGCGGCGCTCAAACCATTGATGGCGTGTCCGTCATTGCTGGTGATCGGGTTCTGGTCAAGGATCAAAGCACTGGCAGCGCCAACGGCATTTATGTAGCGGCTGCCAGCACATGGTCACGCGCAACCGACGCAGATGTTGATGCTGAAGTCCACGCTGGCATGTTTACCTTCGTCGAAGAAGGGACAGCCAACGCTGATAGCGGCTGGGTTCTCACGACTAACAATCCAATTGTTGTTGGTTCTACGGCACTGGCATTTGCTCAGTTTTCCGGTGCAGGTCAAATTACTGCTGGCGCCGGTTTAACCAAGACTGGAAACACAATTGATGCAGTTGGTACTGCCAGCCGAATCACGGTTAATGCGGATTCAATTGATATTGCTGCTACCTATGTAGGTCAGACCAGCATCACCACGCTGGGCACCATTGCCACGGGCACTTGGAACGGCAGCACTTTGACCGTCGCCTACGGAGGCAGTGGCGCCACAACTTTGACGGGTGTGCTAAAAGGTAATGGCACCAGCGCCTTCACCGCAGCGGTTGATGGCACTGATTACTTAAGTCCCAACGCAACCATTGACGGAGGCACATTCTGATGGCCAATACGATCTTGCTACGGCAAGGAACCACCACACCAACAGCCGGATCATTTGCCGTTGGTGAACCTGCGTGGGACAAATCGGCCGGCAAGCTGTATATCAAAAACGCCGCCGGAACGATGGTTGAAATCGGCACTGGCGGTAGCGGTGGTAGTTCCGTTGGCGATAACCTCTACCTCAACACAACCTGCATCTAAGCCATGGCTGCTTCACCTGCTTTTATTTCAACGCCACGCATTGGGCGTTGTTCGCTGAGTACAGCCAACACGGCAACCGATGGTACCGGCACGATCACTGATTTGATCACAGGTGTGGCCGCTGGCACCAGGGTGCTGAGCATCAACGTGCAGGGCACCGCAACGACGGTGGCGGCGCTGGTGAATATCTTTCTGTATGACGGCACCAACTACGACCTGTTTGATCAGTTCACCATTACCGCCACCACCGGCAGCAACACGGTCAAGGGATACCGCCTGGTAACGGCCTACACCGATCTGGTGTTGCCTACGGCTAGCTGGAAACTTGGCGCCACGATCAGCGTTGCACCGACTACTGGCACCGTTCGCGTTGCTGCGTTCGGTGGTGATCTGACATGAACTTGAACACAGCAGGTTGGGCATCCCGTGCGCTGACACCGCTACTGCGCATTATTCGCAGCTCACCCAACACGACAGTGCCCGTCGTTGCCATCTCGGAACCGATCAACTCTGAGACTGCTGGACTTGTTAACAGCGACATCGCGCTAGTTGCCAAAGGCACTGGCGCAACAGTGGCTCAGGTGCCGGATGGAACGATTGCGGGCGGTAGTAAGCGAGGAACATATGCAACAGATTGGCAGAAATCGCGAACCAGTGCTAATCAAGTTGCTAACGCGGCTAGTTCTTCAATAGCAGGAGGCTCCAATAATAGAATTACCAGTGTTGGTGGATTTATTGGTGGTGGCGACTCTAATCTTTGTTCATCCAATGCGTATACAGTTATTGGTGGTGGCAGTAGCAATACCGCTTCTGGAAATAGTTCGTTTGTAGGAGGTGGAACTCTTTGCAATTCCACCAGCAATTACAGCTTTGTGGGCGGTGGCGAGAGCAACACAGCATCAACCAACACGCACTCAACGGTGTGTGGGGGTTCAACTAATACGGCGAGTGGGTCGCGATCATTTATAGGAGGCGGGGAAAGCAACTCGGCAACGGGGCAGTATTCCCTTGTAACGGGCGGTGCAAACAACAGCGCAGACCAGCTTAGTTCCACAGTGGTTGGGGGAAGATATGGGACAACAAGAGGCATTATTGGCTACACAGTATTTCCAGCAACAAATTTAGCTATCGCTGCCCTTGCGGGAGCCGTTCAATCCGCATTACTTTGTTTAGCAAAAGCCACCACAGACGCCACCGCAACAGTTCTCACTAGCAATGGTGCCGCCGCAGACACCACCAATCAAGTAACCCTGCCAAATAACAGCGCCTACTACTTCCGGGGCAGTGTGATTGCAGGCGTTACCGGCGCAGGTAACTCTAAGTCGTGGACCTTTGAAGGTGCAATTAAACGTGGCGCTAGTGCAGGGACCACTGCTATTGTTGGCACGGTAATAATTAACACGATTGCTCAAGATGCAGGCGCGTCTGCCTGGAGCATTGCCATCACAGCTAACACAACTCTTGGCTGCATTGCTGTCACCGTAACTGGCGCCGCTGCCACCACCATCCGCTGGGTGGCTAAAATTGAAACCACGGAGATGACCTACTAATGTCTGTCAACATCAATCACGCTACTGATACCATCACGGCATCAAGTGGCACTTTAAGTCTTCCTAACTTTTCGGGTGGCGGTGGTCTTACGCACTTTGCTGAATCTGAAAGTACCGCATCGCCAAACGCAACGGTTCCCGTAGACGCGCTGACTGCAACAGACGCTAGCTACGCCAACATTGACGTTGCATTAGTTGCCAAAGGCACTGGGGCGACACTGGCTCAGGTGCCGGATGCAACGGCGACGGGTGGGGATAAGCGTGGTAATCGTGCTACAGATTGGCAGAAAATTCGAAACAATGCGTCAGAAGTTGCTAGCGGAATTAGTGCAACTATTAGCGGCGGTGAGAGCAACACCGCATCTGGCGTTAGGGCCGCTATAGGTGGAGGTGAAAGTAATGTTGCTTCTGGCATACGCGGCGTTATAGGAGGCGGCACCCTTAACACCGCTTCTGGGCAAGACTCTACTATTTCCGGCGGCAGGAGCAACACCGTTTCTGCGCAAGAATCGACTGTTTCTGGCGGCAGGAACAACACCGCCTCCAGCCAGTACTCTTTCATCGGCGGCGGCCAGAGCAACATCGCACAAACCAACACTTACGCAACGATTTGTGGGGGTTCAAGTAATACGGCAAGTGGGCAGTATTCGTTTGTTGGAGGTGGAAATAGCAATACGGCTTCTGGCCGTTCTTCGTTTATTGGTGGCGGTGAAGTACACACTGCATCTGGAACTTATTCAGCAATAATGGGCGGAGCCGGTGGTGATACAAGAAGTATTATTGGTTACCACGTCTTTCCTGCATGTCTTCAACCAATATCCGGTACATCTGGATCCACTCAATCAGCTCTTTTGCTTTTAGGCCGCCAAACTACCGATGCCACCGCGACAGTCTTAACAAGCAATAATCAGTCGGCCGTTACAACAAACCAAGTAACCCTGCCCAACAACAGCGCCTATAGCTTCAGTGGTGAAGTTATTGCAGGTGTAACTGCTGCTGGCGATAGTGCCCGCTGGACCATCAATGGTGCCATAAAACGTGGCGCTAACGCAGCGTCCACCGCCATGATTGGCACGCCAACTGTAGTCATGACCCACAACGACGCTGGCGCTGCTGCCTGGGTTGTTGCCGTCACAGCAAATACCACACTTGGCTGCATTACAGTCACCGTAACTGGTGCAGCAGCCACCACAATTAGGTGGGTCTGCAAAATCAACACCACCGAGATGACCTACTAATGGCACTTTCAATCACGCTCAACGAAACTGACATCGGCATCCCTATGGCCGATACCTACGCCCGCATTGTGATGTGGCGCGGCGATAAGGATCAAACACTGGTCCAGGTGGCGCATTACGCCAGCGAGGATGCCCGCCAAGCCAACGCACAACCCGTCGCTAATCGCACGGTGTTTGCCCCCACACCTGACTGCGAAGGCATGGCCGCCATGTACGACTGGCTGAAGACCCAACCCGACTACGCAGGCGCGGCAGATTGCTAAAATAGGGGCACCTCAAGGTCCGCCGTGTCAACCCCTGAACCACAACCAGG
>OFRL01000563.1_pt1 | contig 16202 bp, 16 predicted proteins | sample 1543121 | NCBI WGS metagenome assembly OFRL01 (sample SAMN07774228, study PRJEB24372) | wastewater metagenome | isolation source: Lake Maggiore Cannobio | place: Italy: Cannobio | collected 2016-01
AGCGCTTCGCTTAGTTGTTCATTCAGCCTTGATCGTTCAGCCTTCATCGGTACTGTTACTATGCTGACCAAGCGTATTATTCCCTGCCTCGACGTTAAAGACGGCCGTGTCGTCAAGGGCGTGAGTTTTGTGAACTTGCGTGATGCAGGCGATCCGGTCGAAGTCGCCACGGCCTACGACCGCGAAGGAGCCGATGAGCTGTGTTTTCTGGACATCACGGCCTCTCATGAAAATCGTAAGACCATTCTTGACGTGGTCGAGCGAACGGCGGCGCGGGTGTTCATGCCCCTGACTGTCGGCGGAGGGGTACGAACGCTCGAGGACATCCGGGCTCTGTTGAACGCAGGGGCTGATAAGGTGAGTATCAATACGGCAGCAGTCCAGCGGCCGGAATTTGTGAGGGAAGCAGCAAAGCGATTCGGGACCCAATGTATTGTCGTGGCGATCGATGCCAAGCACCATCCCGCTCCAGTGAGCGGGTGGGAAGTTTTCACCCATGGAGGCCGCAAGTCGACCGGTTTGGATGTCGTCGAATGGGCGAAGAGAATGGCGCAGTACGGGGCAGGTGAGATTTTGCTCACAAGCATGGATCAAGACGGGCAACAGCAGGGCTATGACGTGGTATTGACGGCTGCCGTATCAGAGGCTGTCTCGATCCCGGTGATTGCGTCGGGGGGCGTGGGGAGTTTAGACCATCTCTATGACGGATTCGTCAGAGGTAAGGCGGATGCGGTCCTGGCCGCGTCGATTTTCCACTTCCGGACTCACACCATTCCGGAGGCGAAAGCCTATCTGCGTCAGAAGGGAGTGGCGGTTCGATAATGGATATAGGGAAATTGACATTCGATGGGCAGGGGCTGATTCCAGCCATTGTGCAGGATTGGCGGGATGGGACGGTACTGATGGTCGCCTTTATGAACCAGGAGGCCTTGCAGAAGACCATCGAGACCAAGTCGGTGCATTTCTGGAGCCGTTCGCGCAAGGCATTATGGAAGAAGGGCGAGACCTCCGGCCATACGCTGCAGCTCAAAGACTTATTTTTCGATTGTGATGGCGATGCCCTCCTCGTCAAGGTCGAGCCGATCGGTCCGACCTGCCATACGGGAGAACGGTCCTGTTTCTTTTCCCGGCTAGATTCGCCTGAGACGAAGACCTCCGAGTCCTGGGGGGGAATTCTTGAGCGTCTCTATCAGATGATCCAAGAACGGAAGCAGCAGCCGTCGAGCGAGTCCTACACCTCCAAGTTGCTGGAAGGCGGAGTGGATCGCATCTTGAAAAAGGTCGTCGAGGAAGCAGGAGAGGTGGCGATTGCTGGGAAGGGTGGGAAGCAGGAGGAGATTGTTTATGAAACGGCGGATCTCCTGTTCCATACACTGGTGGCGCTGGGCTATTATGGCATCACCCCGCAAGAAATCTATCAGGAGTTGGCGACTCGATTTGGGAAGTCCGGTTTGAGAAAAGAAACCGCCCTATGAGTGACTGTCTCTTTTGTAATATCGTCGCGAGGACTATTCCGACACCCCTCGTCTATGAGGATGACTTGGTCGTCGCCTTCGATGATATTAATCCTCAGGCGCCAATTCACACGCTCGTCATTCCCAAGGCACATGTGGCCTCGATGGCCGAGCTGCACAATTCGGATGCTGAACTGCCGGGGAGGTTGATGTTGGTTGGCAGTAAGATTGCGAAACTAAAGGAGATTGCTGATTCCGGGTACCGTGTCGTCGTCAACACCGGATCCCATGGCGGGCAGAGCGTTTTTCATCTCCATCTTCATGTTCTGGGCGGGCGCCATCTTGCCTGGCCTCCCGGCTAGCGTTAGGTTCACCACGTTGACAGGTTTCTTTCCCCTCTGTTAGTCTTAAAGGCCTATTTTTCGACCACTTATGTTTACCTTCCCGCCGGTGCAGGTGGGGGATATAGGAGCTGCGACTCTCGTGGCCCGAGGCTTGATTTCTGAAAATGTGATTAATCAGGTCAGAGATCGGGCTGATATTGCCGAGGTGGTTGGACATCATGTGAGTCTGACCAGAGCCGGCCAGAACCTGAAGGGGCTCTGTCCCTTTCATCAGGAAAAGTCGCCCTCCTTTACCGTCAGTCCTTCCCGCCAGATTTTTCATTGTTTTGGCTGCGGCGTGGGCGGCAACGTGTTTACGTTTTTGATGCGGATTACCGGCGCGAACTTTCCTGAGACGGTTCGTGAGCTTGGGCAGAAACTCGGGGTCGATGTGCCTGAGAGCGGGCCTAGCGTCGGACCTCAGGCGGTACAGGCGAGTCGCCTGGAACTGCTAAATCGTGCGGTGGCGGCTTGGTTTCAGCGGAACTTGCGGGACAGTGCGACTGGCGAGACGGCGCGGGATTATTTGGCCAGCCGTGGTGTTCAAGCCGCGACGATCGAACGGTTTGAAATCGGGTGTGCGCCGGCTGAGTGGGACGGGCTCGTGAGAGCGCTGGGGGAGCAGGGTTTTTCGCCGGATGATTTAGTTGTGGCGGGATTGACGATCGCACGGGAGCAGGCATCGGGGTCCTACGACCGTTTTCGCTCACGAGTGATGTTCCCCATTACGGACTTGCGCAAGCGGGTTGTCGGTTTCGGCGGGCGTATCCTTGGAGAGGGGAATCCGAAGTATCTGAATTCGCCGGATACTCCCCTGTTTAAAAAGGGGCAGACGCTTTATGGGTTAGAGCTGGCGCGTGAAGCCGTCGCTAGGCTGAAGACCGTGATCGTAGTGGAAGGGTATTTCGATGCGGTTGCTCTGCACCAAGCCGGGCTGATTCATACGGTTGCGACGCTGGGGACCGCGCTGACGGCGGAGCATATTCAGGTGTTACGGCGGTTTGCCTCGAAAGTCGTGCTGTTGTTTGACCCGGATCCAGCCGGGGTTCGTGCCGCATTGCGAGGGCTTGATCTGTTTGTGAATAGCGGGCTCGGCGTAAAAGTCGTCACGTTGCCGACCGGCGAAGATCCTGACACTTACGTGCGGAAGGAAGGGCCAGAGGCCTTTGTGCGGTTAGAAGAACAGGCGCCGAGCCTCTTGGATTTTTCCCTCGAGCACAGTTTGAGCACCGCGGAGTCCAGCACCATTGAAGGTCGTATTCGCAGCGTAGACGATGTGTTGCGGATATTACAAAAGAGTGAGCATCCCATCGAACGGGAAGAGCGGATTCGTGTGGTGGCCGAACGGCTGGGGATCAGCCAGCAGCGACTGATTGAGCGGTATCCGGCGTTGGTGCAGGCCGGGGGGCAGCGCCTGGTGGCTGTGCAATCGGCTGGCGTGACACCGGCGATGTTTAAGGGCGCGAATGAAGAACGGGATCTGGTCTATCTGCTGCTGCATGGGCATTTGACGCCTGCCGACGTGCAACGATTGAAGCCCGTGGCCTTCTCGGTGCCTGCTTGCCGCATTCTCGTCGAGGCGGCCTTGACCCATCTCGATCCCGATGGCCGAATTGGACTCAGGTTGCTGTTGGATGCCGTGGTTGACCATCCGGATTGCGGGTCGCTGGCGACTGAGCTCTCCATGCGGGAAGACCATTTCGACGACGTGCCAGCGCACGTTGCGGGCTGCTTGGATACGTTAGAGCGGAAGCGGGCCGAGGCCCTGTTTCGGGATTTGATCGTGCAACTGAAGGCCGCCGAACGGGAAGGTCGGGTGGAGGATGCGCAGACGCTCAACGCACAAGTGAATGAATTGCGAATGCAAAAGGCCGGTCGGCCCGCTGCTGGGATTTTGTCTTTAGTGAAGGAGTAGTCATGGCGAAAAAAGAGTTGCTCGGGGAAGTTAAGAAACTGATTGCGATCGGCAAAGAGAAGGGTTTTTTGACTTATGCCGAGTTGAATAGCACGTTGCGAGCCGAGGCGGTGTCGCCTGAACAGCTCAGCAGCATCATGACAATGTTCGGTGAAATGGACATTGAGATCGTTGATGCGCCTGAGGGAGGGCGGATCAAGAAATCCCGAGATGCTGAGGAGTTAAGCGAGGATTCCGAGGGATCTGCTTCGGGCGCCGGCGATGAGAACGAGAAGGAAGAGAAGGAAGAAAAGGAAATCGATTTAACCCCCGGCACGCTCAGCCGGACCGATGATCCGGTTCGCCTCTACCTCAAAGAGATGGGGAGCGTGGCTTTGTTGAGCCGCGAGGGGGAAGTCGAGATCGCAAAACGCATCGAAGAGGGGAAGAAAGACATCTCTGCGGTCATTTACGGGATGCCGATGACGATAGAGTTTGTACTCACGCTGCGTGATCAGCTCAAAAATGGGACCATCAATGTGCGTGAGATCGTGCCACTCGTTGAGACCGAGGAGGAATTCGAGGAAGAACAGATCCAGCGGGACACTGAAGAGCTGCGGGTCAAGACGCTCGAGGGGTTGAACTCCGTCCGAAAAATCTCGACCTCGCTTCAGGGCCTCTATAAAGTGGCGCGGCAGGCCAACAGCGATCCCGTGCGACAGAAAAAGATTAAGAAACAGATCGATACGATTCGCAATCAGGTCGTGGAGAAGATGGAGTCCGTCAACCTGCATGGTGTCCTGAAGGATCGGATGGTGCAGCGGGTGCGGGAGCTGGCCATTCAAATCCGCACGTCGGAGCGAGAGATTGTCAATTGCCAGCGTCGACTAGGGATCGGCGGCGAAGCTAGTGCGGAGGCCCTAAAAAAGCTTGCCCGTGGTGACCGGAAAGATTTTCTCGCCGTCAAGCGCAAGACGAGCTGCACGGAAGCGGCGCTCAACGAGATTAAGAAAGTGTATCAGGCGGCCAAGGGCCAGATTCGAACCCTTGAGACTGAAGAAGCACTCGTCTCCGCGGAAGAGATCAAGAGCGCAGTCAAGTACTTGGATGTTGCAGAGGAAAAAGTTAAGCGAGGGAAAGCTGAGCTGGTTGAGGCGAACCTTCGTCTCGTTGTCAGCATTGCCAAGAAATACACGAACCGCGGTCTCCAATTCCTGGATTTGATCCAGGAGGGCAATATCGGCTTGATGAAGGCAGTGGATAAGTTCGAGTATAAGCGTGGCTATAAGTTTAGTACCTATGCCACTTGGTGGATTCGTCAGGCCATTACCCGCGCGATTGCCGATCAGGCCAGGACGATTCGCATCCCGGTGCATATGATCGAAACGATCAATAAGCTGATTCGCACCTCCCGCCATCTGGTGCAGAAGCTCGGCCGTGAACCGACACCGGAAGAAATCGCTGAGCGCATGGATTTGCCGCTTGACAAAGTTCGGAAGATTTTGAAGATCGCGCGCGAGCCGATTTCGCTGGAGACTCCAATCGGCGAAGAAGAAGACAGCCATTTGGGCGACTTTATTGAGGACAAGAAGGCGGTCTCTCCTCTGGAGGCGGCGATCCGGTACGATCTCCAACGTCAGATCAATGGCGCATTGGAAATGCTCACGCCGCGGGAAGAAAAAGTTTTGCGGAAACGGTTTGGTATCGGTGAAGCTACCGACCATACTCTCGAAGAAGTCGGTCAGGATTTCGAAGTGACTCGCGAACGTATTCGGCAGATTGAGGCCAAGGCTTTGCGGAAATTGCGCCATCCGAGCCGGAGCAAGAAGCTCCGAAGTTTTGCGGAAACGCTCTGACGTGAAGAGGTGCTGTTTGAGATTTGACTCCGCTCCCTAGGCAGCCTAAAATTGAGCGATTGTCTGTGGATTAAACGCGAGGGAGTCATCCGCCTGATCGGGCCCATAGCTCAGGTGGTTAGAGCGGCTGACTCATAATCAGCTGGTCCTAGGTTCAAGTCCTAGTGGGCCCACCAGCACGGCCGCGGAATGCACCGACTGAGAACGTTGTGCAGAGCAACAGCCAGAGGAGTTCGTTGAATCATAATCTTTCCCCCCTCATTGCGTTGCAAAAGCTGGATCTCCGTATCATGGAGATTACTACGCAACGCCAGAAAATCCCCGAACGACTCCACGTAGTTGAAGCGCCTCTCCGGGAGGCCCAGCAGCAGCACCAGCAAACTAGTGCCGCCATGGAGGCATTGGTCAAAGAGCGACGGTCGCACGAAAAAGATCTTGAGGTGCACGAAGCTCACACGGAAAAGATCAAGTCGCGGCTACCCGAGTTGAAGTCTAACAAGGAATACCAAGCGCATTTGTTCGAGATCGAAGTGGCCAATAAGAAGAAGGGCGACTTCGAGGAAAAGATTCTTTTGTGCATGGAGAAGATCGAGCAGCTCCAGCAGACCGCAAAACACGGTCAAACCACAGTAAGCGTCGTTGAAAGCGCTTTTGCCCAGGAGAAGCTGGTGTTGGACGCACTGGAGAAGAAGCTCGTAGCCGAGCTAGTCGATCTCGAATCTCAACAGCAAGCCCATTCAGCTCACCTCGAGGGGGGGCTGCTCGCCCGTTATAATTCGATCAAGGCGGCGGGGAAGGATCAAGCGCTTGTGGAGATTAAAGAAGGGACCTGCTCGGGCTGCCGGCTGCAGCTTCCGCCGCAATTGATTTCCGAGGTGAAGCGCGGGGAAAATATCCTGACCTGTCCCTACTGCCGCCGGATGCTCTATTGGGACGGACAGACTCCTGTCGAAACTGAGTCAGTGCTCGATCTTGATAAGACATCGATCCTTGAGATCGGAGAATCGCTCTAGTCCGCTTCTCCGTTTTTCCGATCACGGCCTCCGTTGTTTTGAAGCGCAGCTTCGCCACTGACCCCAACCGTTCCTCTCCATGATTCTTGACAGCCATACGTTCGGCCAGCTTGGCGGGAGACGAGGCCCTTTTGGGCATCGTCGTAACGATTTGATCCGAGAGGTGCTTCAGTCGGCTGCCGCCTTGCCGTCGTTGCACTAATTCTGCGGGGCCGGTTGCAACCACTCCTGTTTCTTTCTATACTCGAACCGCGCGAGGGAGAGGGCTGGGTGATCGCTTGGGGCGGCAACGCTCTTAGAGGAAAGTCCGGACTTCACGGGCAGGGCGCTGGGTAATTCCCAGGCGGAGCGATCCGACACCAGCACCACAGAGAACAAACCGCCGATGGCCGAAGCGATGAGATGCAAGTTTTGTTGCTGCGGATCAGGTAAGGGTGAAACGGCGGGGTAAGAGCCCACCGCGGTGGTGGTAACATCACTGGCATGGTAAGCGTCGCCTGATGCAAGGCCAAATAGGAAGACACCTGTCGGCTTTCTTCGGGAAGCCGGCGACCGGCTGGCCCGGCCGAGGTCTTCGGGTAGGTCGCTTGAGGTTCGAGGTGACTCGAATCCCAGAGAAATGATCATCCCCGTGTGGGATCATATCCTAGGCGGGACAGAATCCGGCTTATAGGTCTTCTCCACCGCGCTTTTTTTATCGCTCGACGCAGCTCCCTTTCTGTCATTTTCTCTGAACAATACTCGATTTCATCAAGCAGGACGACGGGAACCTTTGATCCGTAGCGTTCTGCTAGGGCCGGATCTCCCTCAATTCTCACCTTGCTCGTGGTGATGTTCATTTCGGACTGGAGATGGGTTGCCATCTGGTAGATGACATCGCAGAGATGGCACTCATCGCGGGTCAGGATGGTGATATGAACGGGCAGGCTCATATTGTTGCGACTCAGGCTAACGGATGAGGATGAAAGGAAGGATATCATGCGACGAGTGAGACTGTCAGGAGGCCCCCCCCTTCCTAAAGCCCGTGGCACTATTGACGCGGTGAAATAGGTGATGATAGGATTATGCGACTTTATCCCTGATTTTTCAGAACGTTCTGAGCTGTCAAGGGGTTCACGTCTGGCCTATTATTGTGTCGATCCCTCCGCTTGGTTTTTACCGCGGAATGGATGGAGGTTCTGTTATGAAGCTCACAGGTGCTGAAATCCTCATCGAATGCCTCAAGCGGGAGGGCGTGAAGACGATTTTCGCGCTTCCTGGTGGTGTCGTTTTAAAGATTTTTGACATGCTGCACCAGCAGAAGGACATTGAAGTCGTCCTGACGCGCCATGAACAGGGCGCCGGCCATATGGCAGAAGGCTATGCCAAGGCGACTGGGAAAGCTGGAGTCTGCTTGGTGACTTCAGGCCCCGGCATGACGAACGTGATCACCGCGCTGGCTGATGCCTATATGGATTCCGTGCCGCTGGTTTGTTTTAGCGGACAAGTCCCTACCAGCTTGATCGGGAATGATGCGTTCCAAGAGGCGGATAATATCGGTTTGAGTCGCCCCTGTACCAAATACAACTTTCTCGTAAAAGATGTAGCGGACTTGGCGACGACCATCAAGGAGGCCTTCTACATTGCGACGACGGGGCGTCCCGGTCCGGTGCTAGTGGACATTCCGAAAGATGTCTCCATGGACAAGGCCGAATTTACCTATCCAAGCTCCGTCTCCATCCGCAGCTACAATCCTGTGTATGAAGGCAATAAGTGGCAGATTAAGCAAGCGGCTGAGGCCATGATGAAGGCGAAGAAGCCGGTGCTGTATGTTGGTGGGGGGGCCATCTTTTCCGGTGCCTCGCAAGAATTGATGGAGTTGGCCGAACTGACCCATATGCCGGTCGATATGACGTTGATGGGGTTGGGGGCCTTTCCGGGTGAACATCCCCAGTCCATGGGCATGCTGGGCATGCATGGCACCTATTGGGCCAACATGGCCATGCATTATTCAGATCTAGTCGTGGCGATTGGGGCACGGTTTGACGATCGCGTGACCGGCAAGGTTTCCGAATTTTGCCCGCATGCCAAGGTAATCCACATTGACATTGATCCGACATCGATCAGGAAGAATGTCAATGTCGACATTCCTATCGTCGGCGACTGTAAAACGGTGCTGCGCGAGTTGATTCAGATTCTTCGGGCCACCGTGAACGGTGATCAGCGGGAGTTACGCAAGCCCTGGTGGAACCAGATTCTTGAATGGCAGCAAGCGAATCCGCTCGCCTATCAACAGGCAGTAGATGGGCCTATTAAGCCGCAGCATGTCATCAAGCGGCTCTATGAACTGACTAAAGATATGGACCCGATCGTGTCGACGGACGTCGGACAGCACCAGATGTGGGCTGCCCAGTATTTTAAGTTTGCAAAACCCAATCGCGTTAACCTCAGGCGGGCTGGGGACGATGGGGTTCGGATTCCCTGCCGCTATGGGGGCGCAAGCGGCTTTTCCAGGTCGGCTGGTTCTTTGTATTGCCGGTGACGGCAGTATCCAGATGAATATGCAGGAAATGGCAACGGCGGTGGTGCATAAATTACCGGTCAAGATCATTGTGCTCAATAACCGATTCCACGGGATGGTGCGGCAGTGGCAGGATCTCTTCTACGAAGGGCGCTATGCTTCAAGCGATCTGGAAACGACGCCGGACTTTGTGAAGCTGGCCGAGGCGTATGGCGCGGTCGGGCTCCGAGCTAGCAAGCCGTCGGAGATGGATGCAGTTCTCAGAGAAGCCATTGCGGTGAACCGACCGGTGATTGTTGATGTGCCAACCGATCGGTACGAAAACGTCTATCCGATGATTCCTGCCGGCGGCAGCAACCATGAGATGATTTTGGAAGATCCACCGCATTTAAAAACGAAACAGGCTGGATCGGGGCAGGTGACTCCGAAGGATTTAGATACGATTCTGACGGCCTAACTTTCGGTGGCAGGAGTACAGAATGGGCATGGAACATATTATTTCGGTGACCGTCGAGAATAAATTCGGGTCCCTGTCTCGCGTCGCCGGTCTGTTTAGCGGCCGCGGATTCAACATTGAAAGTCTTTCAGTGGCGCCAACGCTGGATCCCTCAATGTCACAGATGACTATCGTCACGTCCGGAGACGAGCGGATCATCGAACAAATCGTGAAGCAGCTCAATAAGCTGATCGATGTTATCAAGGTTGTGGATTTGAATGAGAGTGATTTTGTCTCGCGAGAGACCGCGCTCATCAAGGTGCATACCAGGCCGGAAGATCGCGCGGAAACGCTGCGGATTGCCGATATTTTTCGGGCCAATATCATCGACTCCACGCCGGCGACCTATACCATTGAGGTGACTGGTGCCCCTCGTAAGATCGAAGCGATCATCAACCTGCTGCAGCCCCTTGGCATCAAAGAACTCACACGGACCGGACGTGTTGCGGTCGCCCGCGAATCGATTCGTGCGGCGAGCGTGCTGGCGAAAAAGGTTGTCCGCGAGTAGGCGTCATTTCGGATGCCACGCCCCATCGGTTTCTTGACAAGGCCATTACCCAAGGAGTGAGTGATGAAGATTTATTACGATAAAGACGCCGACTCTCAGCAGATTACGAATAAGAAAGTGGCAGTGATTGGCTACGGTAGTCAGGGCCATGCCCATGCGCTGAACATGAAGGAGAGCGGGGTGAACGTGGTGATCGGGTTGCGCGAAGGAGCGTCATGGAAGAAGGCCGAACAGAGCGGGTTGAAAGTCATGCCGGTGGCCGACGCCGTCAAGGCGTCGGATGTCGTCATGATTCTCGCGCCGGACGAAGCGCAAGCGGCCATCTACCGACAGGATATTGCTCCAAACTTGAAACAAGGCTCCTATCTCGCATTCGGCCATGGCTTCAACATTCATTTTGGACAGATTGTGCCGCCAGCCACGACCAATGTGTTCATGGTGGCGCCCAAGGGGCCGGGCCATCTTGTCCGGTCGGAATATACGAAGGGCAGCGGCGTGCCCTGCCTGCTCGCGATCCATCAGGATCCCAGCGGAACGACTAAGCAGATTGGTTTGGCCTATGCCTGCGCGATCGGTGGCGGGCGCGCAGGGGTGATCGAAACGAACTTCCGTGAAGAGACCGAGACGGACCTCTTCGGCGAGCAGGTGGTGCTCTGTGGAGGTCTTACCTCCCTCATCCAGGCCGGCTACGAGACGTTGGTAGAAGCCGGTTATTCGCCGGAGATGGCCTATTTTGAATGTCTGCATGAGGTCAAGTTGATCGTGGACCTGATCCATCAAGGTGGGATCGCGAATATGCGTTATTCCATCAGTACGACGGCGAAGTACGGAGATATTACTCGTGGCCCCCGGATTGTTACGGAGCAGACAAAGCAGGAAATGAAGAAGATTCTTGGGGAAATCCAGGACGGCAAGTTTGCTAGAGATTGGATTCTGGAGAACCAGGCGAACCGTCCAGTCTATAATGCCTTGCTGGCGAAGGGTGCAGCTCATCCGATCGAAGAGGTCGGGGGCCGACTGCGGGCGATGATGCCATGGCTGAAAAAAGAGCAGTTGGTCGATAAGAACAAAAACTAAAAAACGAGGTTTCTGTGGCAGATCGTGCCGTCGGCATCCCGTTTGCCAAAGAAGGAATTCCCTTCATTGGGGCTGCAGTCGGCCTGACACTGCTTGCAGGATCGCTGGGTGGGATGATTGCGGCGATCGGCGGAGCTCTCCTGACGCTCTTTGTCGCTTGGTTTTTTCGCAATCCCACTCGAGTGGTGCCGCAAGGGCCTGGTCTCATCGTGGCACCGGGCGACGGGAAAGTTATCGCCATCGAAGAAGAGTTTGAGCCGCGATTCATAAAGGATCACAGCATTCGCGTCACGATATTTCTGAACGTATTCGATGTGCATATCAATCGGATCCCCTGTGAAGGGGTTGTCGAGGATGTGCAGTATCAGTCGGGATTGTTTCTCGTCGCCAGCAGGCCTGATGCGACGTTGCGGAATGAGCAAAATGCCTTGATGCTCAGGACGGTGCAGGGGGCAAAGGTGCTCTGTGTGCAGGTGGCAGGATTGATTGCCAGACGGATTGTTTGCTGGATCTCGCCGGGTGCCCGGGCTATCTGCGGTGAACGATACGGTCTGATTCGATTCGGGTCGCGGATGGATACGTTTCTGCCGATCGGGACGGCGATTAGAGTGGCTGTCGGCGATCGGGTGAAGGGTGGAGAGACCATCTTAGGAGAGCTGCGATGAAAACTACTGAACTGCGTCAATCGTTTGGGCGAGATGGCCGGCGGCGTAAAGCCGCCATGCATCTCATTCCGAATCTGTTCACGACAGGGAACCTCTTCTGCGGCGTCTTTGCGATCTTGTCCGTTTTTAATGGGAATTACCTGATCGCCGCCATCGCCATCCTGGTGGCGATGATCTTCGATGTGCTGGACGGAAAGTCGGCGCGGTTGACGCATAGTACTAGCCATTTTGGTTTTGAGTATGACTCGCTGTCCGATATGGTGTCCTTCGGGGTAGCTCCCGGCCTTTTACTTTACTCCTGGGCACTGAGCGGACAGGGGACGTTTGGTATTGCTGTGATGTTTGCCTATGTCGCGATGGGGGCAGTGCGGTTGGCCCGATTCAATTCAACGGCGGCTGTGACGGACGGCAAGTACTTCACCGGTTTGGCGATTCCTGCTGCGGCAGGGATTGTGGCCTCACTCGTAGTACTCGATCATTACAGCATGAAGATTGCGGTAGATGTGAAGCCTATTCTCGTTCTCGTGATGACGTTGGCGCTGTCGTTCTTGATGGTCAGTACCATTAAGTATCGAAGCTTCAAAGATATGAAGTTCAGTGGCAGTCGACACATTACTTATCTGGTGTGGGGGATTTTAGTTGTCATGCTCGTGGCCGCCTGGCCCCAGGTAATGTTGTTTGTCATTTTTGTCGGTTATGCTTTACTCGGTCCGGCAGAACGGCTTGTTGGGTTATTGCCCAAGATCGAAAGGAAACCGTCGCCGAGCAAGATTGAGCAGTCTGTGTCCGGATCGAAGCCCTAGAAGGCTGTGACGAGGAATAGTAGGCAATGTGCATAGAAAACGAGAGAGCTGGTGGGTGGTGTAAACCAGCCTGTGCGATGCCGAACTCGCCTCTGAGCCAGAATCCGTGAAGCCCAAGCAATGGATTCCGTCTCGCCCCCGTAACAAGGCGGAATGAAGGGTTGTGGGCAACGCCACGTTGTTCATAGCTGAATCAGGGTGGTACCACGGAGCTTCTCGAGCCTCCGTCCCTGGGCGCGGGGATGGAGGTTTTTTTATTTGAGATTATTGAAAATGCTTTCCTGCAGCCTTCTCGGTCGCGTGTCTCCCTGCGATGTACCCTACGGGTACGCCGCAGTCGTCTCGCTTCCTACGGCCTTGGAGGAAAAGCCTTTTGAGTAATCTCACAGGATCAGAGAGGTGAAACTATGACTAGGATGATCAAAATTTTCGATACGACCCTACGCGATGGTGAGCAATCGCCTGGCGCGAGCATGAATGTAGAAGAGAAGATCATGGTGGCGAAGCAGCTGGCTCGTTTGGGTGTCGATATTATCGAAGCGGGGTTTGCCTATAGTTCGCCAGGAGATTTTGAAGCAGTCCACCGGATCGCACAGGAGGTCGAGGGGCCGACGATTTGTAGTTTGGCACGGGCGAGGCCTGAGGATATCGATCGAGCATGGGAGGCCTTGAAGGGGGCGCCGAAGGTTCGTATTCATACGTTTCTCTCAACCTCAGACATCCACTTGAAACATCAGTTCAGAATGACGCGCGATGAGGCGAAGCGGCGCGCGGTTGAGATGGTGCAGCGGGCGCGGAGCTATGTGGACGATGTGGAGTTCTCACCGATGGATGCTAGCCGTTCCGATCCCGCCTACCTCTATGAAGTGATTGAGGCGGTGATTGCTGCCGGAGCTGGGACGATCAATATTCCCGATACGGTCGGCTATGCGGTGCCACAGGAATTCAGCAAGCTCATTCGCGGTATTCGCGAGCAGGTGCCGAATAGTTCACAGGCGGTGATTTCCGTCCATTGTCACAACGACCTTGGCCTCGCTGTGGGGAATAGCTTGGCGGCGGTGTTCGAAGGCGCAGGCCAGGTCGAGTGCACAATTAATGGTATCGGCGAGCGAGCTGGGAATACGGCACTAGAAGAAATCGTCATGGGTCTTCGTACCAGGAAAGATTTCTATCAAGCCGATACGAAGATTCATACTGAAGAGATTGCAAAGACTAGCCGGTTGGTCAGTAAGATCACCGGTATGGTGGTGCAGCCGAACAAAGCGATTGTCGGAGCGAACGCCTTCGCCCATACCTCCGGCATTCACCAGGACGGATTGTTGAAGGACAAGACGACCTATGAAATCATGAAGCCGGAGACAGTCGGGCTGATCGAGAGCAAGATGGTCATGGGGAAGCTCTCGGGACGGCACGCGTTTCGGCAGAGGCTGGTAGAGTTGGGCTATACCCTCTCGGACGAAGAGGTCAATCGTGCGTTCGAGCGGTTCAAGAAGTTGGCTGATCAAAAGAAAGAGATTTACGAAGAGGATCTCGAGGTGATTGTATCGGAAGAACTGGCTAAAATGGCCGATCGGATCATCTTGAAGTCGTTCCATGTCACCAGCGGAACGGACCAGATGCCGACCGCCACGGTCGAGCTTGAGTTCGACGGACGCATGGTCACGCAGACAGGGACGGGCGATGGACCGGTGGATGCCATCTATCGGACGATTGCCACCATTATCCAGACGAAGAGCACGCTCCTCATGTATGCCGTGAAGGCGATCACAGGAGGCACCGATGCCCAGGGTGAAGTCTCAGTCCGGGTGCAAGAAGGAGGCCGTACCGTGTCAGGACATGGGGCGGATACGGATATCATTATGGCTTCGGCGCGGGCGTATCTGAACGCACTGAACAAGCTGTCCTATTTGGCGGGAAAGCAGGCGCAGGGCGAACAGAAGGTGAACTTGATTTAGCGAAAGTGGCCACGGTAGAGTCACCCGCTTAAGTCTGGGCGGGAACGTATTGTTGGCTGGGAGGCGCAACGTGGTTCATGTCACCCTGGCAGATCGGCCGGAGTTTCTGGCCGGCGACCATACAGTCCTGCGCGAGCTGCTGCATCCGACCAAACAACCACTCGCGCTTGGCTATAGTCTGGCGCAGGGGACTTTGGCTCCCGGTGCTCGCTCGAAATGGCACAGGCTGACATCTTCAGAAGTCTATTACATTATTGCTGGGTCTGGACGATTGAGCGTAGACGACTCTGTCGTTTTGGTCGGACCTGGCTCCGTCATCTATGTGCCTCCCGGAGGCAAGCAGTCTCTGGAAAATAGCGGATCCACTACCATCGAGTTCCTGTGCCTGGTCGATCCTGCGTGGCGGCTGGAGGATGAGGAAGTGCTGGAGTAGAGGTCTGTGCGGTCATCATTTACAACGAGGGAGAGTGGTCTGTGAAGGCGAAGATTGCCGTACTAGCTGGTGATGGAGTGGGTCGGGAGATCGTGCCTGAAGCGGTGAAAGTATTGAAGGCTGTCGCGGAGAAGTTCCAGCACCAGTTCGAGTTTGTTTTCGGCGATGTCGGAGGCCAGGCCCTCGACAAAGTGGGAGTGCCCCTTCCTCAGGAGACCTTGGCCCTAGCCAAGCAGAGCGATGCCGTGCTGCTCGGCGCGGTCGGCGGTCCCAAGTGGGAGGGGCTGGAGTATAGCTTGCGCCCGGAGCGAGCGCTGCTGGGCTTGCGTGAGTATCTGGGCCTCTATGCGAATTTACGACCCGCGAAGTTATATCCTATGTTGGCCGATGCCTCCACGCTGAAACGCGAAGTGATTGAAGGTATCGATATCCTCGTCATTCGTGAGTTAACCGGTGGTATCTATTTCGGGAAACCCAAAGGGATTGAGAAGCTGCCGAACGGCAGCGAGCGAGGGGTTAATACCGAAGTCTATACCACGGAAGAAATTCAACGCATTGCGAAAGTGGCTTTTGAGGCGGCCAGAAAGCGTCGGAAGAAGGTGACGTCAGTCGACAAGGCGAACGTGTTGGAATCGTCCGAGCTCTGGCGCCGCGTGGTCATCGATACCCACAAAGGCTATCAAGATGTGGAGTTGAGCCATATCTATGTTGACAATGCGGCGATGCAACTCGTGCGCAACCCGAAGCAGTTCGATGTGATGCTGTGCAACAATATATTCGGCGACATTCTGAGCGATGAGGCGGCGATGCTGACTGGCTCCATCGGCATGTTGCCGTCTGCCAGCATCGGGGCGCAGGTCGGACTGTTCGAGCCGATTCATGGCAGTGCGCCGGACATTGCCGGGAAGAATGTGGCGAACCCCATTGCGACGATTGCCTCGGCTGCTATGCTGCTGTCCTATGCGTTCAAGTTGGACAAGGAAGCAGAAGCCGTCGAGCAGGCCATCGTGAAAACTCTTGAGCTCGGTTATCGCACGAAAGATATTGCTAGCCCAGGGACCCGCCTCGTTGGCACAACGGAAATGGGCGAGGCTATTTTGAGAAATTTGAACTAGCTAGGTTCGTTGAAACAGATGAGTACGAATCTCACAGTCGTTATGATTAA
>OFRL01000564.1_pt1 | contig 16198 bp, 16 predicted proteins | sample 1543121 | NCBI WGS metagenome assembly OFRL01 (sample SAMN07774228, study PRJEB24372) | wastewater metagenome | isolation source: Lake Maggiore Cannobio | place: Italy: Cannobio | collected 2016-01
CCATATTTAGAACTGTTTTGAGCCGCCCGTTGGGGGCGACTACCGGGGGCGCTTGGGCTCAGTGGCTTTTCCGAGTTCAACTGCTTCTCGCTCAAAATCAGCCGCCGCGTTGAACCCTTTGTAGACCGAGGCGAAGCGCAGGTAAGAGACTTGGTCAACTTCTCGCAGCCGCTCAAGCACCCCCAGCCCTAGTTGCTCGCTGGCTACCTCGGGGGCGGAAGCTCGAGCGTCTTCTTCGATTCCGTCAACAATGGCCTCCAGAGCTTCCGGGGCAATCTCGGCTCCGGCTAAAGCTTTTTCTATGCCGTCGGCGATCTTGGCTCGATCGAAAGGCTCTCGCAGACCGGAACGCTTCACCACCATTAGTGGTAGTTCTACTGCTCGTTCGTGGGTGGTATAGCGGCGGCCGCAACTCAGGCATTCTCGCCGCCTCCGCACCGCACCACCGTCTTCGGAGGGCCGCGAGTCGACGACCTTGTCGTCGTCGGCTTGGCAGTAGGGGCAATTCATAATTGCTACCGTACCCGCACGAGCGAGAAAAATCTTGTGAACCGTAATTCATGATTATCAGCCTTGAATACTTTTATTGATCGAGACTGATGACTTCGCCGGGGATTAACGGTGCTCCGTTGCGAGCCATAGACAAATCATCAACCAGGGGTCGAGGGTCTTGATCGGGGGCTAAGCGAGAAACTATCGACCATAAAGAGTCGCCGGAGCGCACCACGACGGTTCGCTCAGAAGAAACTGCTCCCCTAGGTGGAGTGCGCTCGGAGGATGAGAGGGGGTCACCTCCGAGCGCGCTGCCAGCCTGGGCCACCATGACCACGAGCCCCAACGCCAAAACGGCAACCGTAAGCCGGCGACGCAGGTAAGTGACTCGAGAAACCCGACTCCGAGAGACCTGAGATACAGGAAACCGAGCATTACGCCGAGGGGTCGGACGTGAGCTCACACGGCGGGTCGCGGGACCGATCGTGATAAAGCCGGGATTGGTAGTAATGGCAGTCATGGATCTTTCTCTCCTGTTCTGGTTGGGCTGATACTTATGAAATCACCTAGCTGTGACGCTTATGGATCCCGCCTTTGAATCAAGGAGGGATTTAACTCTCCGAACGTATGTTCGTATTATGGCAGAACATACGTTCGCTAGTCAAGAACAAATGTTCGCCCCGAACATATATTCGTGTTAGGGTGGTGGATAAGAGAAAAAGTCCCCTCTCAATTTTGTCGATATACGACAAAACATAAGGAAACATAAGGAAATAAGGAGTAGTCCCATGAGCCAAGATCTGACTGACCGCCAGCGCCAAGTCCTTGAATTCATCGACACCGAGGTCCGCACTCGGGGATATCCGCCCAGCGTGCGAGAAATAGGTGACGCCATTGGCCTCTCGTCGAGCTCAACCGTTCACGCTCACCTTGCCGCCCTCCAAGACAAGGGCTTCATTAAGCGCGACCCCGCCAAGCCTCGGGCGATGGAATTGGTCTACGACTCGGCCTCGGGCGCGGCAGTAGAGCGCCGCCCAGTGCGCCATATCCCTATCGTGGGCGATGTGGCCGCCGGAGTGGGAGTGTTGGCCGAAGAAAACATCGAGGAAACCATCCCGATGCCCGAAGACTTCACCGGATCAGGCGAACTGTTCATGTTGAGAGTACGGGGCGACTCAATGATTGACGTCGGGATAGTCGACGGTGATCACGTCGTCGTGCGTCATCAGCCCACGGCTGAACAAGGTGAAATCGTAGTGGCCGGAATACCCGGAGAAGAGGCCACGGTAAAAACTTTCTTGCGTCGTGACGGTCAAGTTATTTTACGACCCGAAAACTCCACCATGGAAGAGATGGTTTTTGCGCCTAATGAGATTTCGATCTACGGCAAGGTCGTAACTCTGTTGCGGCGCTTCTAAAAAATAACCGCCGATCAAGTCGCTACGTTATGGTCGCGCAGTATCGCTTCAAGTTGTGATTTTTCGTGCCGAGCGCCTTCGGTCAGACGCTTCACGACCAGAACACAAGGTAAGCCAAAGTCGCCTCCGGCAAAAGTGCGGGCCCGCGTCGCCGCTACCGCGACGCACCAGTCGGGCACAACGCCTCGGCTGATCTCTTCTCCAGTTTCGGCGTCGATAACCGGGATCGAACTAGTCAATATCGCGCCCGCGCCCAGCACCACTCCGGCTCCGACTCGAGCACCGTCGGCCACAATGCAGCGCGAGCCGATCATGGTGTCATCGCCGATCATTACTGGAGAAGCTTGAGGCGGCTCGAGCACTCCCCCGATACCTACTCCCCCAGAAAGATGAACCCGTTCGCCAATTTGAGCGCACGATCCCACGGTGGCCCAGGTGTCGACCATGGTGTCGGCCCCCACGTGAGCGCCGATGTTTACGTAACTAGGCATCATCACCACCCCGGGAGCAAGGAACGAACCCCAGCGGGCCGACGCTCCAGGAACTGCTCGCACCCCCACGCTTTGGTAATCGCGTTTGAGGGGAATCTTGTCGGCGTACTCAAACGGACCGAGCTCGATGGTCTCCATAGCCGAAATTCGAAACAGCAACAAGATCGCCTGCTTGAGCCATTGATTAACTACGACCGACCCGTCACTGGGATTGATCTCGGCTACCCGCACTTCACCCGCGTCAAGGGCATTGATAGCTGCGTGGATTGTGGCCACGGCTTTTGCGTCAGTCGCCGAGACGCTCTCGCGCTCGGCCCATAGTTCGCCGATCTTGGCTTCTAGATCATCCACTGCTGGCCCTTCCGGTAAATGGACTGGGTGACATTCCTTCGCTCACCATCATTGCCTAAGTCGGCTCGCCGCGAGTTCGGTTTGTTCGTCGGTGATACTAAGCGCTAGTCGCACGTGTTTAGCCCCCGCGGCGCCGTAGAGGTCGCCGGGGGCCACCAACAAACCGGTGCGGGCCAATCGCTCGGCTATCGCCCACCCGTTAGTTGATGGATCGGATGGGTCGGTGAGCCAGAGATAAAAGGTTGAAGGTCCTCCGTCCGAAACAAGGCCAAAGGATTCAAGGGCGGGGGTCATCACCGCTCGCCGATGCTGATAGCGGGAGCGTTGTTCATCGACATGAGCATCATCCGCGAGAGCAGCCGCCGCCGCAGCCTGATTTGGCGCTGCCACCATAAGCCCCGCGTGACGGCGCACCTCGCCTAGGTAACTCACTAGATCGGGGTCGCCGGCCATAAAACCCACCCTTAGACCGGCAAGATTTGAGCGCTTCGAAAGCGAATGCACGGCCAAGACCCCAGTGTGATCACCAGCCAGAGCGGTAACCGGGGGGGCGGGTGCGCCCGCGGCGGTGAAAGTGAACTCGGCGTAACACTCGTCGCTCGCAACCACGATGCCTCGTTGTTGAGCCCACGTCACTGCGTTCGCCATCGCGCTCGCGCTCGCACACGCTCCGGTGGGGTTGGCCGGATCGTTAAGCCAAAGCACAATGGCGCGCCTCGCGTCAGCCGGATCTACTCGACTTAAGTCGATGCACCAATTTTCGTCAACCGGAACCGGCTGGGCGCGTAACCCCGCCAAAGTGGCCCCCATGGCGTAAGTGGGATAGGCCAGTTCGGGGTAAAGCACCGTGTCTCGGCCGGGCGAACGTAACGCGAGATAGTACGCCAAAGACGCCACCGCTTCTTTAGTACCAACGCACGCAGTTACATCGGTGGGGTTCACGGTTGCCGACAAGCGTCTCGCCATCCAGTCGGCGGCCGCTTGGCGGAATTCGGGTGAACCAATTGAGGCGGGGTAACCCGACGAACTCGGAAGAGCCTCGATGAGGGCGCGGCGCGCGACTTCGGGAATTGGGTCGACGGGAGTGCCGACCGAAGTGTCGACTAATCCACCCGGAGCGGCTTCGGCTAAAGAACGTAGTGACCCCAACTGAGCTTGAGGGTAAGGAGGCGGAACGAAGCCCGCCGTAGAATTAGTCATGCCGGCCACGGTAGCGAACCGACTGATAAACCTGCTGCCCCGCGACCCAGGTCTCGGCTACCCGAGGTGGATTTTTTGGGTCGAGTTCACCTTCAAGCACCACCAAGTCGGCTCTCAGCCCCAGGGGCCATGGTCATCACTCGACCGCCGATAAAAAGCGTCGCGGGGGCTTCGGTTGTAGTCACGAAGCCGCGGGGTCGGCAATAAATTCTGAGTAGCGAGAGTGTTGGGCCGCATCGAGACGCACTCGCACCCGAGTTCCCACATCGGAGTGAACCTCGACGAGAACCTCGCCGTCGCGATGCAGGCTCGCGATTACGTCTCCCCGCTCGTAAGGCACCAAGTATTCCAAAATCTCCCCTAGGGATCGCAACTTATCTCCGATAGCACTGACAAACTTTTCGATTCCCTCGTCTCGGTAGGCCGAGACACACAACGAATCGGGAGTTTGGATTTGACGTATCTGATCGGGGTTAGCGATATCGATTTTATTTATTACTCGCAACTCAGGGACAGCGTCGGCACCAATTTCTTTAAGCACACGATGAACCGCTTCTATTTGGGCGGGGGCGTCAGAAGCGCTGGCGTCAACTACATGAATTAAAAGATCCGCGGCAGCCACTTCTTCAAGAGTCGACCGAAATGCCTCTACTAGTTGGTGAGGCAAACGCCGCAAGAAGCCCACTGTGTCGGAGCACAACACCATTTGCCCCCCCGGAAGGGAGAGTTTTCGGGTGGTGGGGTCGAGAGTAGAAAAGAGTCGGTTCTCGACGTAAACGTCGGCCGCAGTGATCCGGTTGAGCAGCGTCGACTTGCCGGCATTGGTATATCCCACCAAGGCCACAACCGGTATGCGGCTGCGTTGCCGAGCTTTTCGCTGGGTGCTACGAGTACGGGCAAGCCGGTCGAGCTCTCGTTCAAGTTGGGCCATACGAGTGCGGATACGCCGTCGATCGACTTCGTGGAGCGTTTCGCCGGGCCCGCGAGTTCCGATACCACCACCTTGCTGACTGAGTTGCAACCCTCGTCCACTTAGGCGAGGCATGCGGTAGCGCAATTGCGCCAACTCGACTTGCACCATTCCTTCTTGAGTGGTGGCGTGCTGGGCAAAAATGTCAAGAATCAAAGCAGTGCGATCGACAACGTCACATTCTAAAATCTTTTCAAGGTTACGCTGTTGATTAGGCGCAAGTTCGTCGTCAAAAACCACTACGTCAACATCAAGAGCTTGAGTGAGCATTTTTATTTCTTGTGCCTTACCCGAACCAACGTAAGTTGCCGGATGAGGGCGCTCACGCGATTGAACAACTCTCTCGACAACATCTGCTCCCGCGGTGTCAACTAATTGCACTAACTCTTCGAGGGAAGAGTCGCATTCCTCACGAGATCTTTCGTTAGTCGCCGTCCCCACCACCAAGGCCAACTGGCGAGTTACCGTCAGATCGATTTCAGTAGCGGTAAGTCGCCTAGTATTGCGTCCCGATCTACTCACCGAGTGGTCGCGTCTCGTTCATTTACTCACAATTCGATCGTTTCGTCACCCATAAACACCACCGGCCCACCCAGCAAAATCGTGGAACCAAGTTCGACGGACAATTCTCCCCCCAGAACTTGAACTCGCACCCCAGAGTCGACCAGCCCGGCTCGATGGGCCACCGCGGCCACGGCACAAGCACCGGTACCGCACGACTGAGTCTCGCCCACCCCTCGCTCCCAGACCCGCATATCAAGCGTGGATCGGTCAATAACCCGATAAAACTCAACGTTGGTGCGGTCAGGGAAGCGTTGGTCGCATTCGAGTACCGGGCCAATTTGTGCCACCGCAACCGCCTTGGGGTCGGTCACCAAAATTGCCCAGTGCGGGTTTCCCATAGAGCACGCGGTGCCTTCGTAGGTGACGCCATCAATGTCGATGGCCAAATTATCGACCGAATCACTGGTGACGGGAACGGCCGCAGGGGAAAAGGCCGCCGAGCCCATATCAACCGAAGCCCGAAGCATTTCCCCCGAGGTCGGATCAATGGTGAGAGTGAGGGTGCGCAGTCCCGCCGCGGTTTCGACCACCAATTGATTACCCCGAGCGAGACCGGCGCGCACTGCCACCCAAGCTAAACATCGGATCCCGTTACCGCTCATCTCGGCGAGCTCACCGTCGGCGTTGCGGAGCTCCATTGCGCAGTCGGCGTCGTTAGTAGCGGGCAGAAGTGCGATCAAACCGTCCGCTCCGCCCCCCGAGTGAGCCCGATCGCACACGCGACGCGCCGTATCTGCGTCGGGAGCGGCCGCACCGGGTGCCACTACGGTGACCAAAAAATCATTATGAGTGCCGTGGAGTCGACTGACCGCAAGTTTCATTTACTCCACCCCGCCAAAAGCCCGGGCAAGATACTCTCGGGAGCACCGCTCGCCCCCCACCACACGACGCGCGGGTCGCGGCGGAACCACATGCGTTGCCGACGGGCAAACGCGCGCGTCCGGCGCACCATTTCGGCAAAGGCTTCATCGATCGTGAAGCGCCCCGCCCGAGCGTCGATAATTTCTCGATAGCCAATGGCGGCCGCGGCCGAGCGAGAAAGGTTCCCCCGGCTCAACAGCGCATCAACTTCATCCACCAGGCCACCTTCGCGCATTGCGCTAACCCGCCTGGCGATACGCTCGGCCAAGTCGGCCCGAGTGCGCCAAACCCCAGCAATAGCAACGGGAAATATCGTCGCCCCGCCCGGCGGTAGCCACGATTCAGAGAATTTCCGGCCCGTGATGGCCATCACTTCAAGGGCCCGCACGATGCGCCGAGCGTTGTCGGGTTCAATACGACTCGCGGCGGCCAGATCGCGCGCTTGTAATTCTTCGTAAGCCGCTCGCAACCCCTCTGGGGTGGCCACCCGTTCTTCGATTTCAGCTCGCAGTGCTAAATCTTCGCCGGCAAAACGATAATCGTCTATTACCGCTCGCACGTAGAGCCCGGTTCCACCCACCAACAAGGCCCTATTGCCTCGAGATTCGATTTCGGCCACCGCGGCGCGAGCTTCAGTCTGAAAGCGAGCCGCACTGTAATCATCTTGCGGATCAACTACATCGAGAAGGTGATGGGGAACCTCAGATTGTTCCGATAAAGTCGCCTTCGCGGTCCCGATATCCATTCCCCGATAAACTTGCATCGAATCAACCGAAATAATTTCGATATTCCCAAGAGTTCTAGCCACGGTTAACGCCAGCGACGACTTGCCCGAAGCGGTTGGACCTACCAGAGCCAGATGAGTTACCGGTGTTGGCGCCAACACCCTCTAGCCCGCCGCAAGCGGAATGCGAACTCGTCGGATGGGAGCGGGTTCGACTATCTCCACCAGTTCTCCCGCCAGCCAGTGGGGGGCGGTTTCGGTAATAAGCACGTTCGCGATCGTTCCCGCAGCGAGATCGGCCTCTAGGTGGACCATTTTCCCTTGTCGAGAACGACCCGACACTCGCACCGCAGCGGGATCCGAATCTTCGGTCGACTTGGATCGGCTCGATCGCTTCTCGGGCCCCTCAATCAAGATCTCTTCCGTTCGCCCCATGCGAGCCTTATGGTGAGCCGTTCCGTGGCGCTCTATTACCTCGGTGAGTTGAGTCATCCGGTCGCGGATTATCTCGGGGTCAACAAAATCGTCGACCATCTCGGCCGCGGGAGTGCCCGGGCGAGGCGAGAACACGAAGGTGTAGGCGCTATCGAATTTGGCCTCTTCGGCGACGGCCAAAGTGGCAGCAAAATCTGCGTCAGTCTCACCCGGAAAGCCCACAATGATGTCGCTCGTCACCGCGAGATCAGGAATGGCCGCTCGGGCCGCGCCGAGGCGCTCAAGAAAACGCTCGGCTCGATAGCCCCGATGCATTCGGGCCAAAATTCGGTCACTCCCCGACTGCAGCGGCAAGTGAATGTGCTCACACACCGCATCACACTCAGCCATCGCAGCAATTGTGTCGGGACGCAGGTCTTTGGGGTGAGGCGATATGTAACGGATCCGACTAATCCCGTCGACTTCATCAATAGCGCGCAATAGATCGGCGAACTGGGGTTGGTACTGACCGGCGCCAAGGTCGCGCCCGTAAGAATTTACATTTTGCCCCAGCAGCGTTATCTCACGTACGCCGTCGGCGGCCAATTGCTCGGCCTCGCTCACGATGTCGCCCATCCGACGGCTGATCTCCGCGCCGCGCACGCTCGGGACGATGCAAAAAGTGCACGAGTTATCGCAACCAATCTGAATAGTGATCCACGCCGAGTGGCCAGATTTACGCTGGGCGGGCAGAGCCGTCGGGTCGGCGTCGTGCTCTTCAAGGATTTCCACTACCGGACCAAAGCGAGCCTGATCCAACAGGGCGGGCGCACGAGCGATGTTATGAGTACCGAAAACCACATCAACATGGTCGGCTCGAGCCATGATCTTCGCTCGGTCCTTTTGCGCCAAGCAACCGCCGACGGCAATTTGCAGCCCCGGATGACGCTCTTTGAGAGAGCGGAGATGTCCCAAAGTGCCGTAAAGCCGATTGTCGGCATTTTCTCTTATGCAGCAGGTGTTGAGCACCACCACATCGGCCTCTTCGACATCGTCGACCGCCTCCATGCCTTCGGCCACGAGCAACCCCGCTATTTGCTCAGAGTCGTGTTCGTTCATCTGGCACCCAAAAGTGCGGATATGGAATCTACGGGTCATGGGCATGAGTCTACGAGGCGGAGCGACTACGCCCTAAAGAGTTAGATCTCAGTAAAGACCTGACAAGATGGTCAGCCATGAACGTCAGCGCCCTAGAATTAATAGTCGCCCTAGTGGCCGTATTTCTTGGTTCGCTGGTCCAAGGATCTATTGGTTTTGGCCTTGGCATTATCGGTGCTCCGTTCATTGCTCTTGTCGTACCCGCCGCTTTGCCCGCCTCACTCGTTTTAGTCGCCTTCCCTCATACCATCGCTTCTCTAGTAAGAGAACATCACGCCATCGACCGACGCACCTTGCCCTGGATGCTGCTCGGAGCAGTACCCGGGACTTTGGTTGGATTATTGATCGTCACTCAATTCGAAGGGCCTGACATCGCAATAGTGGTCGGCTCAATCACTCTTTTTGGCGTCGGGCTGAGTTTGATTTCGGCGAGCATTCCGATCAAACCGACCACTAGCGCAGGGACAGGTTTTATCTCTAACGTTTTTGGCACCGCCAGCGGAGTCGGCGGACCCCCAGTGGCGCTACTACTCCAACGCCACCCCGGACCGGCCACTCGATCGACTCTCGGAGCGTTTTTTGCCGTGAGCGGAGGACTTTCGCTTATCGGTTACGTAATTACCGGAACCATCAGCGTCAACCAGGTCATCTTTTCTCTTGAACTTTTACCGGCCCTAATCGCGGGCTTCTGGCTCAGCCGCCACACCCACATATTCATAGACCGCGGTTGGCTCCGGCCGGCCATGCTGATTCTTTCAGCAGTAGCCGGAGCCGCGGCTTTGATTAGAGGCTTGAGTTAAACCGCTTCCGCGTTAGCCGGCTTCTTAGTCGCTTTGGCCTTAGTCGGCGCAGGGGCGGGTTCGTCCACAACCGTCGGGTCGGGCTCGGGAGTTGAGCCGTTACCGTTGGCCTTGGCCTTTTCGGCCGTAGCCGCCTCGGTCATTACTTTCATTTCTTCGGCAATAGCAGCCAAGCCGGCAGCATCTCGAGCCGCGTCAACGGCTTCGAAGTCGCCAATGCCGGCGGCGACTCGGATCTTCTCCAAAATTTCCAGCATCATGTCGACGTGTTCAGCCAAAAATACTTTGGAGTTCTCTCGTCCTTGACCTAGTTGCTCACCTTCGTAAGTGAACCAAGCTCCAGCCTTATTGATGATTCCGAGGTCTACTCCAACATCGAGTAGTGAACCTTCTTGGCTGATGCCCTTGCCGTACATAATGTCGAATTCAGCCTGGCGAAACGGCGGGGAAACCTTATTTTTCACCACTTTTACTCGAGTGCGGTTACCCGTAACCTCGGCGCCGTCCTTAATCGCCTCAATACGACGAATATCTAGGCGAACTGACGAATAGAACTTCAACGCTCGTCCACCCGGAGTGGTTTCGGGTGATCCAAACATCACACCGATTTTTTCTCGCAGCTGGTTGATGAACACACAAACGGTGCGCGAGCGATTTAAGTTCGCGGTAAGTTTGCGCAGGGCCTGGCTCATCAAACGAGCCTGCAAACCTACATGGCTCGCACCCATTTCACCTTCGATTTCGGCCCGAGGCACCAACGCGGCCACGGAGTCGATTACCACCACGTCGAGCGCGCCGGAGCGAATCAACATGTCGGCGATTTCAAGGCCTTGTTCTCCGGTGTCGGGTTGAGAGATGTAAAGCTCGTCGACATTTACGCCGATAGCGCTGGCGTAATTAGGATCCATCGCGTGCTCCGCATCAATGTAGGCACACACACCACCGTTGCGCTGGGCCTCGGCCACAACGTGCATCGCCAGCGTTGACTTACCGGAGGCTTCAGGACCAAAAATCTCTACTACCCGACCTCGAGGTAACCCGCCTATACCCAAAGCAAGGTCGAGGGCCAAAGCACCGGTAGGAATAGCAGCGATACCTACGTGCGACCGCTCACCTAGGCGCATGATGGCGCCCTTACCGTATTGCTTTTCAATTTGGCCGAGGGCCATTTCGAGAGCTTGTTTTTCTTCCATTGGATTCTCCTGGTCTCCCCCTGAGGGGTTTTCGGTTGTTGGGGCGGGTGCCCGTTGGTTGATTGAGAAGGTACGACGAGGGTGTGACGGTTATGAGTGAATTACACGCGTGAGACTAATCGAACATGCGTTCGGGGTCAAGGATACCCCGTAAAAGGGCTTGTTTACTAGGGTTTGGGGGGCGGAAACGGACTGAAACCCGCACAGCGCGTGATGCTCGCCGCTGGGTGAAGTAAGCGTTGCGTGGCCTGCGGTGCTGCTCTCTGCGACTGTGGCCCGCAAAGGCTCGACTCTATGCTCTGCCCTAACGGGTTGAAAAACCCACCGGAACTGAGTCAGGCGGCCCGAGCGCTCTGGGCAAGATAATTCGCGATGAACTCTGCTATTTCACAGGCGCAGCCGTGTTCGTTCACACCGGAGAACGAAGAGCTGTCCGAGATCTCAGCGACAGAACCAACGGCGCCATTTCGTTGGGCGATGAGTTCCGGCGGAACATCGAAAACTCGGCCCGCAAACACCGTCGCCCTAATGGGAATCTGGCCAATCAGTTTGGGGTCGGAGTCGTATGGGTCGGAGTCGAGCGCCGTCAAATTAGCGATCTTTCCCACTTCAATACTCCCGAGTTCATGCTCGCGCCGCCACGAGTACGCGGCTTCGATGGTCACCGCCCGCAGTGCGTCATGAATTCCGATTCTTTGCTCCGGCCCCGCAACACGTCCCGATGGCGTCGTTCGATTCACGCCGTACGCGGCCATCAACATCGGATCACTGGGGCACATCGGAAGATCCGAGTGGAAAGAAAGTGGAATACCCCGGCGCAGTACCGATGCGGAGCGCACCATCACATCGGCTCGTTCTGGGCCGAGACCCCACTCGCTGTACTTGTCGGCAAATCCGACGGGATAGTAGGGATTCGCGGAAACGATGGCGCCAAGTTGAGCAATTTTATTTACCTGATCTTCAGTCGAGTTTGCGAAATGCACGATGACGGTGCGGTGATCATCTCTTGGCTTGCGGCGCTGCGCCTCTTCGATGATGTTGAGAAGAACTTCAAGACCAAGGTCTCCATTGACGTGAATATGGATCTGCCACTCAGCGTCCCAATAGGTGTCGAAAACAATTTTTAGTTGATCAGGCTCCATCAACCATTCACCGCGGTGATGAGGGTCCGGATTTCCGTCGCGATCAAGATACGGTTCTTTCATCTGCATCAACTGCGAGATGATTGCACCATCGGCGAAAAGTTTTACGTGGTGGTCAATCATCCTTACCTTGGTGCCACTTCCAAGCTCAACCTGACTGCTCGCATCGGAAACGAACTGCTCGGGTGATAATTCCCGTAATGGTTGTGTGCGAGCCTGAACCATAAACGTGCTCTCGAACGGCACGTCGTCATGACCGAGAATCTCTTGATAGAGATCCCACGGCTCACTTGTCCAATAAATCCCAGGCTCGTTGATCGCAGTTACACCATTCATATGGAGATACTCGACCATCTGGTTCAGTCCCGTGTGGAATCGCTCTGTGGTCACGAAGTGCGGAAACAGGTACTGCGCAAGAATTACCATAGAGCCATTTTCATAAAAATGACCCCGCGCCCAATCCAACTGTTCGCTGGCGAGGCCATGCCCTTGAGTCAACTCATAGGTCAATCCAATTGCATCGAGCGCCGCCGAATTGAGGATCCATTCATGACAGGATCGTTGCCATACCGCAGTCGGGCGATCTTTCACTATCCGGTCAAGACGTTCGCGACTGAGCGGTCCGTGCCACAGGGCATGCCAGCCCCAGGAGAATAGCCACTCGCCGTCTGGCAGAGAACGATGGGCGGCGAGTATACGACGGTCGTATTCGGCTTCACTTACCGCCGCGGTAAATGTTCGGCGCGGCAGAATCCAGTCCTCGGGTGCTATGACTTCGGTTGTCAACGTGGTTGCCCCCAATATCGGATGCAGGTGTTGATCGATGAGTCCAGGAAGAAGAACTCGATCGGTAAAAACATCGGATAATTCATGGTCGGGACCAACTGCGGCCAAAACTTCTTCGAGAGTTCCTACGGCGAGAAACCGGCCGTCTCGAATGGCTACCGCCTGTGCCGATGGGCAATCGTCATCCATTGTGACGATGCGTTGGGCTCGGTAAACAACGGGTTTAGTCACAGGCGAATCGTAGTCGGCAGAACAACTAGTGAATCGATGGATGGTTCCGGCCACCTGCGCTTTAGGTCGGCGACTAGCGTGCTGTCGTGCCGTATATGCCCGACAACACCAGTAGGCAAAAAACGACGCCGAGTTCACGTCGTATTGGTTTGGTGGGCTGTGTCAAGAAAAAACTCCCCCAACCTCAATCGGCAAAAAATCTATACCGTTCAACTTTATTTACTGGACGGCGAAGTTTTGTTGAGCAGTCGTGCGATGAATGGTGGATACTTTCAGCCGAGCATGGCCTAGTTGACCCTGAAGATCTACTCGCCCCTTACGATTTCACTCTTAACGACGCAACAAAAAACGAGCGGAGGCAATGGGCGACGCGGGTTGTTGCCGCTATTGTCCAAAAAATACAGCCCGAGCGCGACGACATCTTTGAAATTCACGCGGGTGCCAATTATAGAGACTTCGGTCTAACCGATGCCTTAGAAAATTTAGGTTGCATAATTGAAAATCCAACCAAAGGAATGGGGATCGGTAAACAACTCCAGTTCTACCAAAATTCTTCAGGTACTAAATCTTAGTAATGCGCCAAGACGATCTTGACCGCTTCTACGGTTTATTGGCAATACTTGAACAGCAGTGTGGCGGCAAACGACAACTGGCTGACTGTAACGGCCAATCAAACTGGCCCAAGCGAGGTATTTACTTTTTTTTCGAAAACGGGGAAACGCGCGCCGACGGCGCGGGCGCGCGGGTGACTCGGGTGGGGACTCACGCACTTCGCCCCTCTAAAAGCACGCTTTGGGGACGGCTTTCACAACATCGAGGGACTACTGGCGGAACAATGCCCGGCGGGGGAAATCAGCGGGGGTCCATTTTTCGTCATCACGTCGGAACCGCGCTGCTGGCTTCGGGCGAATGGCCCGAGGGGATAAATGAAACTTGGGCGATTGCCAACAACGCTCCTACGGTCATACGACAATCCGAATATCAACTAGAAAAAGCGGTAACCCAATACATCGGACTAATGCCATTTTTATGGCTAGAAATTGATGATCCGCCCAGCGCCCAGAGCGATCGCGGTGTCATTGAAACCGGTGCTATCTCGCTGCTAAGTAACTACGAACGCACAGTCATTGACGCTCCGTCGACTACTTGGCTGGGTAAACAGGCTAGGTCGGAATTAGTAAAGAAGTCTGGCCTCTGGAACGTAAATCACGTCAAAGACTCTTCTAGCGACAGATTCATTGACACTTTGGAAAAATATATTCATTTGAGTGCAACGAGCTAAAAAGTCGATAGGTTCGTGCTATGACCATATTTAGCGAATTATTTATTCACTCCAGTCATCAATTTCTACCGCTGCGCCTGACTCTAGTACGCGAACCGATAGTCGTCGACGTAAACTCTTCATAAATTGCTGGGTTTTCTTCTTTAAACTTATTTTTTTCAAAAGTTTCATACATTTTAGACTCGCGCGTCCATTTGCATATACCTTCAACTTCAGGAGATCGCCCGCAAAATACGGCAACATTGGCTTTCGCGATTTTCATTCGCCAATTAGCCCTAGTCTCATAACCAATGAGTTGGACTCTTAGCTGGTGCAGAGTTTCAATAGATCCTTGGCGTTCTTCGGCCACAGTAATAATTTCTGAAATTTCCTTAATAAGAGTGTCCAACTCAGGGTTAATAACCGACAAGTCTTCTACGGGGTCTTTAGGCCGTACCCATCTGAATGAACCAGTGATTTTTTCTTCGCGCGTTAGATATTTTTCCCAGAGATCGGGATAAGAATTTTGAAAGTCTTCTTTAGAAAAAGTTTTTCGTTCGCTTTCTCGAACTGTTGCCAACTCGTCAGCACCTTCTTCACCTTGATCCACTGCTTCGCCTAAGATTTCTTTAACTTTTTTAATAATGGGATTACAAGACTTTTTCTCTATATCAGCGCAAAGGTATTCGTGATGAAACTTGGCAATTTCATCAGTCGGTTGTTTTACCTCGCCTGATGACAAAACCTTGCTTAATTTGTCTTGCTCAGAGAAAAACTCCAAATTTGATTCAGCTTCTTTAACCAATGCTTCGGCTTCTTCAATACACTGACTGAGTTGGTCGTCAGTAAAATTAAACCACTCTCCATTCACCCGATTGGTAGCAAAGATACCGTGGAGCATTTTCTCAATCTCAGAAACAGCTGGCGTCTCTATAACTTTAAATACTGAGAGTTCACGTGGATTGCCAGTCTGGTGTTCAGCCAGTCGGTTTTCACTATCACGATCTATCTTTTCTTTGACCAGACCGACTTTTACATACGAGGTTTTTTCGTTTGTGAGAATGTCTTTTTCACGTATGAAGTAAATTTCACCGGGAGTCAATTTGATCGTCATACGGCTGGCTCCCTTAACTGCTTTGAGGTTTTTCGGTCAATACGTAAATGTGTTTATTACGATTGATTATTTAGATATTTTACCATAGGGGTGGAACATTAACCTCTAGTCCGCCCACCCGCTTACCCCAACCCCTTCGCGTGCACTCACCCAAAACCTGTTACCGTCACAAAATGCGGCCACCAGTTCAGAAATTGAAACGAGCCGCGGGTGTGGTTGCGCTGGTAGGTCTAGTCGCACTGATGCCCGCAGCAAAATCCAGTTCTGATGCAATCGGACAGGTAACCCAATACCCCCTCAACGGCACCACTAACGCGGGAATCGCCGATCTTTTAACCACCCTCGACGGACAAGTTTGGTTTGCTCAGTTTTACGCTAACCAAATCAACCGAATATCAAAGACTGGTCAGATCTCCTCGGCCACACCCAACCTTCCCGCCAATGCCGGACCCCGTGGGCTCGCAGTAGGAGCTGACTTAAACGTGTGGTTCACCGAAGTAACCACCGGCGCAATCGGGCGCATCAGCTCGGGGGGCGAAGTCACCTCGTTCACCAACGGCATTACTTCCGGCGCGCAACCTCAGTTCATCACCGCCGGGCCCGACGGCAACCTATGGTTCACCGAAAGTGGAGTTAATCAGATTGGTCGCATCACTCCGGCCGGAGAAATTAAAGAATTCCCTATTTCCAACTCGGCTGAATTCATCACCGACGGGCCCGACGGCAACCTGTGGTTCACCGAACCGGGCGCTAATCAAATCGGTCGCATCACCCCGGCCGGCAAAGTTACCGAAAAGACTTACAACCTCTGGCGGCGCTTGCTTGTACTCGGGTGACCAACCAAGAGCACCACGTCGAGCGCGACAACAACTTTTTTGCCAACGCCCGCAAAGAAAGAAAAGGCCGATAAGAGATGTCCCCGCTCTGTCTAGGATTGCAGTATCGCCAAGACGGAACCAGCAAGTAAATTTAGTCTCTGGAATGCCAATCATGTAAAAGATTCTTCCAGTAACTAACTTATTGATAAC
>OFRL01000565.1_pt1 | contig 16161 bp, 16 predicted proteins | sample 1543121 | NCBI WGS metagenome assembly OFRL01 (sample SAMN07774228, study PRJEB24372) | wastewater metagenome | isolation source: Lake Maggiore Cannobio | place: Italy: Cannobio | collected 2016-01
TTCGTAATCACTTAATAGTTTTATGCGCGAAGTTTATTCCACGCGTTGACCCACTCTGTATATGGAACGCAAGCTACATCGCGTCCATCAAGACATTCGGCGGTTGGAGTTGTCCAGTACCAAACATCACCCCAGTAAGCCGCATCTGTTGCATGGAAGTTCGCACAGTGATTCGCATCGGCTGTCAAGTCACATGACTTAGCATTCGATGGTGCTTCACCAAACCATTCAGCTACACCGGCATTTGCCTGTGGCGAAATAATATGGTTAAGCCACATGTATGCGCAATTTGGATGCTTGGCTTTGCTTGAAACCATCCATGTATCTGACCAACCAGTTGCGCCCTCTTTTGGCTTCGTGGCCTCAATTTTTGCAGCGTTACCTTTTGCCAAGTTAACGATGATTTGCCACGATGTACCAAGTGTCACCGATCCTGCTTCTAGTGAAGCTTGTTGGTCTGTGTATAGCGCCCAGTACTGACCAACAATTGACTTCTGGGTTTCAAGAGCCGCAATCGCTGCATCAAACTGTGTTTGATCTAGTGAGTAAGGATTTGTGATCCCAAGGTCTGGTTGTGTAGCCATCAAATAGACCGCAGCATCAGCAATATAGATAGGACTGTCGTAAACAGAAATCTTTCCTGCGTATGGACTGTCAGCCTCAAACATTGCTTTTATTGAATCTGGTGCTGCACCTGCTTCTGTGTTGTAAACAAGAACGTTTGCACCACGACCGTGTGGAACACCGTAAGCAACTCCATCTTTAGAGTTCCAAAGTTTGTCCTTCAAGTCTGCGAATACGTCTGCATAGTTCGGAATCAAATCCAAGTTGACTGGTGCAACGTCGCCACCAGCAATCAACCGAAGGGTTGCATCGCCAGAAGCTGAAACGGCATCATATTCACCACTTTGCATAAGCTCTACCATTTCGTCAGACGAGTTGGCGTATTTGGCATTTACTTCACAGCCAGTTTCTGCTTCGAAACCAGTTACCCAGTCGACTGCAGGATCTGTTGACCCATCTTCGATGTACCCAGCCCAAGCAATGACGTTGACTGCGCCTTCGCCATCACCAAGTTCTTCAAGTGCTCCACTTCCGTCATCTCCGCCGCCGCATGCGCTAAGAATTAGCACACCAATCGCTGAGATTGCTAATAATTTTCTCATTGATTTCATTTTCTCTCCAGTCTTGATTTTTGGGTTACCTAATACTGCTAACTTACCCCAAATACGGCATCGGGTTGCCAAAGAAGTACCACGACCTGACCTACGAGAAAGCGAGCAGTTTGTTCACTTGGACCACTTGAGATGACTGCTCCGCTACCCGTAACTAGGCAGTGAACTCTGCATTCTGCACCTAAATATTGAATTGACGAAATGGTTGCCCTAATGCCAGCCTTCGTCAAATCTTCGGAAATCTGAACATGTTCTGGGCGCAACGTAAAAACTCCTGCACGCCCAACAAGCTGAAGTGCTCGATCACCAGAAAACAAATTTGTGATGCCGACGAAACCAGCAACAAACGATGTCGCTGGATGCTCATAAATCTCACGGGGAGTGCCAACTTGCTCGATTTTGCCAGCATTAAAGACCACGACACGATCACTCATTGAAAGTGCCTCACCTTGATCGTGAGTTACATAAACAAATGTGATGCCAACTCTTTGTTGAATTGACTTAAGTTCAACCTGCATTTCTTCGCGCAACTTTAAGTCGAGCGCACCAAGCGGTTCATCCAACAACAAAACTTTGGGTTGGTTGACTAGCGCACGAGCCAGGGCCACGCGTTGACGCTGACCACCAGAAAGTTGATTTGGCTTTCGATCCGCAAAACCAACTAGTTGAACCACTTCCAAGATTTCAGTCGCACGATTTCGTCGCTCTGGTCGAGCAACGCCCTTAACTTTGAGCCCATACTCAACGTTCTCTAAGACTGTCATATGCGGGAAAAGTGCATAATCTTGAAAAACGGTATTCACATCTCGTTCAAATGCTGGCACCCCAGTCACATCTTTTCCGTTAAGCATGATTGATCCACTTGTTAGTGGTTCAAATCCGGCGATCATTCGTAACACAGTTGTCTTGCCAGATCCAGACGGGCCAAGCAATGTTAAAAATTCGCCATCAAATACATCTAGATTTACTGCATCAACTGCAACGACTGATCCGAAAGTCTTGCGAACATCTCGAAGTGCAATCGCTATTGTCTTTGTTTGAGTCGTTTGTGAAGCCATCGTCTCTACGATACGTCTTTTCACCTCGCCAACTAAACATCAAATTATCGCAATAGCGTAAGCAATATGTGGGGCACACCAGACATGGTTTCAAAACTCGAACATGTTCTTGTGCGCACACCAACAACAGTTGGCAACTTTGTCGCTGATGCACAGTGGCGCGAACCAGATCGTGACGCACTTGTGCCTGAGCATTGTGAATTCGTAGATTTACTTAGCAAACTCGGCTGTACGGTGCATACGGCTCAAGCAGTCGACGGATTAGTTGACGCCGTTTACATGCACGACCCGATGATCATGACGCCACACGGGGCGATCTTGCTGCAAATGGGCAAGCGCGTGCGCAAACCTGAGCCAGCGCAAATTCGCAAAGATCTTGAAAAACTAAACGTAACTATTCTTGGCGAACTAACTGGCTCGGCAATCGCCGATGGTGGCGACAAAGTTTGGCTTGATGCAAAAACTTTATTAATTGGTCACGGCTATCGCACCAACGGTGAAGGCATTTCGCAAATCAGAAATATGCTCGCCCCGTTTGATGTTCAAGTTCATGCCTTTGACTTGCCACACTTTCAAGGACCAGACGCAGTGTTGCACTTGATGTCGGTGCTTTCACCAATCAGCCACTCGCGCGCGGTTGTCTACGAACCACTTGCTCCGGTGCGGCTGCTTGAATTTCTGAAGTCTCGAAAAATTAGTTGGCTAACTGTTAATGACACAGAGGTACATACTCAAGGCGCAAATATTTTGACTATCGAGCCAGACGTTGTGGTTCTCGCCGCCGGCAACCCAGAGATTGAAGGCAAGTTGCGTGAGTCTGGCGTGACAGTTCATATTTTTAATGGCGCCAATGTTGCTGTCAAAGGTGATGGCGGGCCTACTTGTTTGACTGCGCCGCTTTTTCGCAAATAACAGCGCACCTTACTAGCGCAAATGCGCGATTTCGTTCAACGAACCGATTGAGCGCAAACCGTTTTGTGCCGCAATCACTCGATGAATTGATGTGTATTGCGGATAAAAAAACCCGCGCTCAGTTGAGATGCCCAAAATGTGCGCCAGATATTGGTTGATCACGCCGCCGTGACAAGTTACGACTATTCGCTGCGAAGCATGCTGACTAATCAACTGCTCAAGGCTTGAGATCACTCGATTGCGAAAACTCTCAAGAGTGTCTGAGTCAGACTGCCACTCGCCTGCCAAAAGTTTCTGCCATCTATCGTCGTTGGCCGCCCGCAATTCTTCGATCGGAATATATTCGTTCGATAGCCGATCATATTCGGCAACATCGTCAACAATTGATATCGGAAGACCAGTCGTCGCGGCGAGTGGTTCGGCAGTCTGAATTGCCCGCTTCATCGGACTTGAATAAATCGCCGCGATCTTTTCAGATGCCAGGTAATTCGCGAGTCGAGCAGCCTGATCGTGGCCTTCGGATGAAAGTTCAGGGTCGGCAGGGCCCTCAACTACTTCTCGGCGCAACGGCAGACCGTGCCGAACAAGTATCAATTCCATTTGTTAAATCAATTTAGCAAGATCCAGTTCGTGAAACGCTCGCTCGAAGCGAGAATTCATCGTTTCTACAAGAGCACGTGATCGCGGCTCGTTTAAATCCATGCCCCGACTTGCAACAACCGGATAAACCAGACAGAACAGAGCAGTACCCCGGTATTGCAGCCACAATCGATCGCGATCGATGTCGGTAACACCGTTTGCACGCAAACCTTCAAGCCATCGCTCGAACAACTCTTGCTCATATTTGCTGGCATCTTCGGGTGTCAAACTTTGCGTAACAAAATATGCCAAGTCATAAGCACCCGAACCCGTGCCGATCAACTGAAAGTCGTACAACACAAACTCGTTATTTTTGGTGAACATCATGTTGTCGGCGCGAAAGTCGCCGTGAGCGAGCGTCGTTGTACCTTCCATAAATGAAGTCATCAACCCGCCGAGTGCCTCGCCAAATTTTTCGCCGACTTTGAGTATCGACTTTGTGAGGTCAAGTTCGCGTTTGACTTTCTCCCAGCCTTCGGCAAACACAATCGGTAGTACCGCAGGATAAATCGGATCGCTAAACGGAATCGTCGTGCCATCGGCGGCCAACGCATCTGCTCGGCCCCACCACTTGGCGTGAATTTTCGCCAACGCATCAACCGCACGTCGTGCGTCGTCAATCTTGATGCCGACTGTTTGATCGATTATGCGATGACCAGCAAGATCTTCGAGCACCATTGCAAACTGACTTGTCTCTTCGTTGATCTCGCCATAATAAGATTTCGGAGTAATCACTGGACACTCTTTGGCCAATGTTTTAAAGAAACGAACTTCGCGAATATACATTCGCAAAATTGTCGAAGTAAAAACTGCAGCTTCGTCGAGCGCCGGCATTTTCACAATCACACTCGCTGGGCAATTATTGCCAGTCAGTTTTGCGCGATAAACCGCACTTGCAACACCTACTCCGACACCGATGATGCCGATGTCGGCAGTTTTGATATCGAAACCTGTGGCCTCAGCAAGCCACTGCGCATTCACGTCGTTGATCGACCCCGGTATAGCCACACTCATTTCGACCCCCCGTCAAATTAAGTGCTCCCAAACTTAGCCCAGATGCCAAAGTTTCTTTTAATCGTGCGAAATCAGTCGAACACAGATTAAAGACTCACTCTTATGGGCAGTAAATCTTGCCTTTTGACTTAAACTTTTTGACTTTGGCCAGTTGTGAACTCGTCGTGCCAGTCAAAATCTTAAGATCGACATCACAAAAAATCGCATCGGTCAAATTAGCGCCTTCAAGATTTGTGCCTGTCATCACTGCGGCCGTGAAATCAACACCAGAAAGGTTCGCGCCGACGAAATTAACGTTTGTTAAATCGGCACGGATAAATAACGACTTAGCCAGATTTGCACCAGCAAAACTCGCACCAGTCAAAGTAGCGACACTGAAGTTCTGAAAATCAAGTTGCAACCGAGAAAAATCAACGCCGACGAGGTTGGCATATTGACACTGCGTGAACTTGATGCACAGCGTGTCGAGCACGGTTGTTGTCGTCGGTGGCAAAGTCGTAGTTGTAGTTGTTGTTGTAGATGTCGTAGTAGTAGTTGTTTCCTCTTCGACAGAAGAAACATCGGTGACTTCAACGATTGAAGACTCTGTCACTTCTGGCACATTCGAAGTTTCGGTGGCATATTGTGAAGCTGATTGCGTACCGCAGCCAGCAACAGCCACAAGTAAAGCAATTGCTTGAATTTTCGCTAGTTTCACGCATTTAACCTTAGTGGTGCGTGGCCCATAGAAAAGTGAGGCACACTATATGGAGATGTTTACGACAATTACCGCTTTACTAATTTCTGCAAAGCAAACCGAAGAAGAATCAGGTTTCACTCGGTTTTTGTCAAGACCAGTAATAGCAATTCTCGTCATAATTGGTTGCTTCATTTTCACACGAATCTCTTATGCGATTCTGCGCACAACAGTCAGACGCATCGCCGACCGAACCTCAGCCAACGCCGCGAATTGGTGGCGTAACAGCGTGCGTCGAGTCGGCGCAGAAACAGTCGAAGGCAGTGAGCATCGTCGCCGTCAACGCATCGACGCAGCGACTCGCATGCTGCACCACTTCATAAGTCTCGGGGCATGGATCATCGCCCTGATCGCCGTGTTCAATATTCTCGACCTGAATGCCGCATTCTTTTTATCGAGTGCCGGCTTCTTGGGCGCGGGGCTTGCCGTCGGCGGCCAACATCGCGTTAATGATTACTTAACCGGCCTTGCGGTGTTGTTAGAAGATCGATACGGCGTTGGAGACGAAATTGAAGCAGAACTTGGTTGGCAAAAACCTGTGCATGGATTTGTTGAACATGTTGGCATGGTTACAACACGACTTCGTGACGGTGTTAGCACAGTGCATATTCCGCACAGTCAGTTGGCCAGTGTGCGCAATTTAAGTCAAGAACCAGTTACAACAAAACTTGAAATGAATATTTTATCAAGTAATGCAAGTGCGAACACTGTTTCTAATACGATGCGCAACTTGGCGGGCACTAAAGGTCTGACCACAGTGTTGTTCGTAGACGAAATCGAAGCCGCTGGAGAAGGTGACAGAGTCGAACTTAATGTTCGCACATCTCGCCCACTTTCAGAGCACCAGCGCGAACTGCTTGTTCAGCGGGCTTCAGAAGTTCTCTCAAAAGATAAGTGACAATTGATTTTGCGGCGACTAATTGTTTTAGTCGTCACTATTTTAAGTGTTCATAACTCAATCGCTCTAGCAGCAGGCGCTGACTCAGATAATCCGAGTGCACAAAAGTATGTCTTTCCTTTTTCAAAAGTGCCTGTCACTTATTCTCATGATCATTTGCAATATCCCGCAGCTGATGTTCACGGCTGTTTCGCCCGCGTTCTCGCACCAACAGCAGGGATCGTGTTTGATGTTGAGGCGAAAGACCTATGGGATGAAAAAATCGATGCTCCTGGAACTCGCGGTGGTCTAACAATCACAATTCACGGCAAAGATCGTGTTCGGTACTTCTTTGCTCATCTTGGACGTGTAAAAGTCAAACCCGGAGATCACGTTGAACCGGGTCAATGGATCGGTGTGATGGGTTCTTCGGGAAACGCCCGAATCACAAAGTGTCATACACATCTCGGCATGTCTCGTATCTGTCCACAAAGTGAATACAAAGTTCTGCAAGGTGAAATCTGGCCATGGAAATTCTTGGATGCTTGGCGCAAAGGTATCAACAAATCTCCAGTTGCAGCAAAAAATAGGATCATTAAAGAATCACCACAAGCATGTGAATTGGCTGCTGCCCAAGACTGAAAGTCACTAGTCGTAGTAATCTGCTTATCGTGAAGCCGAACGTACTGCTAATTACTCTTGACCAATTTCGTGGTGACTGCTTATCGAGTGCGGGCCATAAAGTTATTCGCACACCAAACCTTGATGAACTCGCACGCAATGGTGTGCGTTTAGCCAATCACTACAGCCAAGCAGCACCATGTTCGCCAGGCCGTGCAAGTTTGTACACCGGCTTGTATCAAATGAATCATCGAGTCTGCGCGAACGGCACACCACTTGATGACCGATTCGACAATGTTGCACGGCTGGCTTCTCGTAATGATTATGCGCCAGTAATTTTTGGATATACCGACCAAGGTGTTGATCCACGCACAACTACTTCGCCAAACGATGAACGACTTTCTAGTTATCAACATGTACTGCCTGGGTTTGACCGAATTTTAAATCTTTCTGAACCGTATCCGCCCTGGATCGAGAATTTAAAAGAACATGGCTACAACATCGGAAATGATTGCAACGAAACACTTCGCACTGAACCGGATCGTCACGAAGACCTGAGCATCTCAACTTTTCTTACGGATGAGTTTTTCTCATGGCTCACAAAACGTGACGAGACAACTCGTGATTCGTGGTTTGTGCATTTGAGTTATTTGCGTCCGCATCCGCCTTATGCGGCCGCTGGCAAATGGTCAAAAGAATATTCGGCTGATGAAGTTGATATGCCGATTCAAGCTTCTGAAACTCGGCACCCATTTCATGAGGCAGTGATGCACACTGGTGGTAACGCGGCACCAAAAACCGAAACTGAACTTCGCGAAATGCGTGCTCAGTATTACGGGATGATTGGCGAAGTCGACTTTCAAGTCGGCCGCATCTGCAATGAACTTCGCGTGCGCAAAGAATGGGATAACACGCTGATAATTATTACGGCAGACCATGGAGACCAACTCGGTGACCATGGTCTGAAAGACAAACTTGGTTTTTTTGAAAGTAGCTATCACATCATTGGAATTATTCGCGATCCAAAAAATCCAAATGCGCACGGCAGCGTCGTCAATGAGTTCACTGAGAATGTTGACATCATGCCGACGATTGCCGAAGCAATTTCGGCTCCAGTTCCACTGCAGTGTGATGGAATGCCGTTAGGCCAATTTTTGCGTGGCGAAAAGCCTGAGCGCTGGCGCACTGGTGCGTCTTATGAGTTCGACTGGCGAGACATATATATAGACGACAATCCAATGGGCGCCGCAAAAAACTGGCCGCACGATGGTCGACTTGAACGACAACATTTGGCGGTGCGGCGCAACTCTGACTGCTCATACGTGCAATTCGGCGACGGCAGTTGGTTGGCATTTGATTTAGCCAGTGATCCAACATGGCGAACAACGATTGATGACCCAGCAAAAGTTTTACCGATTGCCCAAGAAATGTTGTTGTGGCGTTCACACCACACCGAACGCACTCTCACCGGAATGTTGCTTGAAAATGGTGGAGTTGGACGATGGCCGACAGGGGTTTCGTGGCGCAATCAATAATAACTCGAATAACTCTCGCAACTTTGCCAACACCGCTTGAGTCGGGCGGCAAACTTCAGAGTGGCGCAAATTTGTGGGTTAAGCGCGATGATTTAACTGGACTAGGCGTCGGTGGCAATAAGGCTCGCAAACTTGAATTTCTTTGTGGTGAAGCACTTGACAACAACGCGACTTGTTTAGTAACTGTTGGCGCCGCGCAATCTAACCACTGCCGAATGACCGCGGCGGCGGGTGCACGACTCAATTTGCCGACACATCTTGTCTTGTCAGGTGTAAAACCAAAGCAACTTGAAGGCAACCAAATGCTCTCAGCGATGTTCGGTGCGACTTTGCACCACACAGGTCTTGACGCAAATGATTGGGCAAATCTTGAATCTGAGCGTGCCAAATTAACTGAAGAACTAGTTTGCGATGGGCACCGACCTCATTCGATACCAATTGGGGGAAGCACTGCGGTGGGCGCGATCGGATATGCAGTCGCCTTTGACGAAATTATTGCGCAATGCAATTTGGGGAATTTTGTTGCTGATGCAATTGTGTTTACAACTTCAAGCGGCGGCACACACGCCGGACTTGTTGCTGGTTTAGTGCGCGCCCGCGCTAACAATCCGCAAAAACAACTACCAAAAATAATCGGCATCGGTGTCGCAAAAGGTGTTGCGCTTAGTGCAAGTCGTGTTGCCGAATTAGCAAATCAAACTCTGGCACTACTCAAAGAATCGGCACGCACAAGTCAGCAAGAAATAATTATTGATGCCAACTACATGGGCAGCGACTACGCAGTGCCGACGAAGGCTGCATCCGACGCAACAATTTGGGCAGCGCATCGCGGTGCATGGGTGCTTGACCCTGTTTATAGTGCGAAAGGCTTCTCAGGGTTGCTCGGCCTAGATGCGAACGCCGCATTTAACGCAGATTCAGATATTGTTTTTATTCATACGGGCGGTCTGCCTTCACTGTTCGTCGCGCACTAGTTTCGAATTATGCCAATCCAAAGATTTGACGAACATTTGACGGCTCCGTGGCCAAATGGTAAAGGCACGAGTTACGAAATCGCCAGCCAAACACCTGGAGTTTCCGGCTGGACTTGGCGCGTGGCGATTGCGCCAGTTCTTGAAGACTGCGATTTTTCTCACTTTGAAAATGTGCATCGACAATTGTTAATTATTTCTGGTGGTGAAATGATTCTAAATGTCGGAGGCGAAACTGTTGTTTGCAAACCTGGCGAAGTCGCGGTTTTCGCTGGCGATATTGCGACAACAGCAACACTTGTTGACGGACCAATTGTTGATTTGAACTTGATGACAGTGCGCGGCAAAGCATCTGGAGTTATGACTCACATCACTCGCCCAGGCTTACTGGCTAAAGCCGAAATGCTCGTTGCCGTGTCAGATACGGCCGAAATCTCAGTAGACGGTGAAAGATTTTCTTTGCAGCACCAAGATGCATTTCTAGATGCCAACAAAAATCAAATCATACTTATCTCAGGCACAATTGCCCGTATAACCCTCGCATAACTATTGATTGCCGAATTATGAGAGCAAGCGCTATATCGGTGAGAATATAGAACATGAGTGGTCCAAGAGTTGTACGGTCACCACGAGGCACTGAGTTAAGTTGTGCGAACTGGCAAATTGAAGCGCCCTATCGAATGCTTCAAAATAATTTAGATCCAGAAGTTGCTGAGCGACCAGATGATCTTGTTGTTTACGGTGGCACAGGTCGAGCCGCGCGAAGTTGGGATGCATTTGATGCGATGATGCGCACAATGCAGACATTAAAACCAGACGAGACAATGCTTGTGCAGTCCGGCAAACCTGTCGGTGTATTTCGCACGCACGAGTGGGCGCCCCGAGTATTACTCGCCAACTCGAATCTCGTCGGCGATTGGGCAACTTGGGACGAGTTCAGACGACTCGAGAACATGGGCCTAACGATGTATGGCCAGATGACTGCTGGATCGTGGATATACATCGGCACACAAGGAATCTTGCAAGGTACATACGAATGTTTCGCCGAAATCGCCCGACGCAAGTTCAAAGGAACACTTGCTGGCACGATCACGCTCACTGCCGGACTTGGCGGCATGGGTGGCGCTCAACCACTTGCGATCACGATGAATGACGGTGTCGCCCTATGCATTGATGTCGACCCAACACGGGTGCAACGCCGAGTTGAAACTCGTTACCTAGATGAAGTCGCAGATTCACTCGAAGACGCAGTCTCACGTTGTGAAGCTGCGAAAAAAGCGCGCAAGAAACTTTCTGTCGGTGTTGTCGGCAATGCCGCTGACATGTTTCCAAAACTTTTGGCACAAGGTTTCATCGCGGACATTGTCACAGATCAAACAAGTGCCCATGATCCAATGAGCTACGTTCCTAATGATTTGACTATTGAAGCTGCAGAAAAACTTCGCACGACAAACCCAGCGCATTACATCGACCGTTCGCGAGCAGCGATGGCTGCGCATTGTGCCGCAATGGTCGGGTTTCTAGACGCTGGTTCAGAAGTTTTTGACTACGGCAACTCTTTGCGGCGCGAAGCACAACTCGGCGGCTACGACCGTGCATTTGATTATCCGGGCTTCTTACCCGCATATATTCGTCCATTATTTTGTGAAGGCAAAGGTCCATTCAGATGGGTTGCGCTCTCTGGTGACCCTGCCGACATTGCGGCAACCGATCGTGCCGTGCTCGAAGAATTTCCTGAAGATGAATCACTCGCAAAATGGATGCGGCTTGCCAGCGAACAAGTTGCGTTTCAAGGATTGCCTGCGCGAATTTGTTGGCTCGGTTATGGCGAGCGTCATCGACTCGGATTGCGCTTCAATGAGATGGTCAAGCGCGGCGAACTAAAAGCCCCGATCGTTATTGGTCGCGACCACTTAGATTCTGGATCCGTTGCTTCTCCATATCGAGAAACAGAAGCAATGATTGATGGTTCAGATGCAATTGCCGACTGGCCGTTGCTCAATGCACTCGTCAACACGGCGAGCGGAGCAACTTGGGTCAGCATTCATCACGGCGGCGGAGTTGGTATCGGTCGCAGCATTCATGCAGGCATGGTTTGCGTTGCCGATGGAACAGATCTCGCGAGCGAAAAACTTTCACGAGTACTTGTTAGTGATCCAGGAATGGGAGTCATTCGCCATGCCGATGCTGGTTACGAATCGGCGATCAAAGTTGCAGATGAACGCGGTGTGCGATTGCCGATGCGTGAGCAATGAGTTCGGTCCACGCTCAATACGCCTGGCTCGGTGGCGAATCTTGCGCCACAAATGTTCGTATCACGATAAATAACGGATTAATTTCGGCGATCGAGACCAACTCTGCGCATAGCGCCAATGATCTGCGAGTATCAGGTGTTTTAATGCCAGGTTTTGTGAATACTCATAGCCACGCTTTTCATCGAGCACTACGTGGTCGCACACATTCTGGTCTTGGAGATTTTTGGGCGTGGCGCACGCTGATGTATCAAGTTGCCAACCGTCTGACTCCAGAAAATTATCTCGCGCTTGCCACTGCAGTGTTCAGCGAAATGACACTTGCTGGTATTACGAGTGTTGGTGAATTTCACTATGTGCACCATCAGCCAAACGGCAAACCATACGACGACCCAAACGAAATGGGCAAAGTAATTATCGAAGCCGCAAAACGTGCGGGCTTAAAGTTGACATTGCTTGACGTCGCATATCTTCATGGCGGACTAAATGGCGAGCAACTTCGAGATGAACAACAAAGATTCAACGATTCATCTATCGAAAAATGGCTCCAGCGTGTCGAAGCTCTCGGTAAAGGCGACGCTATGCACACGATTGGTCTTGCCCCACACAGTGTGCGTGCTGTGCACGAAACTGAACTCGCACAAATCGCCAAATATCGTAATAACCGTGTCGTGCACATTCATGTTTCTGAACAGCCAGCAGAAAATGATGCGTGTCGCAACGCAACAGGTCGAACACCAACACAGTTATTGAGCGACACCCAACTGCTTGGCTCGTTCATGACCGCTGTTCATGCAACACATTTAGACGCCAGCGATATCTCCCTACTTGGCAGCAGTAAAACTTTCTCTTGCTTTTGTCCGACGACAGAACGCGATCTCGCTGACGGCATTGGTCCATCTCAGCAACTAGTCAGTGCTGGCTCATCACTTTGTCTCGGTACTGATTCGCATGCAGTGATCGACATGTTCGAAGAGGCTCGCGCAGTTGAAATGCATCAGCGACTCATCACAAATAAACGAGGCGTGCACCGCAGTAGCGAACTTCTTGCAGCCGCTACTCTGCACGGTGCGAGTTCGCTCGGCACTAAAAATCATGGGCTTGTCGTTGGCGCCCCTGCTGACTTCATCGCAATTGCAATAGATTCGGTTCGTCTGGCGACATTTGACGCCGAAAATGGTGCCGCACACCTCGTTTACAGCGCCACGAGTTCAGACGTCAGCGATGTCTGGGTTGGCGGCGAACAAGTCGTCAGCAATCGAACGCACCAGTTGATACCAAATATTACAGAGTCTTTGCGCACAGCGATTGCCGCGGTGCTCTAATTACACTTACGTCACTATGACTATTCTTCCAATTGCCACCATCGGACATCCAGAATTGCGAATTCGTGCCAGCGAAGTCGACCCAAAAGAAATTAAGTCTTCAGAAATCCAAACATTCATTGACGACTTGGTTGAAACAATGCGTCATGCCAATGGCGCAGGGCTGGCCGCAACACAAGTGCTTCGACATCAAAGAATCTGCGCAGTCGAAGTTAATAACAATCCCCGATATCCATATAAGCCACAAGTGCCGTTGACTATTCTGATTAACCCAGTTCTCACGCCACTTGATGACGAGATGTTCGAAAATAATGAGGGCTGTCTGTCTGTGCCGGGTTTTCGTGGCAATGTTTGGCGGTACACGTCAATTCGAGTTGAAGCACTCGACCGCAACGGAAACAAAATTGATGAAATAATCCGCGGCATGACTGCGTGCACATATCAACACGAAGTTGATCACCTTGATGGTCTTTTGTTTATGGACAAAGTCGAAGACACAAGCACGCTTGCGACTTGGGATTCGTTTGACAAATACAAGCACCACGACTTTGTCATCAGAGTGAAGGAACTTGTCGCAAAGTTTGGTTCGTAGTGCTTGCAATCACTGGTATCGGCACGTTAGTTACGAACGATGCAAGTCTTGAGCGAGGCAAACTCGGATTAGTAAAAGATGCGGCACTTGTTGTTGGTGACGACAACAAGATTGCTTGGACGGGTGAATCAATAAATCTGCCGCGCGAATTTGCAAACAATGCAATTCATGTCGGTGGTCGAGCGATTATTCCTGGGTTTGTCGATAGTCACACGCATTTGGTTTTTGGCGGCGACCGCGCAACAGAATTTGAAGCGCGAATGTCGGGCAAGACATACACGTCTGGCGGAATTCGCACGACGATGGCCGCGACTCGTGCTTCTACAAACGATGTGCTCGTTGCTAACGCACGACGGCTTGCAAGCGAAGCGTTGCACACGGGCACAACGACACTAGAAACTAAATCAGGTTATGGTCTCTCAGTTCTAGATGAGACTCGCTCACTGCAAGTCGCTACTTCAATTACTTCGGAGACAACTTTTCTTGGGGCACATGTTGTGCCACCAGAGTTAACGATCGACGAATACGTAAATCTTGTTTGCGGCGAGATGCTCACCCAATGTGCACCAAACGCAAAGTGGATCGACGTGTTCTGCGATCATGGCGCATTTGACGTCGACCATGCTCGAGCGATTCTAAGTGCGGGCGCACACGCAGGGCTTGGACTGCGAATTCATGCCAATCAGTTGCAACATGGTGGCGGTGTGCAACTCGGTGTTGAGATGGGCGTTGCATCTTGCGACCATTGCACACACCTAAGTGACGCTGATGTCTCCGCGCTGGCTGACACGAAAGGCAAAACCGTCGCAACACTTTTGCCAACTGCAGAATTGTGCACCCGAGCCAAGTTTCCTGATGCACGACGATTGCTTGATGCCGGGGTCACTGTTGCGCTCGCCTCAGATTGCAATCCTGGATCTTCGTATACGACATCGATGCCACTGGCCATTTCGCTGGCTGTGTTGAACATGAATATGACTTGCGATGAAGCACTCTGGTCAGCAACTGCGGGTGGCGCTGCTGCATTACGGCGCACAGATATTGGTGCATTACGTGTTGGTGCGCAAGCCGACTTCGCACTGCTCAATTCACCAAGCCATATCCACCTTGCCTATCGTCCAGGCGTAAAACTCGTTGATGCGGTTATACGACAAGGCAAGTGCGTTGCCGGTTCTCTGGCATAAAATAACTCCGTGCCCAATTCGAGCAAAACACTTCTTAAATCACCAGGAGACTGGCGAACACTAATTGTTGCTGTCGTGGTTTACTGCGGTTGGTTCGCAACAATTTTCTCTCATAAACAGTTGCCGTGGTGGGCAACTTTCGCGCTCCTCACTTGGTTCGGTGCTTGGCACTTAAGCCTGCAACATGAACTCGTACACGGACATCCGTTTCGCAATCCAAGACTCAATGCTGCGCTCGGTTCATTGTCGGTAACTATTTGGGTTCCGTTCTTGTCTTTTAAGCGCGATCACATCTCACATCACAACACGACTCTCACTCATCCACAACTAGACACCGAAAGTTACTATTCGATGCCAGAAAAATGGCAGAATTCAAATTGGTTTTTGAAATCGATCTACTGGGCAAATCTCACTCTTGCGTTTCGCTTAACTGTGTGGTCAGTGTTTAGTGCTGTGCAATATTTTGTTGCCGATGCATGGCGTGCAGTTCGTAATATCTCGAACGCCAGAAGTGCTTGGATGCTGCATATACCCGGAATCGTCGCCGTAATTTTTATCGTCACTCGCCTTGCTGATATGTCAATGCTTGAGTATCTCATCGGCGGGGTTTTTGGTTCGCACTCGCTGAATATGATGCGCTCATTTGCTGAACACAAAACTCTCGGCGAAGACTCAACACGTACTGCGATGATTGACGCGGGACGCATCATGAGCCTTTTAATGCTCAACAACAATCTGCACATCGCCCACCACGACGAGCCATCTACTCCGTGGTATCAAGTACCGCAGGTTGCGGCGCGATTAAACGCCTACGAGCGCGCCGAAAAAATTGATGCCCTGTATCGCGGTGGATACGGCGAAATTATTCGACGATTTACATTTCGCCCATATGATCAGCCAGTATTTGGTCAATCGGTGGTTGTATTTTCGCAACAATCAACAGCCAACTAGAGTTCGGTCGTGAATAACGCCCCAGTTTTGGTCAATACTTCTGGTCTTGATCGTGACTCGGTTATCAATGTGGCGCGCAATAACGCTGAAGTTAAAATAACGCAAAGTGCTCTAGATGCTTTGGTGCGATCAAGCAAGATCGTTGAAGACTTGGCCAAATCAGATCAACCTGTGTACGGCATCTCAACTGGTTTCGGCGCACTCGCCACAAAACATATTGCACCCAAAGATCGAATCGCATTGCAACAATCTCTACTTCGTTCACATGCAGCCGGCATGGGTCAGGTTGTCGAGCCAGAAGTAGTGCGTGCGATGCAAC
>OFRL01000571.1_pt1 | contig 16082 bp, 35 predicted proteins | sample 1543121 | NCBI WGS metagenome assembly OFRL01 (sample SAMN07774228, study PRJEB24372) | wastewater metagenome | isolation source: Lake Maggiore Cannobio | place: Italy: Cannobio | collected 2016-01
AAAAAATAAAAGATGAAAATGGAGTTGAATCTATTGTAAATAAATTAAAAGATGGTCAATCTGCTATTGCTCTTTCAATAAATCCAATTAAGAAAGGTGATAAAACTATAACATATATTGACAAAACAAACTATAGACAGATAACAAAAAAAGCATCGTCATTTAATACAATAAAAGTTGGTGATGTAGTTTTTATAAAAAAGATAAGTTCAAAAGGAACAGAAACTTCATCAGTAGATGTAAAAACCAGAGTTAAAAGAGTTAATTTAAAGACAAAAACTATTGAACTCACAAAACCTATTACTGCTGGTGGTGGAGGAAATATTGTTGCTGTTATTTTTAATCCAATTCAATCAAACATACTTTCTGACACAAAATTAATAGCAGTAAAAACTGAAATACTTGAGCAAAAATTTTCAAAATTGCAACCATTTTGGATGTTTATGAGAGGAGGTCCTAAAATGTTAAGAGATTTTTTGAAAAAACAAATTGTTTTAACAATTTATGGAATGGTTTCTAAAAAAGGAGGAAAGATATTTGAACATAATTTCACAAAAGGAAAAACTATTGGTTATCAGTTAAAAACCAAAAATGCTTTAGAAAAGTATATTATTCCACAATTTGCTATTGTTGGAGATTGATAAGATATTCTTATATAAAAGTTCTTGACAGACGGCATTGGATCGTTTATGATCAAATCAAGTTATTCAACATCCTCTGAAATGAAGTTTGATTACTATGCAAATGTGTTTGATGTGTCTGGAGTTTTGGTTTTTAAAAGAGTTTATGTTGGTAAATATAAATCAAAAACATGGGCAATGCACAAAATTTGCTCCATCTACCCTGAATATCATAATTTTGAACTTTATACTGAAGACACCTAAACAACTGGCACAAGACCCTCACACCAGATGCCAAAGATACCTTATATTAGATGAGTAAACAAACAAAGCAACTTCCAAATCAATGGAAACTCTTGAACTGAACGAAACCAACTACTGCGATCAAACTCCAGTCACAATGGAGTTCTCATTTGAAGAGCATGATCTGTTGAATAGTATTCTGGTTCATGCTGCTGATGGAATGGATCTTGCAATTCCATCAATTTATGAACTTCCAGAAGACTCTGAAATTCGTCAACGTTATGAGACTCTTGATAGATTACGTCAGTTCTCTTATGCTTTATGGGCAAAACGTTTTGGTAACTAAATGATGACCTGTGGTATTCTGGTGCTCTTGGCATATTCTCTGGGAGCACTTCAAATTATTCTTCTCAAACACTATCAAACCAATGACAATGAGGACAATGAGTTCTAATTCTTCATCTTCTGGCATTAGTTTCACTGGTTCTCTGACTATTCTGTTTATTGGTCTTAAGTTGTGCAACGTAATTAACTGGTCTTGGTGGTGGGTATTATCTCCCATCTGGATTAGTTTGTTAATTGGAATTTTTATTATTGCTATTCTTGCTATTTTTATTCTTATTAAGGAATTTACCAAATGAAAAAAAAGTTCGTGTCCGTTCAACCACTTTCTTCTGATGCAAAAGATAGGTTCGTAAATATTATGGATTCTTTTCATTCGTGCGTGGTTGAGCAGGAAGAAAATGAAATGCTCTTTCTTGCTTCTCTGAACAAGTGTTATTACTTTACATTACCTCGTGGTGGTAATGAGCACTGGAGGATTGTAAAATAACATAAATAACTAAAAAGTTATTGTAAGATGAATTCTCAAGACTTTCGCAATCTTTCAGAAGCATATTTGGATGTTTATGAAAATGAGCAACTAGATGAAATGCCTTATAGAGTTGTTACTAAAAATGATGGTGGTGAAGAAGTATATGTTGGTGGAAAATACGCAACTAGAAAAACTGCAAGAACAAAGGTTGATAAAGAAGATGAAAAGGTAGGTGGATATCGTCACTCCATTCGTAAAGTAGATGAAGCAAAAGATATCTTTAATTATGTGATGGAATATTTGATTTCTGAAGGTTATGTTGATACATTGCAAGGTGCAGAACAAATTATAAGTGTAATGAGTGAAGAGTGGATTCACACTATTGTTGAAAAGTTCTCTATGGCAGCAGACCCATCAAAACCACAATCACCAAAACCAACAAAATTGCCAAGAAGTCGTGAAGAAAAGATTGGCCCTCATGATGATTGGAAAGATAAACCAACAGAATGGGGTGAACTACCACCTGCTGCAAAAAAATTAAGATCAAGAGCAATTACAGTAACTGGCACTCAAAAAAGACAAGATATAGAAACTGGTGTAAGATGAAAACATTCTCTCAGTTCATTGCAGAAGCAAAAGAAGCAAGACCACCAAAAGAAGTTCTTGCTAAAATAGATAAAGCATATGGAAGAAAGTATCCAGGAACAAATGTTGATGTTTCACATGATAATAAGTCTGGTGATCTTCGTGTAAATCAACTCTTCGTTCCACCAAAGCAACAAGGAAAGGGAATTGGATCAAGAATAATGAAAGGTCTTACAAAGTATGCAGATAAACAGAAAAAAAGAATGACACTTAATCAAGCTCCAGATCCAGGTAAGAAAGCAAAGTTAGCAAAGTTTTATAAGTCTCATGGGTTTGAAAAGAATCGTGGGAGAAAAAGAGACTTTACGACCAGAGATACTGATATTCGCAATCCACAAACATAATACAATATAAATAACTAAAAAGTTATTGTAAAATGAACTCACAGGAATACCGCAATCTTTCAGAAGCATATTTGGATGTTTATCAAGAACTTGATGAAGCAACTGCAATGGCAAAACGTGGTCTTGATGAACCTGCTATCCGCAATAAGATTGCATCACAAACTCGTGGTGGGGAATTTGCAGACAAAGCAGGTAAATTAGCAGATCGTGAAACTTATGGTAATACTGAAAAGAAAGCAGGTAGAGAGAATCTTGCAAGAAAGCAAAGAGGTACTTTTCGTGATACAAATTCTTCAAGTCCTGGTCTTCGTGGATATGGTCACAAAGCAACAACCGATGCTGATAAAGCAAAACAATCAGCAAGAGGTAATCAGAGAGCACGTGCTGCATTAACTCCTAATGAGAGAAAGCAACTGAATATGGAATCTTATGATCTTTTTGATTATATTATGGAGTATCTAATTACTGAAGGTTATGCTGATACAAATGAAAACGCACTTGTGATTATGGCAAATATGAGTGAAGATTGGAGACAGAGTATTGTTGAAGTAACTGGTGGAGGAAAAGTTGAATATAAACCAAGATTTGGAGGCTCAAGTGAGAGACCTGGACCAAGAGTTTACCCTCAAACAACTCAAGATCCCGAAAAAAGAGGAATGTCTTCTTATCCATCCACAAACACTGCCAATAAAATAAATCAATTAAATTATGAAAAATCAAAAATACCAAAAGAATCAGAAAAAGGAAAAAAATTAGAAACAAGAGTTGGCAAATTACAATCCAGATTTAATAGAGATGGTAAAGAAGATCAAGATTATGTTTCAAAAGAGGAAGTTGATCTCTACGATGTAATCCTTGAGTATTTGATGATTGAAGGTTATGCTGACACTAATGAAAACGCATTAGTGATTATGGCAAATATGAGTGAAGATTGGAGAGATAGTATTGTTGAAGCAGGCAGACTACATACTTCTTCTGACCAACAAGTAGGTTTTGCAAGAATTAAAGATCAAGAATCTGGTGGTCGTGGTAAAAAACCAATGAGTGATGCTGAAATTAAAAAACAAAAAGGTGGGCAAGAGTTTCTTGATAGAATTGCGGCAACAAAGAAAGACCCAAAATATAAAGGTTGAATCCACTTCCCAAACTGACACAGAGACCCCTTTCAAGGGGTCTTTTTTTATGCTATAATAAAAAGGTAAATCGGAGAAAATCTCAAGTGTTAAAAAGCACTCAGTTCATTTACATTTTTCTTGGTGTGATAGGTATTCTTGGGTGGAATGCCTGGGCAATACAACGAGATGCTAAACTTCTCAGAGCATATGATTATCAAAGAACAAAAGTAGAGTTCTGTAGTTCACAGGCAGGATGGCATCCCGATTGTAATGATGATAAAATATACAAAAGATACTACGAAAAAACTGTAAAAGAAGGTGCTTCCAAATGATTGATTACAGCAAAGAACGTCAAGAACAACAAGTGGACAAACTTCAGGAGGATTTTATTGTCTGGGCAGAATCTCAGGCAGAAAAATATGAAGTAACTTGTGATTACATTATTGCGGAGTTCTGTTCATGACTTTGATTCTTACTGTGGGAATGTTTATTGTTCTTTTTCTTTCTGGAGTGGGTTTATTATTCTTTGCAAGTGATAATATACTTGACGAAGGAGATGAAAACTGGTATGATAATCAAGCAAATAGCAAAAATAAATGAAAACACTTTACATTATTGACTATTGGGTTCCTTTTCCTTCCTCTGAATATGGTGGAGTTGTGAATGTAATTGCCGGAGATGATCAAGAGTGTTTTGATATTCTTCAGAAAGAAAGAGAGGAATACCATTCAAAATACGATAATTTGATTATGCAATCCATCAAAGATGCGACTACAATCAAAGTTTTTGACTATGAAGAATCCCGTGTTGTAACTTCCTTCACAACATAATCATGAGCACCGAAAATTACAGAATGTTGTCTGAACTTGCAGAGCAACAAAAGAAAAGAATTGAATACTTGGAAAATAAGGTTCGTGAATATGAATCTGAAATTGCTCAACTCAAATACTTCACAGAGGAAAAAAACAAATGAGTGCTGATATGATTGTTGATTATGAGGCACATCTCAAGAATGGTCGTGTCTGGAGAGTAGATATATCTCTTCCGATGCAAGATTCTCCCGAAGATGTTCCTAATCATCTGGATGTGTCGGTGGATGTGATTGCTCCGAATCGTGATTTAGCACAATATATTGTAAGTGTAATGTATCCTGATTATGATGCTCTCTCCATTCCTGATGACCCTCTCAATTGATTTGATTCCACAGTTTCTTCACAAGGAACCAAAAGACCATTACTATGAAGTAGAACATTTCAAACGTGATGTATTTGCGATTTGGTTATATTGTTCTCGTGAATTTACTTATAATAATGGTAAAGTTACTAAAACCGTGTGGGGTTTTTATAATCACAAGACCTATAAGTTTCATTCTCCTGTAAATAGTAAGACTATTGGTAAACAAGTAGATTTCAAAAATACAACTTGTTATACATCAATGCCCATCAAAATCACACCTCTGGAGGCAGCATTTAGATGAACTCATTTGCAGTGGGAGTAATTGTAGAACACAAAAACTTTATTGGAGAAGTCCGATTTGTTTGTGATGATTATATGAGTGTCTGCACTTCTGTGGGAGTTCATCGTGCTGCTGATATATGCGTGATTGTGTATAAAAAGGATTGGGGTAATGTAAATCTTTTCAAGGAAAGTGCAAAATAAGCACTTTGGGGGCCTTCAAAGTGTCTCTATAATGTAATCACCAACCAAACAAATTATTATGAACCTTGCACATACAATTTCTACATCAATCAAAGTTGGCACTTTCAAATTAAACACTAATGGAAATAAAGCACGTTTGCGTGTTGAATGGGAAAAACTTAATAACAATATTCTCAAAAATGATGCAGGAAGAGTTTATATTCTTACATCCAATGGTGTAATTAAAAAAATCGGTGGAAGTGTAAGTAAGAAGGGAATTAAGTCTACAATGAGTTTCTATGAATCTGCTAATTGTGGTCGTCCATCTATTCGATCATTTGGGATTCAACAACTCATTTATGAGGAGATTCTTCTCGATAATAATGTTGAGATCTACATGATTTCTTCCGAACAAGTATCTGCACCAGTTAAAGGTTTGTTTAGCACTGAGCAAATTATGATTTCGGCATTTAAGGAAATGGAAGAAAAGTGCCTGAAAGATTATGTTGCAATCGAAAACAAGTATCCTGATTGGAATTATCAGGAATCTGGAAAACCTTGGGAGAAACATATTCAAGAAGCACACGCTGAACAACTTGCCAAATCTACAAGTAAATGATATAATATTCGTATACACAAAACTATGCTTCTGCTTATCACATTGGTAAAGAAACTATTTCTGATGCAGTCAAGATTTCAACTAAGTTCTCAGATCCCCGTCTATGAAAACTCCAATTAGATATGCTGGTGGTAAATCTAAGGCATATAAGATTATTACCGAATATATCCCCAAACTTCCTTATCCTGAGAGGATTATCTCACCTTTCGTTGGTGGAGGTTCATTAGAGTCTAAATGGTCATCTGAATTGGGTATCAATGTTCATGGTTTTGACATCTTTCATGCACTTGTCAACTTCTGGAATGTTCTGTTAAGTTCACCAAATGAGTTTGCAGATAAACTCCAGGAGTTGACTCCTACAAAAGAAAAGTATGCTGAAATCAAAGAACTTTTAGTTCAATGGGATTATACACAAGAAATGCTTAAAGATTGGAATACTGATCATTACAAACGTATTCCTATTCATTTAGATAGCATTACTGCTGCTGCATATTATTATTTTAATCATAATCTTTCTTATGGTCCGATGTATATGGGGTGGATGAGTAAAATCTATGAGAGTCAGACAAAATGGGATAAAATGGTACATTATATCAGGTCTTATCGCAATCCAAAGTTGCATGTGGAGGAACAAACATTTGATCAAGTGATTCCAAACTATCAAAATGATTTGTTATATCTTGATCCTCCATATTATTTGGAAAAAGACTCTGATAACAAGATGTTGAAGGGTATGTATCCCAACTGCAACATTGATGTTCACCATACAGGTTTTGATCATGAAAAGTTGAGGGATCTTCTACACAATCACAAGGGTAGTTTTATTCTTTCATACAATAACTGCGAAACCATTCGTGAATACTATAAAGACTTTGATCTCTACTATCCTGAATGGCATTATTCATATCAAGCAGGGGAAAAAAGAGTTGGAAAGAACAAGAAAGATCGTGGTGTAGATCATAGCAAAAAAGACTCTCATGAGATTTTAATTGTTAAATCGTAACTAAAAGGGGGGACGTGTAAAGTGTCCCTATAGTGTAACCACCGAAAACAAATGGACGACTTTGATGATCTTTCAATTGAAGAGTTCTCTTCTTTTGATTTTGTGGAGGAGATGAACGAACCTCTGGAGAGGGATGAAAACTTCAACCTTCAAGAATACCTCAACTCAAACATTGATTACTAATGATGACTCCCGACACTTTCAATTTCACTGGTGATGCCGTAACCTATTTGGGTTTTGTCGGTGTTATCTCCACACTGATTATTCTTGTAACTGCATTCACACGTTTCTACAAATCACCTCTCAACAAATGAAACTTAATACTCCTGGTGTTTCTTTTGTAACTACTGGTCAACGAAAACAAAGTTGTAATAGATCGGGTCAAAGGTCAAGACAAATTATTCTTTCTACCGAAGAAAGTGTAATCAATTACAAACAAAAAAAGATACGAGAACAAATGCGAAATAACACTAAATCTCATCAAGGATTTGGTTACACATACAAACCCCTTCAATTCAACCTCAACAAGTAAATGACCAACACTGTAAACGTTCTGCCTCATCTCAAAGAACTTCGTGATTCTTGGAGGAAACAAAACTTTAACTTCACAGAAGAGCAACAAGAAAAGTATGAACTTTTAACTCTTGCCCGACACGAAAGAATACGTTTCTTCAAAGAAAATGATCTCGTAGCAAAGGGACCGAAAGTTTCACCTACAGAGGAGGTGATTGAAGACGAAGAGTATTGATTAAAAAACCAGTTTGAGAAGTGTCCACCTTCCTGCTTTTTTGGTAGGAAGGTGCTTTATGGTATAAATATATCAAAGGTTCTCCACACTGCTAAAATGAAGTCTTTTCCTGAATTTTGTAAAGAAGCATACGATGCTCCCTTTATGCGTGGGGCACAAGTAATTAGGACTGGTGAGGGTGGACGTGTCGGTAGAACAAGAAGAATATCTGATGCCGAAGTTAGAGCAAAAAAAGCAATTGGTGGTGGTAAGTTTGCACCTCGTAAAAGATATAAACCTCGTAAAGATATTGGTGTTCCAAAACCAACATCTGTAACAGTTCAACAACCAGAAGGAGAACGTGGGTCTAGCAAAGTTGCAGCAGCACTAATGGCAGCACATAATGAAGAAAGAAAGAAAGCAGCATTAAAAAGAGCTGCCGCAAAAAAATCTGGTCAATCTTCAACAGAAACTAAAGCAAAACCAAGAGATTTAGAAAGAGGAGCATCTTCACTTCTATCAACTAAAACAAAAGCACCAGAACCTGCTCCTGGATATACTCCACATAAACCATCTGGTTACTCAGAGAAAGAAATTAAGGCACTTAGGAAAAAAGGTGAACGTGTATTGAGAGATGTTGTTCTTGATGCAACTGGAAAGAAGTCGGAAAAAGAATTGAAGCACAAATATACTTCTAAATGATTGTAAGGGGGGACATGTAAAGTGTCCCTATAGTGTAACTACTTCAAAATTATGAAAACTGTGAATGTTCCGATCACAACTCTGGAGACTCTGATTGAGCATCTTGCAGATGCGATTAATGTTTGTTATAATGTAGATTCCAAATCCAAACGTAGTGAACTATCTTATCCTTATGCGACAGGATATAGTCGTTCGGCAATGCTCAGTATTCAGGAGCAACTTAAGAATCTGAAAACACAAGCAAACTGAACTTCATTATAAGCACCAACCCAATGATTTCTCTTCGTCCTCATCAGATTCGTGGTGATGTTGCAATGCAGCAGCACAATCTTGGTCAACTAATTTTTCCAACTGGTGGTGGGAAAACACTGAATATGATTATGGATTCTGTAAGGCAGTTTCAATTAGAAACTCCACAGACCATTGTTGTTGTTGCTCCTCGTATTCTGCTTGCAGAGCAGTTGTCTAGTGAGTTTCTGGAGTTTATTGTGAATGCAGAAGTTCTTCACGTTCACAGTGGAGAAATTCATCACGAATCTACCACAAATCCTGGTGCAATTCGTAGGTGGGTGGATACTCATAACTCCTCTCATAAACTCATCTTTACAACCTATAACTCTCTCCAACGTCTGGTTGATGCCGAGATTGATGTAGATACGATATATTTTGATGAGGCACATAATTCCGTCAAACGTAACTTTTTCCCTGCAACAGAGTATTTCTCTGCGAATGCAAATCGTTGCTACTTCTTTACTGCGACCAGAAAAACATCACTCACTCCCACAAAACCGGGAATGAATGATTCTGAGGTTTATGGTAACATCATTTGTCGTGTTTCTGCACCAGAACTTGTTGATGGTGGATACATTATTGCTCCTAAGATTGTAGCAAAACGATTCCAAGTTATTGATGGCAAACAAATCACTGCTGAATGTGATAGTAGTAATCTATTGGAGACTCTTGATGACATTGATTGCAAAAAGATTCTTGTCTGTGTAAAGTCTTCAAAGCAACTTATCAATCTGGTATCACAAACTGATTGTATCAGTAAACTACAATCTCGTGGATATTCATATCTTTATATTACCTCAAAAACAGGAGCAGTAATTGATGGTAAGAAAGTCAATCGTGAGGTATTTTTTGATACTCTAAATGCCTGGGGTCGTGATAGCAACAAGAAATTTATTTGTTTTCATAGAAGTATATTAGCGGAAGGAATTAATGTGAGTGAACTAGAAGCAGTTGTCTTTCTTCGCAATATGGATGTGATTGAACTTACTCAAACTATCGGTCGTGTACTTCGTAAAGGAGGTAAAGATAAGGTCTGGGGTTTATGTGTAGTGCCAGTATATTCTAAAGTAGGTATATCAACTGAAAGAGCACTTCAAAGTGTTGTGGATGCTGTCTTTGAGAGGGGTGAGATGGTTGACAGTGTGGTGATGAGGTGATATCGTGAGGTGACCACAATCAAAAACACCGATGAAAGAGGGATTTCTAATCAACAAAGGAGAATATGCTGCTGTTCCATATGGTAATCAGTTTTTGGTTATTTACAATGGAAAACAACTTGAGAAACTTTGTAGAACAGAAAGTTCTGCCCGAAAGTATATCAAAGATCATCAAAAATGCAACTCAACTGAAATCTTTTGAATTATGACACATCTAATTGACCATTTGGAATCTGGTGTAAACTGGAGTAAAGTTTTTGGTGTTGTTGATTCTCTTTATTCCGATAAAGGATTCTGCTCTAATGCTGATAACTTTGCCCGTTCAACTGCTGTAGAAAAAGCACTCGCAAAGTTCTCAGATCTTGTGCGAGTTGATCAAAACGGATATGATTTTGTCTGGGATGACAATAATCAAAATCTTATTAAGATTGAAATGAAGATGGGAAAGAATTTATTTTATAAACGTAAAGATATTAATGCTACTAAAAAGTTTAAGGTCAAATCTTTTCTTTCTGAAACAAAGACAGTTGAAGATTTCAAACAAGATTCTACTTATGATTATCTTTTAGTACTTGATCTTACTGCTCGTCGTGTTGTGATTGTGGAAGATGAAGTTGCCCGTTCTTTATATCAGGAAGGTGCAGATGGTGCAATGATTGAATTAAAACTTGGTGACTATTATCAATGTGATATTGGTGAAGTTGATGTTATTTTACCACCTCTGAAATTATCAAATTCGATTGATGAAGCAATTGAAAAGTATTTGGATTTTTGAAAGAAGGGGGGACGTGTAAAGTGTCCCTATAGTGTAACCACAAACCAAAAAATTATGGCACATCAAACTGTTCTACGAATCAACAAATCATCTTGGGCAGCAGGTAAAAACTATCATGTTGGAATGAAAGGTATTGAAGCAACATTCACTTGCCAACCTAATTGGACAATTAAATATGAAATGGGTACGGACGAAAATGGATTTGAGGCATTACGAGTTTGGAATGAAAAAATCTAACTGATCTCATGAAGAACACACACCTCAACCACCCAGAAGATTCTATCCTGACAGGTGATCTATCTGTGCTGAATTGGTTCACTGCAAAATCAAAGATTACCGTTAAAATTGATGGTTCCCCTGCAATAGTTTTTGGTACAAACCCAGAGAATGGTAAATTCTTTGTTGGCACTAAAAGTGTCTTCAATAAAATCAAAATCAAAATCAATCATTCTCATGAAGAAATTGATGTAAATCATACGGGTAAAGTTGCAGAAGTTCTTCATGCTTGTTATGATTATTTACCACGAATTGATGGTATTATTCAGGGAGACTTTATTGGTTATGGTGGTTCTGACACTTACCGTCCCAATACTATCACCTACAAGTTTCCAAAAGTAATCACCAAACCGATTATCTTTGCCCCTCATACAACCTATTCTGGGAGCAATCTTCGTGATTGTAGTGCATCCTTCGGTGCGAAAGTTCGTGCCTGTTCTACGGTCTTATGGGTGCGACCCAGAGTGTCTCTAATTGAGGATCGTGAAGATATTCTTGACTTCTGTAACTTTGCCCGCCAGATGAGCACTTTGTGTGAATTTGTGCCCGAGAAAGAAGTAGTCAAGATCAAGAAAGAGATCAACCTTTGTATTCGTGAGAATCGCAAAGTGTGTGAGTATGAGATTGCCGAGAAGTGTAATTGTGACAAGAACCTGATTCGGTTGTGGAAACTTGTAGAGTCCATCAAGATGGATTTGTTCTTCTACATTCGTGCCGATAAAAGTATTTCCTGTGAGATTGATGGTCGCAGTAGTGAGCACGAAGGTTATGTGATTACTAATAAATATGGTTCATACAAAGTTGTGAATCGCACAGAGTTTAGCAGACTCAACTTTACTCTGGAAAAAAACTGGAGTTAGTAAAGGGGGGACGTGTAAAGTGTCCCTATAGTGTAACCACTCAAACTCAGATCATGCCTTCCTTCATTCAACACACTACCAACCCAACAATTGTTGAAGTTGGTGTAGAGTTCTTTCTGCCCACAGATTCTACTTCATGGATTCCGAATGGTTTTGATATGGTAGAGTTGTGCGTAGATGCTGATGAGGTTAATGACAACTGGATGCGTTCTATTGCACTTGATGAAGCAGCAGAGCAATTCTGTGACAGCATTGGTGTTGTTTTCTCTCAAGTAATCGAATCGGAGTTGTGGTAATGTCTTATTTCTTTTCTATTGACCCTGAAGATTACGATGAGATTGAAGATGATGAAGAGGAAGATCTTTATGATTATGATAAAGATCATCCATCACTTTCTGCACAGGAACGTAATCAATGACAAAACTTTTTTGCATTGCATCTAACATTCAAACTCATAGTTTTGAATGGATTGCATATGGTGATGATTTCCCTGTTAAGTGTGAAGAAAATGTTGTGGCACTAAGTGCATTTGAGATTGCAGGAATGTGCTCACAAATTTTTAGAAGTGAGAGTTCAAAACATGATTGAAAATCGTGCTCGTATTCTTTCCAGTTTTATTATTTGTTTTGCGTACATCATTACAATGTATCACGACACAACTTTAGGATGCCGATTATATCTGGTGGGCAATTCTCTTGCCATTCCTTATATGATTCGCCATAAATGTTGGGATATTGTTGCTCTCTTATCTTTCTTAATTATTGCTGGTTTACCAAAAGTTTTCTCATGAAATTCATCGTCGATCTCTATGTTGGTGGTAAAGTGTTTAAGGAGCAAGTGCAGGCAAACAATCAAAAAGATGCCCGAGAAACTGCACTGGCAAGAAACCCAACTGCAAAAGTTATCGGAGTCAATGTAAGTTTTAAGTAAGTATGTTAAAGGGGGGACGTGTAAAGTGTCCCTATAGTGTAAGGTTCAAACCTTTCAAACCACCAAATCTCAAAAATGACACAAACACTTCATCCATTCACTGCTCCTACTTCAAGTTTGGGTTACAATGTAATTTCCAGTGCAATCTCAAGGATTGCTGTTGTTTCAAACGACACAGGAACTTACGATCTATTGGTAATTTTTCACAGCAATGTGGATAAAGTTTACCGATACATCTTTCAAAATGATAATGCTGCAATTCGTTTCAATAATCTTCTTGAAGATGATTGTGACAGAGCAGAAACATCTTGGGGTTATGAGTTTAATCGTGCCCTAAAGAATGGTGATATTGAAATCGTTTGATTTCATACACAAAGAGGGGTGCTTTATGTGCCCCTCTTATTCTTCCAAACTCTTTTAATTCTTTACACAAACTCACTCAACACAAAATCATGGCAACAAGAGGTAGAATCGGTGTTCAACTCACTGATGGTTCAATTCTTTCAGTATATTGTCATTATGACAATTATCCATCATTCAATGGCGTTAAACTCCAAGAACATTTCAACTCTTATGATGCTGCTACTGAATTAATTGATGGTGGTGATATAAGTTGCCTGTGGACAAATGCAGGTTGGAATAATGAAATTTTGCCAACTACTGGAGCATTGTATTACACTTCACGAGGTGAAGAGTATAATCCTCCACGTATTGATTCCAACCTGAAGCAGTATCTTACTGATGGTGCTGAAGAGTATGCCTATTTGTTCAAAGATGGTGAATGGGTATGTTACAATACCAGAAGTTGGGATGAAAAGTATCTTCAACAGGTAGAGATTCCTGTTGCTGTGTGTGCATAGGTAAAGTAAAGTAAAGGGGGGACGCATAAAGTGTCCCCATAGTGTAACCACTCAACCTTCAAAAACTTCCAAAATGCAACTCTCTGTTCGTTGTTCTTCTGCCCCTTGGGAGAACGAAACCACTGATGAAGATCGTGCTATTGATCTTGCATATTCTCTCTCTGAAGAATACTCTTGCGATGTTCAGTTAGTATACACTTCAACTGGAACTATTCACTCTGTTGTTTCTAACTACTAAGATGAATTGCCCTGATAATGAAACCTTTGAATTAGCAATCAAGTTACACAACAAACTTCGATATCTTTCAGGAGGTAATGAGAATGATCAGGATTTAGTTTCTCTTTTAGATTGTCTTATTCAAGATCAACGAATCAACCTAAACTCTCAAACAAAATGACACAAACCATTTACGTTAAATTCTCTTATGAGAATAGAGTTTCAGAAGAGATTCCCATTCACACTCAGTTAGATCTATCAAAGAACTCTAACAGAACAAGATTACTAAACCGACTGCTAAATTCAGTTCCTGAGGGCACTGAAGTCACACTACCTAAAATGAATAATGTTATCTACAAATTCAACTCTTCACAAACAAAATGACTTACAATCTTGCTGAAACTTTCAAATCCATTCAACAAAAGAATCAAAGTTCTACAACTCAAGAAGAATCAGTTAAACTGATTGCAGCACTTATTGCCCTACCAGTTTATACAACAACCATCTGGGCAATTCTTACATTCATTTTTGCTCTAAGTATTCCTTGGTTGCATATATTAGGTGGGTTTCTATTATTCAATCTTTTCAGGGGTTTTATTGCTGAATCATTCAAAAAGTAAGGATAGATAAGGGGGGACGTGTAAAGTGTCCCTATAGTGTAACCACTCAAACCCAACTTTCCAACCAAAATGAATCTCTACATTCTCAATGATGTTCTTTACGATTACACTCCTGGAATGTGTGTAATTGCTGCCGAATCACTTCCCCAGTGTGAAACTCTCTTTATGGAAGAGTTTGGTGATGTTGGTTCTGAATGGATCAATTGGAATAGGAAACAAGAGTTTGATAATGCAAGCATCAAGGTGATTGAAAATGTGACTTATGATGCTGAAGTTGTTTCTTATGTTTATGGTGGAGGTTAAAAAAATGACACTCAAGACCAAAACAATTCAAGAGTTCTTCACAGAAACTGAATGGGACATGATTTACAATTTCATTGGTAATGCTCTGGATAATGATGATTATGAGTGTGAAGATGTTTATGCGATCAGAGCAAAGATTCACGATCTCTTTCTCCCACAATGAACACTCCAAACTGGAAACATAACTCTGGTAAATGTAAACGAACCAAAGGTATGTGTAAGGGGCAAATTGTTGCTCGCAAACAAGCACTTAAATCACTCCTACTGAAACTCTCAAAATGACTTCTTCCGAAAACCTCAAATTCATTCAACAACTCACTCAAAACTCAACAACTCAAAAAGAAAAGGAATTAGTTAATGCTGCTTCTGAATTGATTGCAGCACTTATTGCCCTACCAATTTACACTACAATCATCTGGGCAATTCTTACATTTATTTTTTCCCTGAGTATTCCTTGGTTACATGTAATGGGTGGGTATTTGTTATTCAATCTAGTCAAGGGGTTGATTGCCAAAACATTCAAAAAGTAAAAAAATCCACTCTTAAATCACTCCTACTGAAACTTTCCAAATGAACAGACAGAACTGCATTGATGAATTGATTGGAACATTTACGAATCGCCTTGAGTATCAGATTCGTAGAGATGATTATGCCAGTGCCGATGCAATTCATTCTGAATTTGTTGTTGGTGGAATTGAACCCGAAGATGGTAATTATATCTGGTTATTTGTTCCGAATCTTGTTTGTTGATAATATAAAGGGGGGACGTGTAAAGTGTCCCTATAGTGTAACCACTTCACTTCAAACCTAACTCAAACAAAATGACTACTACTTTTTCTGATTACGTTGCTGGGCAGGATGCTCGCAACACAATTCAATTGAATGTAGTTAAGTATTGCCACATGCTAATTGATGCTCTCAAGCAAAACTATTGTGACTATTCGATTCGCAGTCACCAAAGATCTGTGGAGAATGGTGATAACGTAGAGCATCACTTGAATGCCCAAAAATCTCTTGAGGCAGGTATTTGCCCGATTGATTATGAGATTCAATCTGGTAGAAAGTATCACAAAATTGTGTTTATTGATGGTGGTGGTCATCGCAGTGTTCACTGCTTCGTTGATAAACAGACTGGTTCAGTGTTAAAATCTGCTGGGTGGAAAGCACCTGCCAAAGGTGAAAGGTGCAATCTCCTAATCATCAAAGAAAGGGAATGGGCACTTAAAAATGCAGATTGGGCAGGTGGTTGGTTATACCGACGATGATATAAAAGTTCCTTCATCATTTCTTTGACGAAACTTTACTTTATCTTTCATTGTGTTC
>OFRL01000572.1_pt1 | contig 16020 bp, 10 predicted proteins | sample 1543121 | NCBI WGS metagenome assembly OFRL01 (sample SAMN07774228, study PRJEB24372) | wastewater metagenome | isolation source: Lake Maggiore Cannobio | place: Italy: Cannobio | collected 2016-01
CCTCATGGACCTCGGACGTAGTGTGCAGCTGCCGGCCAGCGGCCGGCACTACCGCTCTCCATCCAGTTCCGGGTAGTGGCGGAAGATGCCGTTGGTGTTGAACGGCAACCGCCGTTCCGAGTCCAGATAGGAGGCAATGTTGGGTCGTTTCGCCACCCGCTCCTGCAGCGCGCGCAGCAGGGGCAGGGTCGGTTCCAGTGCCTGCATGCGGCGTGGGAACATGTAGTTCAGCCCGCTCAGCAGCTGGAACAGCGACAGATCCACATACGAGTGCTCGCGCAGTGCATGGCGGCCACCGTTGGCGGCCAGCACCTGCTCGAAGTAGCTGAGGAACTTCGGTAGCCGTTCGCTGCGCAGCGACGCGGCACGTGCCTTGGCCTCGGTCTTCTGCTCTTCGTAGTACTTCGATGCAGCGATCGGATGGTGGGTGTCATGCACCTCGGCCACCAGGTCGGCGATGGTCAGCTGCAACTGCAGCGCCTGCATCCGCCGCGAGGCTGCCTGTGGCACCAAGTCCAGCGTCGGGCCCAGGAAATCCAGGATTGCCGCGACCTGCGCGATGACCTGGCGACCGGCCTTCAGGAACGGCGGCGCGAAGGGCTGCGCACCTTCACTGCTGCCATCGAGAAACGGCTGCATCACTGCATCGCCGTGCACCCGCGCCATGTCGATGTAGTCGGCACCGGCATCTTCCAGCGCCAGCCGCACGAACTCGCCACGGCCCTGGATGCCGGTCCAGTAATACAGCGCGTATTGCATGGCAGTGTCTCCACACGACAAGAGCAACAGCCTCGCGCGCGTCGTGCAAAGCAGGCGTGAGCATGGCTGCAGGTCCTGCCCAACCCAAACCGCAGCCGAACGAAGGGGGAACCCTCGCCGACACGGGGGGTCACACCTTCTCCATGCGTGTGAAAACGAGGTGCTGCATCATGCAGAGTGGAAAGGCGGTATGGCCCTGGGTGCTGGGCGTGGTGGTGATCGGCGGTGCGGGCGGGTGGTTGTTCCGCGATCAGCTGAAGAGCCTGGCAGACGGTGTTTCGGTGCCGGTGCAATCGCCCCCCGCCAGTACCGGCACACCGCCACAACCGAATGCGGCTGCGGAACCCGCCCCAACACCACCCCCGATCAAGCATCCGCTGGATACCGAGGCCGCGGCGGATCCGGCGCTGCCGAAGCTGGCTGAAAGCGATGCCGCTGCCTGGGGCGCGCTGAGCCAGCTGTTCCAGGGCGAGGGTCCGCTGACCCTGCTGCTGCGCGATCATCTGATCCAGCGCCTGGTCACCCAGGTCGATAACCTGGACAAACCCAGCGTGCCACCCACCGCGCTGGCCGCGCGGCCGCTGCCGGGCAACCTGCAGGTCGAGGCGGGCGAAGGCGGTGAACGCATCGCCGCCAGCAATGCGGCGCGCTATGCGCCCTACGTGCAGGCATTTGCCGCGCTCGACCCGGCGGCAACGGCTACCGCCTACAAGCGCTTCTATCCGCTGATCCAGCAGGCTTACGTGGACCTTGGCCGGCCCGAGGGCTATTTCAACGACCGTCTGGTCACGGTGATCGACCACCTGCTGGAGACCCCGGAACTGGCCCAGGCGCCGCTGGTGCAGCGCGACGAACGGGGCCGCTATCGCTTCGTCGATCCCACCCTGCAGTCACGCTCGATCGGGCAGAAGGCCCTGCTGCGCATGGACCCGGCGCAGGCGCGGGCGGTCAAGCAGCAGCTGCGGGCGATCCGCAGCGCGATCACCCGCTGAGTCCCTCCACCGCGCGGAACTGATCGGGATCAACGCGCCGACCACACCCGTTCCGGCATGCTGGCCGCAGGCTGACTGGCCTCGGGGTGCAGTCGCAGTCACCCTTGAAACGGGGTGGGGCAACCGCATCTTTCCAGCATCGCCGGCGCGGGCCGGCCCTGATGACCGATGAGGATTCGCAATGCGGATGGACAAGCTCACCTCGCGTTTCCAGCAGGCGCTGGCAGACGCACAGTCGCTGGCCGTGGGCCGCGACAACAGCATCATCGAACCGGTTCACCTGTTCAGCGCGTTGCTGGACCAGCAGGGCGGCAGCACGCGCCCGCTGCTGGCCCAGGCCGGGGTGAACGTGCCGGTGCTGCGCGAGCGCCTGAACGAGGCGCTGGATGCGCTGCCCAAGGTGTCCGGCCAGGCCGGCAACGTTTCGATGGGCAATGACCTGGGGCGTCTGCTCAACCAGACCGACAAGCTGGCCCAGCAGAACGGCGATGCCTTCATCGCCAGCGAGTGGTTCGTGCTGGCGGCGCTGGAAGACAGCGGTACGCTGGGCATGGCGCTGCGCGCCGCCGGCGCCGACAAGACCCGCCTGCAGGCCGCGATCGACAAGCTGCGCGGCGGAGAGAACGTGCAGTCGGAGAATGCCGAGGAACAGCGGCAGGCGCTGGAGAAGTACACCATCGACCTGACCGCGCGTGCCGAGAGCGGCAAGCTCGATCCGGTGATCGGCCGTGACGAGGAAATCCGCCGCACCATCCAGGTGCTGCAGCGCCGGACCAAGAACAACCCGGTGCTGATCGGCGAACCCGGCGTGGGCAAGACCGCGATCGTGGAAGGCCTGGCCCAGCGCATCATCAACGACGAAGTGCCCGAGGGCCTGCGCGGCAAGCGTGTGCTGTCGCTGGACATGGGCGCGTTGATTGCCGGCGCCAAGTTCCGTGGCGAATTCGAGGAACGTCTCAAGGGCGTGCTCAACGACCTGGCCAAGAACGAAGGCCAGATCATCCTGTTCATCGACGAACTGCACACCATGGTCGGCGCCGGCAAGGCTGACGGCGCGATGGATGCCGGCAACATGCTGAAGCCGGCGCTGGCACGCGGTGAGCTGCATTGCATCGGCGCGACCACGCTGGACGAGTACCGCAAGTACATCGAGAAGGATGCCGCGCTGGAGCGGCGCTTCCAGAAGGTCTTCGTCGGTGAGCCGTCGGTGGAGGACACCATCGCGATCCTGCGCGGCCTGAAGGAAAAGTACGCGCTGCACCATGGCGTGGAGATCACCGACCCGGCCATCGTCGCCGCCGCCACGCTGTCCAACCGCTACATCACCGATCGCCAGCTGCCGGACAAGGCCATCGACCTGATGGACGAGGCCGCTTCGCGCCTGCGCATGGAGATCGACTCCAAGCCGGAGGAGCTGGACCGCCTGGAACGCCGGGTGATCCAGCTGAAGATCCAGCGCGAGATGTTGAAGAAGGAAAAGGACGAGGCCTCGCGGCAGCGCCTGGCCGATCTGGAGAACGACATCGATGCGCTGGAGCGCGAGTTCTCCGACCTCAATGAAATCTGGAAGTCGGAGAAGGCAGCGCTGCAGGGTGCGACCAAGATCAAGGAGCAGGTCGAGCAGGCCAAGCTGGAGCTGGAAGCCGCGCAGCGCCGCCAGGATTTCGCCAAGATGAGCGAGATCCAGTACGGGCTGCTGCCGCAGCTGGAAAAGCAGCTGGCCGCGGCCCAGGAGGCCGAGCACAAGGACTTCAAGCTGGTGCAGGACCGCGTGACCGACGAGGAGATCGCCGAGGTCGTATCGCGCTGGACCGGCATTCCGGTCAACAAGATGCTCGAAGGTGAGCGCGACAAGCTGCTGCGGATGGAAGAGGTGCTGCACAACCGCGTGGTCGGCCAGGAGGAAGCGATCAAGGTCGTCTCCGATGCCGTGCGCCGTTCGCGCGCGGGCCTGTCCGATCCGAATCGCCCGGCCGGTTCGTTCCTGTTCCTCGGCCCGACCGGTGTCGGCAAGACCGAGCTGTGCAAGTCGCTTGCCGAATTCCTGTTCGACAGTGCCGACGCGATGATCCGCATCGACATGAGCGAGTTCATGGAGAAGCACAGCGTCGCCCGCCTGATCGGTGCGCCCCCGGGCTACGTCGGTTACGAAGAGGGTGGCTACCTGACCGAGGCCGTGCGTCGCCGTCCGTATTCGTTGATCCTGCTGGACGAAGTGGAGAAGGCGCATCCGGATGTGTTCAACATCCTGCTGCAGGTGCTGGACGATGGCCGCCTGACCGATGGCCAGGGCCGCACCGTGGACTTCCGCAACACCGTCATCGTGATGACCTCGAACCTGGGCTCGCACCAGATCCAGGACATGAGCGCTGATGACAGCCCGGAGGCCTACACGCAGATGAAGGCGGCGGTAATGGGCGTGGTGCAGGCGCACTTCCGCCCGGAGTTCATCAACCGCCTGGACGACATCGTGGTGTTCCACCCGCTGGACAAGCAGCAGATCAAGCAGATCGCGCGCATCCAGATGCGTGGGCTGGAAAAGCGCCTGGCCGAACGTGGTTTGAAGCTGCTGGTGTCCGATGCAGCGTTCGACCTGCTTGGCAACGTTGGTTTCGATCCGGTGTACGGCGCACGTCCGTTGAAGCGTGCGATCCAGGCGCAGCTGGAGAACCCGCTGGCGCAGAAGATCCTGTCCGGCGCCTTCGTCAACGGCGACACCATCGAAGTCGGCAACGACGGCGGCCACCTGGTGTTCGCCAAGGCGTGAGTCCATCGGGGCGCTGCCTGACCGCAGCGCCCCGTTTCCTGCGGAGTACGCCGGGCCATGCCCGGCGCTCACTCAGAAGCGGTGCGTATAGCCGCTCATCAAGCCGAACTGGTTCGCCTTCTGCACGATCGGGCTGTCGGCCGCATCGCCGAGCAGGCGCGTGCCTTCGGCCGAGATGTACCAGTTGCCATTGCGGCCCACGCGGTGGCTCCATTTCAGGCCAAGACCGGCGCTGACCAGCCCAGCCTTCGGCGTGTGCTGGGCAAAGCCGGTGCGCGCCGCCTGTTCCGGGCTGACGCCGTACCAGGTCTGCATGTAACCGCGATTGCCGTAGTCGGTGGAAACACTGCCGCTGACCACGCCACCGGCCAGGTCGAACAGCGGCATGCTCAGATTCAGATGGATCTGCTGGGTAGCCAGGCCGTTCTCGGCCTTGTCCTCGTCCTTGCGGGTGAACTGCCAGGAGCCGCTCAGCACGGCTTCGCCCAGCGTATAACCAGCCGAGACACCGACCAGGGGACGGGTATCGATATCACCCATGCCGCGCAGGAAGTCCGAACCGCCGAGCAGGGAGTCCTTGTCGCGGCGGATGCCGCTGGCGCCGACGTAGGCACGCATACGGGTGTGCTCGCCAATGGACGTGCCCCAACCGATGCCACTGGTGCCCAGAAACCAGCCCCCCGGCGAGGTGACATCGAACGACAGCGACGGCGTCGCGCGGTATTCCTCGCTGCCGCTGTAGCGCGGCGTCACGCCACCACCAGCGGCGAGCTCGAAGGTCCAGTAGTCATCCTTGGCGTGGGCGATCGGCGCGGCGAACAGCGGCAGCAGGGCCAGGCAGAGCAGGGTGGGGGAACGGCGAAGCTGGGACATGGAATCTCTCGACAATGGGAGGAAAGCAGCGCGCGCATCCGGCGAGTGCTGCAGGGTCGCCAGCGTGGCGATATGCCGGCGACCGATCCCTCCGCAGTTGTGCGGGAGTTGTAATCAACTGTAATGGCGCCCGTGGGCGTTCAGCTGGCAGCCAGCGGCCAGTGCATTTCCAGACGCGCGCCACCCAGCGTGGAGCGGCTGATGCGCAGCTCGCCACCGTGGCGGGCTGCAATGCGGTTGACGATGGCCAGGCCCAGCCCGAAGCCGCCGGTATCGCGGCTGCGGCTGTCATCCAGGCGGGTGAACGGGCGCATTACTTTTTCGTGGTCGGCCTCGGCGATGCCCGGGCCGTCGTCATCCACGCGCAGGCACGCGCGGCCGCCGACACCGACCAGCGACACTTCCACCTGCGAACGCGCGTGGCGCAGCGCATTGCCCACCAGATTGCTCAGCGCCAGCTGCAGCAGCCGCGGTTCGGCATCCACCCGCGGCAACGCACTGGGCTGCACGCGCAGGACCACGCCGGCTCGTTCGGCATCACGGCGTGCATCGGCCAGGCAGGCCTGCAGCCAGTCGTTGGCTTCAATGCGCTGCATCGGCTCGCCTTCGCCGGGATGCTCCAGACGCTCATAGGCCAGCAGTTCGCTGACCAGCCGGTTGAGTTCGGCCAGGTCGCCGTGCAGCCCCTGTGCCAGCCGTGTACGGCGTTCGTGATCGTCGCTGTCCTGCATCAGGTCCAGGCCGAAGGCCACGCGCGCGATGGGCGTGCGCAGTTCGTGCGATATGGCATGGGTGAGGTCGCGCTGGCGCTGCACCAGCTCGGCCACGCGCGCGGCCATGCGGTTGGAATGGTCGACGATGACGCGGATCTGCGAGCGTGGCGAAACCTGCGCGCGCGCCTGCAGATCGCCGGCGCCGATGCGGTCTGCATGCACGCGCAGCGCGTCCAGGTCGCGCCAGAGCAGGCGCACCCAGGCGTACAGGCTGGCGCCCACCAGCAGCAGGATGCTGAGGTAGGCGGCGATGGTCATGTACGTCGTCATCTGCACCGCGCCAGGCAGGCGCAGGTGCAGCCAGCGGCCATCGCTGCCCTCGATGGGCAGCAGGACCTGCTGGTATTGATCGCGCACGATGAAACCATCGGCCTTCACGGCCACCTGTTCCTGCGCGTCGAGTGCGGGAGGTTTGTCGAGCAGGGTCAGGGCGATGCCGTAGTGTGGCTGCCACTGCTGCAGGCGCTCACGCTGCTGGTCGGCATCCAGGCCGGCCAGGCCACTGCGCAGGGCGTACACCTGACCACGCACCTGCTGGACGAAGACGCGATCCTGCACGGGCGTGTAGATGCCGTCCAGGATGTGGTTGAGGAAGAACACCGAGGCCAGGAAGCAGGCGCCGGTGACGAACCACAGCCACAGGAACAGCCGCTTCATTCCGACCAGGCCGCAGGATTGAACTGGTAGCCGCGCCCCCACACGGTCTTGATCCGCCGGGGTTCGCGCGCATCGTCGCCGAGCTTGCGGCGCAGCTTGCCGATGCAGACGTCAACGCTGCGGTCCAGGCCGTCGAAGCCGATGCCGCGCACCGCCTGCAGGATCTGGTCACGCGACAGGATCTGCCCCGGCTGGCTGGCCAGCAGCCACAGGATCTCGAACTCGGTGGTGCCCACATCCACCGCCGCACCGTGCAGATGCACTTCACGCTGCATGCGATCGATCAGCAGTTGCCCATGCATCAGCCGGCTGGGCGTGCCGGTGTCGCCGCTGCCATGGCGGCGGCGCAGCAGGGCGCGCAGGCGGGCCAGCAGCAGGCGTGGTTCGATCGGCTTGTGCACATAGTCGTCGGCGCCCGATTCCAGGCCGAGCACCTGTTCGATGTCGTCCTCGCAGGCGGTCAGCATCAGGATCGGCACATCGGAGAAGCTGCGGATCTGCCGGCACACATCGATGCCGCCAAGGCCGGGCAGCATCAGGTCCAGCACCACCAGTTCCGGCGCGTGCTGGCGGCAGGCCGCACCGGCGAGGTCGCCACGGGCCACATGCTGCACGGCGAAGCCATGTTCGTGCAGGTAGTCGCTGACCAGTTCGGCCAGGCGGCGGTCGTCCTCCACCAGCAGCACCGGGGTCGGCGAGCCGCTGGCGGCGGGTGTCCAGGGGGATGACTGCATGCGCTTGGGCCTCCGTGCCCGGGCAGGAGCGCCCGGCGGCGAAGCCTAGCAACGCCCCGTGACCGCTGCCTGAATCGCGGCCAACCTGATAACCCCCGGTATGGACGTCATCGCCAGCAGCTTTCAGCGGCGGGCGACGGCTGGCCTATGGTGGCGGTTTCCCCGGATGGAGCCTGGTGCAATGAGCGACCCGCAGTGGCAACTGGAAACCCTGGCCGTGCATGGCGGCTACCGTCCCGACCCGACCACCCGCGCGGTGGCGGTGCCGATCTACCAGACGGTGGCGTATGCCTTCGATGACACCCAGCACGGCGCCGATCTGTTCGACCTGAAGGTGCCCGGCAACATCTACACCCGCATCATGAACCCCACCACCGACGTGCTGGAACAGCGCCTGGCCGCACTGGAGGGTGGCATCGGCGCGCTGGCACTGGCCTCGGGGCAGGCGGCGATCACCTATGCCATCCAGACCATTGCCGAGGCCGGTGACAACATCGTTGCCTCCAGTGCGCTGTATGGCGGCAGCCTCAACCTGCTGGCGCACACGCTGCCGCAGTACGGCATCCAGGCGCGCTTCGCCGACCCGGCCGATCCGTCCGCCTTCGCCGCGCTGATCGACGAACGCACCAAGGCGGTGTTCGTCGAATCGATCGGCAACCCGCGTGGCAACGTCACCGACATCGCGGCGATTGCCGAGGTCGCGCATGCCGCCGGCGTGCCGCTGATCGTCGACAACACCGTGGCCACCCCGTTCCTGTTGCGCCCGTTCGAGCACGGCGCCGACATCGTGGTGCATTCGCTGACCAAGTACCTCGGCGGCCACGGCAACAGCCTGGGCGGCGCGATCGTCGATTCCGGCCGCTTCGACTGGGCTGCACAGCCCCAGCGCTTCGCGCGGCTCAACCAGCCCGACCCCAGCTACCACGGCGTGGTCTATACCGAAGCGCTCGGGCCAGCGGCCTACATCGGCCGCGCGCGGGTGGTGCCGCTGCGCAATACCGGCGCGGCGCTGTCACCGTTCAACGCGTTCCTGATCCTGCAGGGCATCGAAACCCTGGCGCTGCGCATGGAGCGCATCAACGCCAACGCGCTGGCTGTCGCGCAGTTCCTGAAGTCACACGCAAAGGTGGCCTGGGTGCGCTACGCCGGGCTGGCCGACGACCCCGAGCACGCCGCCGCGCAGCGCTACCTGGGCGGGCACGGCTCGGGCGTACTGACCTTCGGCCTGCCGGGCGGCCGTGAAGCCGGCGCACGTTTCCTCGATGCGCTGAAGCTGTTCACCCGCCTGGTCAACCTGGGCGATGCAAAATCGCTGGCCACCCATCCCGCCTCGACTACCCATCGCCAGCTGGACGCCGCCGAACTGGCCAAGGCCGGTGTCAGCGAAGACACCGTGCGGCTGTCGATCGGCATCGAGCATATCGGCGACCTGCGTGCCGACCTGGAGCAGGCCCTGGCTGGCGCCTGATAGCCGCACGCTTGGTCGTCATCGCCACAGGCGATCACCACCGGCACCGCGATGCGCTACGGTGGAACTGCCTCTCCAAGGCATGGCAACGTGGCGATCCAGATCCCCGGTCGATGCGGGTCGACCGGGGATTTTTTTGTTTCCGAGGTCAGATGCACCGCCGTGTCGACCAAGGTCGACACCTACCAACAGCCGCAGGAAATTGTCGAAGGCAGGGTGGGCCCGGTTGCAGGGGCGTGAGCGCCATGGATGGCGCGACCGAGCCTCCATGGACGGATTCACCGCGTCCCCTGCAACCGGACCCACCCTGCCATCCCACGGAATGCCAGCTTTTGCTTTTGTCGTTGCCGTTGCTTCAGCAGGTGCAGGGCTGCAAGCCCTGCCGCACCCACACTCCTCACACCACCGGAATACTGTGCTGTCCCAGCCCGCGATACGGCGGCGTGGCCATCACCATCTCGGCCAGCGAGTACGCCAGCTCACGCTCGGCCATCACCGTGCCATCCGCACCGTGTTCCAGCAGATGCTTCACCTCGGCGTCGCTGTGCGCACGCGCCAGCAGGGTCAGATCCGGATTGATCGCACGCAGCTTGGCCAGCGCCTCACCGGCTTCCAGCGGCTGAGGAATCGCCAGCACCGCAATCTTCGCGCGTTCCGGATGCGCTTCGGCCAGCACGCGGTCGGCAGCAGCACTACCACGGATCGCCGCCAGGCCCTTCGCGTGCGCCTGTTCGACGTGCTCCTTGTTGTCATCGATCACCAGCACCGGCACGCCACGGTCGCGCAGCACCTGCGCCAGTTCGCTGCCCACCCGGCCATAGCCGATCACGATGGCGTGGTCATGCAGATCGCGCGACGGGCCGATCGCTTCGGGCGGCTCGGGTACCTGCGGAGACTGCTCCTGCTTGGCCTGCCAACGGTCAAGCAGCCCGAACACCAGCGGGTTGAGCATGATCGACACCAGCGCACCGGCCAGCACCAGCGACTGGCCTTCCTTCGGCAGGATCTGCAGCGCGACGCCGAGGCCGGCGATGATGAAGGCGAACTCGCCGATCTGCGCCAGGCTGGCCGAGATGGTCAGCGCAGTGCTGGTCGGGTGGCCGAACGCGCGCACGATGAAGAACGCGGCGGCCGACTTGCCGAACATGATGATCAGCACCGTGGCCAGCACCTGCCACGGGTGCTGGACGAGGATGTTGGGGTCGAACAGCATGCCGACCGAGACGAAGAACAGCACCGCGAACGCATCGCGCAGCGGCAGCGAATCATGTGCGGCCTTGTGGCTCAGCTCCGATTCGTTGAGCAGCATGCCGGCGAAGAACGCGCCCAGCGCGAACGAGACGCCGAACAGCATCGCCGAGCCGAACGCCACGCCCAGCGCGATCGCCAGCACCGACAGGGTGAACAGTTCGCGCGAACCGGTGCCGGCGATACGTTCGAGGATCCACGGAATGACCCGGCGCCCGACCACCAGCATCACCGCCACGAACAGGCCCAGCTGCACGAAGGTCCAGCCGATGTCGGCCAGCACGCTGCCCAGCGAGTGCGATTCCTTGGCCGCATCGGGGCCGAACACACCGGCCATCACCGGCATCATCACCAGCGCCAGCACACAGGCCAGGTCTTCCACGATCAGCCAGCCGACCGCGATCTTGCCGCGCATGGTTTCCAGCAGGCGGCGTTCCTCCATCGCCCGCAGCAGTACCACGGTACTGGCGGTGGCCAGCGAGAAACCGAAGATGACGCCATGCAGGGCTGGCCAGCCCATCAAAGAGGCCACGCCCCAGCCGAGCAGGGTAGCGACCGCGATCTGGCCGATGGCACCGGGGATGGCGATGGCCTTGACCGCCATCAGGTCCTTCAGCGAGAAGTGCAGGCCGACGCCGAACATCAGCAGCATCACGCCCAGCTCGGCCAGCTGGTTGGCCAGCGCCTGGTCGGCGACGAAGCCGGGGGTGAACGGGCCTACGCAGATGCCAGCAACCAGGTAACCGACCAAGGGAGACAAGCGGAGCTTGTTGGCCAGCGCGCCGAAGATGAAGGCGAGCCCGAGGCCAACGGCAACGATGTTGATCAGGTCGGTGTCATGGTGCATCGGCACTCGCAGGAAATCGGGGGGATGCCCCGATTTTCACCTAATGCGCCAAATGCGGCAAACCCAGGGGCAAATCCCTTCCCGCAGGGAAGGCACCTGCCCCCTGGGTTTGCCGGAGCATTTCTCCTCTACCCCGCGCCTTCGGTGCGCCCCTTCAACAAGAAGGGGCTCTCCTCCAGATGCGGCGAGGGGATGCCGGCCAGCGGCCGGCACTACCAGAGCGGCGCTGGGTATGGCCCGGCGCTACCAATACCGCTTACCAGGTGTACTTGACCCGGCCGTACACGTACGCGCCGTTGAAGCCGAACGGCGAGTAGTTGCTGTACGGCAGCATGCCGAAGGTGGAGTTCTGCAGGTCTTCGGTGCGGTCCGGGTACTTGTCCAGCAGGTTGTCGGCGCCCACGGTCAGGGTCCAGTTGCTGCTCGGCTTGTAGCTGGCCGAGGCATCCACCACCCAGGCGTCGCCATAGGTCTGGTCGCGCAGTGCGGTGGCCGAGTTGCGCACGGTGAACTTACCGTAGCGGGTCGCGGCCAGGCCCAGTTCCCAGTGGTCCGAACGCCAGGTGCCGCTCAGGATCGCCTTGTCGCGCGGATAGCTGTCCTCGATGCGGCCGATCTCATCGCGGCCGATCAGCGACTGGGTCAGGCCCAGCGTGCCGAACACCGCCGGGGTGCCGCCGACGCGGCGCACTTCGGTGTCGTTGTAGCTGTACGCGGCGGTCAGTTCCAGGCTGCTGGCGCTGAAGGGCACCGTGTAGCTGGACACGAAATCGACACCGCGGGTGCGCGTATCCAGGCCGTTGGTGAAGTACGAGAACGCGGTCACCTGCGGCAGGCCCAACGTGCCCAGCAGCGCGCTGGTGGCGGTGTTGGTGGTGATGCTGGACGACAATGCGATGCGGTCATCGATGTCGATCTGGTAGGCGTCGACGGTGATGTACAGGCGGTCGACCGGCTGCAGCACCAGGCCCAGGCTGTAGGAGGTGGAGGTCTCGGCCTTCAGCGGCGAGGCGCCCAGCGCCTGCGCAGCCGGGCTGGTGGTGGGGAAGGTGCCGCGCTCGACGAACACGCCGTTGAGGAACTGGCTGGTGACCGCCTGGTAGCCCTGCTGCGCCAGCGACGGCGCACGGAAGCCGCTGGACGCGGTGGCCCGCAGCGCAACCTTGTCGGTGAACGCGTAGCGCGCCGACAGCTTGCCGGAGAAGCGGTCGCCGAAGTCCGAGTAATCCTCGTAGCGGCCGGTGATGCCGGCCGAGAACTTCTCGGTCAGGTCCGCTTCCAGGCCAGCATAGACCGCGTAGTTGTGGCGGTCCGCATGCACTTCATTGGTCGGGGTGAAGCCCGCGAAGCCCTGCGCGCCACTGCCGGTGTACGAGTTCAGCTCGCCCGGCTTCTGGTCCCACTTCTCCTTGCGGTATTCACCACCGAAGGACAGCGTGACCGGGTAGGCCAGGCCCCAGTCCAGCGACTTGGTCAGGTCGGCGTTGAAGATGTCCTGCTGGTACTTCAGCGTGCCGTCGTAGAACGAGCGCGGGCTGGTTGCGCCGAGGCTGTAGTTGATGCTGTTGCGGGTGTGGAAGTCGAGGGTGTTCTCGCCGTGGTTCAGGCTCAGGTCCCAGGTCCAGCCGTTGTCGGTGTTGCCCTTGACCCCGGCCACCAGCGAGCGGTCCTTGGAGTACTGGTTGATCTCCGGCACGAAGCCGTCCGGGTAGGTCTGCGCCAGCAGCGGGCTCTGCCCACTGTGGTTGCGCGAGCGGTAGAACGCGAACGAGGTGATGTCGCGGTTGCTGAGCAGCGCGCTGGCGTAGCCGGTCACGCGGTCACTGAAATCGAAACTGGCGTTGACCGAAGCCGCAGTCGCATCCACGCGCGGGTCGCCGACGATGAAGGTCTTCTGGCCGATGCTCGGGAAGTTGCCGGTGTTCGGGGTGGTGCCGCGGTACGGGCCGGCGCGGTTGCTTTCGTCCTGCTGGCTGATCTGGCCGGCCACGTGCACGCGGCCACGGCCGTTGCCGAACTCGACGCCGGTATCGCCGGAGAGCTGGTACTTGTTGCCGTCACCGGCCGAGTACTGGCCGTAGTCCACCGCCAGGCTGCCGCCACTGCCGCTGCCCTTGAGCACGATGTTGATGACGCCGGCGATGGCGTCCGAGCCGTACTGCGCCGACGCACCGTCGCGCAGCACTTCCACGCGCTCGATGGCGGCGATCGGGATCGCATTGATGTCCACCGCCGACGAACCACGGCCGATGCTGCCGTTGACGTTGATCATCGCCGAGGTGTGGCGGCGTTTGCCGTCGACCAGCACCAGCACCTGGTCCGGTGACAGGCCGCGCAGCTGCGCCGGGCGCACGCCGCTGGTGCCATCGGTCAGGGCAGGGCGCGGGAAGTTCAGCGAGGGCAGGGCGCGCGACAGCGCGGTGGCCAGCTCGCTGGTGCCGGTGGACTGCAGGGCTTCGGGGGTGATGATGTCGATCGGCGACTGCGATTCGGCCACCGTGCGGTCGGCCACGCGGGTGCCGGTGACGATCACCGTGTCCAGGGTGTTGGCGGCGGTGCCGGCCTGCTGGGCAGCGGCAACGAACGGAGAGCCACCGAGTGCGACAGCGACGGCGGCGGCGATCAGGCTGGTCTTGCGGGTCATCGGGACGGAGCTCCGGTTGGCGGGGGCGGCACCGGAATCGACATCACGGGGGTGAGGCGGACGGCGGTTGTTGCGGTGCGCAAAGCAGGAATTAACGGGATATTCAGTGCGTGTCAAATGCCAGTCATCGGAAAAAACGTTGCAGCAGCAACCATTTAGCCCGGATCGGTACTGGCGGGGGAGGGAGCCCGGGACGCGCGCGGCAAGGACGTGGGAGAGAGGAACGCCGGCCGCCGCGCATCCCGGGACGCGTCAAGTATTCGTTAACGCTAGAATTGCGTCGCAGGAACAGTGCTCACCAGCACATTCCATCTGGTTATATGGACGCCTCCCCCGATGATTTCCCTTCGTAATTTCGCCTTGCGCCGCGGCGAGCGGCTGCTGTTGTCCAATGTCGACCTGACCCTGCACGCCGGTTACCGGGTGGGTGTGGTCGGCCGCAACGGTGCTGGCAAGTCCAGCCTGTTCGCGGCGGTGAAGGGCGAGCTGGAGGCGGACAAGGGCGATGTCGATCTGCCCGGCAAGGTGCGCATCGCCAGCGTCGCCCAGGAAACCCCGTCGCTGCCCGACCCGGCGCTGAGCTTCGTGCTCGGCGGCGACATCGAGGTGGCTGCAGTGCTGGCCGCCGAGGCCGAGGCGACCGCCCGTGAAGACTGGGAAGCGGTGGCCGAGGCGCACACGAAGATGGCCGAGCTCAATGCCTACGACGCCGAAGCGCGCGCCGGCAAGCTGCTGCACGGCCTCGGTTTCCCGGCAGAGACCCACCACCGCGCGGTGTCCTCGTTCTCCGGCGGCTGGCGCGTGCGCCTGAACCTGGCCCGCGCGCTGATGATGCCCAGCGACCTGCTGCTGCTGGACGAACCGACCAACCACCTGGATCTGGACGCGGTGTACTGGCTGGAGCAGTGGCTGCTGAAGTATCCCGGCACCCTGCTGCTGATCTCGCATGACCGCGAGTTCCTCGACAACGTGGCCACCCACACCCTGCACCTGCACGGTGGCGGCGCCAAGCTCTATCCGGGCGGCTACACCGACTTCGAGCGCCAGCGCGCCGAACAGCTGCGTCAGCAGCAGATCGCGCACGAGAAGGAACAGGCCGAGCGTGCCCACCTGCAGAGCTTCATCGACCGCTTCAAGGCGCAGGCCAGCAAGGCCGCGCAGGCGCAGAGCCGCATGAAGCGCCTGGCCAAGCTGGCCGGCACCGAAGCGGTGCGTGCCGAGCGCGAGTTCCGCATCGAGTTCGCGCCGCCGGCCAAGCTGCCGTTCTCGCTGATCCGCCTGAACCACGTCGAGGCCGGCTACGGCAAGGACGCGGTGATCCTGCACAACGTCGGCTTCGGCCTGGAAGCGGGCCAGCGCATCGGCCTGCTCGGCCCCAACGGTGCCGGTAAGACCACCCTGGTGAAGACCCTGGTGGGCGAGCTGGCACCGATCGTCGGCGAGCGCATGGCGCACCCGGACCTGAAGATCGGCTACTTCGCCCAGCACACGGTGGAGTCGCTGCACGAGGGCCAGTCGCCGATGGAGCATTTCCGCGAGATCGCGCCGGACGCACCGAACCAGTCGTTCCGCGATTTCCTCGGCAAGTGGAACTTCCCGGGCGACCGTGCGTTCGAGCCGGTGGATGGTTTCTCCGGCGGCGAGCGCGCGCGCCTGGCGCTGGCGCTGATCGCCTGGCAGCAGCCGAATGTGCTGCTGCTGGACGAACCGACCAACCACCTTGACCTGGAAATGCGCGAAGCGCTGGCTGAGGCACTGGCCACCTTCGAAGGCGCGATCGTGATGGTCTCGCATGACCGCCATCTGATCGGCCTGGTCTGCGATACCTACTGGCGCGTGGCCGATGGCGTGGTCGAGCCGTTCGACGGCGACCTCGACGCCTACGCGGCCTGGCTGCGCACCCGTCCGCAGGCGCAGGGCACCAAGGCGCGCATGGAACAGGTGGAAGAGCCGGTGGTGGTCAAGACCGCGCCGGTGGCTCAGGTGGTGCAGAAGAAGCCGGTGAACCCGCACAAGCTGGCCGCCGCCGAAGCCAAGGTGGCCGAACTGGAAAGCGCTCTGGCCGAGCTCGACCGCCAGCTGGCCGACCCGGCCAACTACGCCGATGCCACCCGCATGGCCGTGCTTGGCCGCGATCGCGAAACCGCCGCCGCGCAGCTGGAAAAAGCCGAAGCGACGTGGATGGAGCTGCTGGAGTCCTGATCACGCAAAAAAAGGGGACGGAGGGGATTAAGTCGTTTGTGGCACAAACGACTTAA
>OFRL01000574.1_pt1 | contig 15983 bp, 15 predicted proteins | sample 1543121 | NCBI WGS metagenome assembly OFRL01 (sample SAMN07774228, study PRJEB24372) | wastewater metagenome | isolation source: Lake Maggiore Cannobio | place: Italy: Cannobio | collected 2016-01
GCTTGCAAGAACGGTTTTTCCTTTTCTGTAAACAGGCCGGGGTACAAGTCGATTTTCGTTTCGGAGTTAGTCATGATGCAAATTCTATCGCAAGGCGCTTTTCCACCACACAAAGCGCACATAACTCAATATCAGGATCACGCTCATGCACCAATCTTGGCATTTTGGGGGCAAAGGCAATAACGCCCCAGCAACTTAGTCCTCAATGGCAATACAGTCTGCGGCAATATAAAGCTAACTTGCGCGCACAATTTTGGTGTGGTCAGCACTGGTGCACTCCAGCTTCTCAAACCGACCACGACAGAATTGACATCCATTTTTAAGCTTGCTACGCCAACCGGGGATAAGCAAGCAAACCGGGAACCCCCAGATGAATCTTGTAGAGGCTGGTTGATGCTGCAATATAAAGCGTGCGCAAGTCGGAGCCACCAAATGTACAGTTGCCGGCAATTTCTGGCGTCCGTATGAAACCCAGCTGTTGCCCATCTGCGCCAAATATATAGACACCAGCAGCCTCACCGTCTCCCGCCGTCAAATACATGTTGCCGCGCACATCTAGTACCATTCCATCACCGCCATAACCGGTGCCAAAGTCATGTATCACAGTCTGACGCGCGCAATTTCCTGTGTCGTCAATACTATATGACAGCAGTGTTCGCGCACCTCCAGCGTCCGGGTTATGGTCCACCAAATAAAGCGTACGATTATCTGCAGTTATCAAAATACCATTGGGTGTCTGCATATCATCAATCACCCGCGTCAGTGAACCGTCCCGCTCGATGCGATACACTGCCATACAATCCTGCTCTATGTCCGCCCGATCGCCGTATCGCGGATCAGTAAAATAGATCCGGCCCTGATTGTCAAAGCACAAATCGTTGGGCGAATTAAGCCGCCGGCCACGATAATGCGAGGCGAGGTTGGTAATCGTTCCATCAAGTTCATATCGCAATACAGATCTCGCTCCGCCAGGGTATGTGGCACCACCCGCACAGCAAGTCACCAATCTACCCAAATGGTCAAAATTCATACCGTTGGCAGTTTGACTGGGCTGCTTCCAAACCACCGTGTCGCCGTCAACACGGTAAAGCATGATTCGGTTGTTGGGGGCGTCAGAGAAGTAGACGTTGCCCTCCGCATCCGCCGCTGGTCCCTCGGCAAATGTGCAACCGTCCGAGATTTGCTCCAATATGGCGTCCGATGGGACTAAATCAGCGATTATCATTTTGTGACTCTCCTGTAGGCGGAATCAACCTCTAATCCCCGTATCTAATATCCCAAAATAGCTGGGCTTATGGAAGTCTGCCGGCGCAGTGAAGGTCGGCGACCAGCAGCTGAACTCGGGCTCGGAGCCATGCGTCCGTTCAATACGAAAGAAGTTTGCACGATAAATAAAGCCGGAGCCGTCTGCCCCACCGATAGACGACCACGGAATGGCCAGAGCCGCCCACCAGTGCCCCATAAGGTCGTTACGAGTGGCCTGCCACCGGAGATCAGGGCAATCCCAATTGCAGTCCACTTGCAAATCCCGGCGCAGTTCCGTTGGGTTGTGCACCCGTGCATCAAGCAGGACGCCGTTGGGGCTAATTTCAAACTCATAATAATTCTGCTTTGGATCCGGCCCATGACTAATAAATACCTCGACGACCTCCTCATCAAAAATGGACTCGTCGCGCCGCGTATATTCACCCCAGATATCACTGTCGCAGCATTCAAAGCACACATACAACGCATACTTATCATGGCACACTCGGACAATGGTCTGCTGCTGCGCCACGCCGCTGCCATCGGCCAAGAATAATGGGGGCAGCTGTGGCACGGCACCCCACTGCCAGGTGCGGAGATCAGCACTGAGATCCCAGTTCTCGGGCACCCACGGCACAAGCAGCTGTGGCACGCTTCGATTTTGGTCTAGTGGGGGAGATGGCAAATCGTAAACCTTACTTTGTTACGCCCCACCGCTCATCTTTTCAGAATCCCACCGTTCACATCAAGCGTGGTACCCGTAATGTAGGCAGCCATTGGCGAAGCCAAAAAAAGCGCTGCATATGCGATCTCACACGGCTCGCCCAGCCGGCCGAGCGGAATCATCTTTATCACGCGCTCGCGGGCCTCAGGTGTAAGCAAGTTCGGATCTGCATCTATCTGGCCAGGCGCAATTGCGTTAACTGTCACGCCATGGGGCGCCATATCGCGTGCAAGCGCTTTGGTAAACGCAAGCAAGCCGCCCTTCGATGCAGCGTAATCTACTCCGGCTGATATGCCGCCAGTCTGACCGGCAATTGATGCAATATTGACAATTGCACCGGATCGCTTGGCCTGCATCAGGGGAGTCACAGCCCGAGCGCATAAAAAGGCTCCTGTAAGATTTGCACCAATCACACGTTCCCAATCTTCTGGCGCAACTTTATCAATCGCCCCAAAGTGAATTAGGCCTGCATTGTTTACCAAAATATCGACGCACCCCCAGACGCTGGAGACCTGTGCCACCGCTGCCTCAACCTGTGCTTGAATGGCCACATCGGCGGGAACTACCAGGGCACAGTCGGGGCCATGTTTCTCTCGCAGTGCACCAGCGACCTGCTCCAGCTGTTCGGCCGCACGGGACAATAGTGCAACCCGCGCACCCGCTTGGGCGAAAAGATCAGCGATCGCCCGGCCAATACCGCGGCTAGCTCCGGTAATGATGGCAACCTTGCCAGACAGACTAAGCAGATTCTTCAAGATTTAACAGCTGCATTAGGCGACGTCAACCCAAACTCCATGGGCTGCTGCATCATAAACCTTGTGAACCAGCGCCACCGATGTCCGCCCGTCTTCGCCGGTTGGCTCAGGCTGGCGCCCCTGCCGCACCGCGTCAACCATTTCAGTAAGCTCGGCAACCATTCCCAACATAGTACGCTGGGACAGGCTGTGATCCGGATAATAAAAACGCTGCACCGAATGTGTTTTTCCAGCAAGCAGCTCAATCGAGTCCCACGATCGCACATGCAACATACCGTCCTGACCGTAGACCTGCATTTCGCAGCTCACAGTTCGGTAGGACCCCCAATGTTGAAAGAAAGTTCCTTGGGCACCGCCATCAAACCGCGCCAGAGCAGAGCCATAGTGCTCCCCAACATTTCCGCTCGTCTGCTCAATTTGGGCAGCCACAGCTGAAATTTTCTGCCCCAACACCCAGCTAACTCGGTCAAAGCCATGCACAGCGTTGCACATAAATACTCCACCACCAGAAATCTCCCTGTCTCGGTACCAGGGAAGTACAAATCCATAGGTGATCGACATGCTGTCTAATACAGTAAGTGGTGTTCCGATTGCCCCCGCCTGCACTAGCCTGCGGGCCTCCTGCATTTCCGGATAGAAATGGTGAGTGAAACCAGTCATCATGTAAACACCGGCGTCACGGCAGACCGCTATCATCTGATCAGCTTCCGCCACAGTGCGGGCTATCGGTTTTTCCATCAACACATGAACCCCAGCATGTGCCGCCGCTTGAGCAGCTTCTAAATGGGGGCGAGGTGGGAGGCACACACTCAAAATATCAATTCCGGCACTTAGCAACTCATCGTAATTTCGAAAAGATTGGCAGCCAGTTTCACTTGCCAATGAGCCTACCTTTTCTGCAACCGGGTCAGCCACCCCCACCAGCTTGATTCCCGGTATCTGCGCGTACGCCTTTGCGTGCACCGCTCCTATAAAGCCAGCACCGGCTACTCCAACTCGGATAATTTTTTTCACAAATGCCTCGTAGATATCGGCCCGCGTCGCATCTTTTGTCAGCGCAGATTAGCGCAAATTTCCAAAGGCAGACGGAATGTGACCACACCGGGGTGCAAGCGCAGCTGCAATATTTCTCACGGCCGCCCGAGGAAGTCCGCGAAGAATTGCACTATCTAAACAACGTTATGCGCGGTGCAAAGGTCAATCACCTCACCATCCTTGATCAACAGGGCAATATGTGGCACACATACTCCCGATCCCATTGACCCGTGACCCACCGAAGTTGCCGCACAACAGTCAGCAAAAACCCCATCAAGCATCACAGTTTCAGCGCGCCCTCCGTCAGACCCTTAAAATATAGCCTCTGAAGCATGGCAAAAAAAGTTATGCCCGGCACCACTAAAATAATATAGACAGCCGCGACGCGCGGCCATGCCCATTGCCCCATTCCGCCAAACACAGACGCGAGAATCACAGGCATTGTGCGAACCGCCTGATCATTTGTCAGCGTGGCTGCAAGTAAAAACTCTCCCCAAGCCGTAACAAAATTAACAATGCCAACAACAACTATGCCGTTTACGGTCAGGGGAAGCAGAACACGAAACAGTGTGCCCCACGGGCCACATCCATCAAGTCGGCTGGCTTCAACCAGCTCAACCGGAATCTGCTCAAAAATTGCCCGCATTATCAAAACACTAATTGCCAAATTCAAGGTCACGTAAGGGGGTATTAAACCGAGCGTAGAGTTAATTAGCCCAAGCCAGCGCTGAATTTCATAAATTGCAATCAGAGAAATCAACTTGGTCGGAAAAAACAGGGACGCTGTAAGAATGGTAATTACTGCAATCCGGCCGGGCATTCGAGCGTAGACCAACGCATAACCCGCAAGAATTGCACAACTTGTCGTAATAACAACTGTCGAAAGGGTCACAACCACGCTGTTGAGCATATTGCGTGGCAGCGTTTCGATCTTAGTAACCACATACCAATAATGACTGAAATCAAATTTCTCTGGCCAAAGCGTGCCACTGTAGGCGTCAGGCATTGACTTAATCGACAACAGCAACACCCAAAGCAAGGGGAGCACGATAATAACCAGAAAAGCATTTATCGTTAAATGGCGTATGACAACGCTGGTCTTCATGCACACCACCGCGTAACTTCAGTAGTTTTCAATATATTCCTTGGGCACATTGGTGCACTTGGTAAGCGAATTAGCCGACCACCCGATACAGCACGCAAGAGCATTGAACAGGAGCACAGCATTTACAATGACCTCGCAAGCGAATGCTAGTCACGCGAACGAAACGCATAGAGCATGCCAGCCACAACACACATCATCGCTGATGCACCGATCCAACCAATCGCAGCGGCGTAGCCCTGAAGCCAATCACCAATATGAAACGCGAGATCGTACATATACACCGTCCAGGTATATGTCGGTGACGCACGGTTGAAACCACCAAAAATCAGGTACTCCTCGATGACCGACATGGCAGATCCAAATCGGAGTACAACCAAGATTGACAGAATTGGGAGCAAACGAGGCATGGTCACATACCAGAATAGCTTCCACTCGTTTGCGCCATCAATGCGGGCGGCATCCGAAAGATCCTTCGGGATACTTGCCAGTCCTGCAAGAAAAAACATGGTGTGATAGCCCAGTCCCCACCACACCTCAAATGCTGCAACCGCTGGCAGGGTAAGTGGCGTGCCGCCCAGCCATTGCGGAGCAGTCCGCTCGGTAAACCAACCGAATAGAATTAGGATAGTGTTTATCGGGCCGATATGGAAGTCATACATCCACTTCCACAAAACGAATATCAGTGCGCCAGGAATTACAGCCGGTATGAGCAGGATGATCCGGTAAAATGACGCAAGGCGCTCGTGCTCGACCCTTTCGATAAGGACCGCCAACAGCAACGGCAGCAGTATGGTGCCTGGCAAAAACAATACTGTGAATTCAGCAGACCGCAGCAAACCGGTATACACGATCGGGTCCGCCAACGCATTTCGATAATTATCAAAACCAACCCAAACAGCCGGTGTGAGCCTCAAAAACCGGTAATCCGTGAAGCTCATCCATAATACGCGCAAAATAGGGTAAACCTGATAGCCCACAAAGAACACCAGCGCCGGAAAAAGAAAAATCCAGTTCCATATTCCATCGGCGCTGCGACGCAGCCGCGAACGCGGGCGGTGCCGGCCTTTAACAGTCTCTAAACCATACATAAAACTGGAGTTAGAAGAAGCCAGACAAGCCTAGCAACCAAGTAGAATCGATGAGGGGGAATATGGGTGCAGTCTTAATAAGAAGTGCAACCACTTCGCCTTGAAACAAATAATTTTGGTGGAATGGGGGTTGATGTCCCAGCGACCTCAACCCCCATCTCCCAAAAATGCTATTTATGCGGCTTTCTTGATTTCAGCCGCAACAGCATCCTTGGCTGCCTGCAAAGCCTTTTTAGGATCTGACTCTTCGCCAGTCAAATACTTCTCCCAAAATGGCCGTCCGACAACAAACTGGGTCAGACTGAACTCATGGTTCTCTATGGCCTTAGCTCGATCGAGTTGGTCACGAATCAAAGACACAAAAGGCTGCATCCAATCCGGTTTTTCCGATGCCCACTTGCTATACAGAGAGCTGTACGGTGGCAGATGGCCCGGATGTGCGGTGGCTGACCCAGCAATCGAATCTTTCCAAATCTGCTCATTTGATGTGAGCGCCTTGATATATTCGACAGCTTTCTCTTTATTCTGGCCGTACTTGAAAAGGCACGAACCCGTGGTCCAGAATACAGTGGAACCCTCGCCATTTGCAAACTTAGGAAGGCCACCCATTTGCAATTTTTTGGGATCCTTCCAATTTGCAGCCATGCGCAACGGGGCGTTAAAGTACTTGGTGTAGTAAGCAACTTTCTGCGATGCGAAAGCGACCTCGTCTGGAGTTCCGTTCACACCACCATCCGTGGCGCCCTCAAGCAGAATATCCGGATTTGCAAATGCCATGATCTGCTTCATCAACTTAAGCGCTTCGACTGCTGCATCGCTCGTAAAGTCAAACAAGCCATCCGCAGTGTAAGTTTTCGTGCTCATGCTGTGAGCAAAAGGCACCAGTGAGCGCCAGCCGTGCGCATCAAACGTGGCGCCATAGGTTGCCGCACCAGAGTCCATAACCTTCTTCGCGCTCGCCATATACTCATCCCAAGTTTTTGGCATTGCGGTAACGCCAGCCTTTTCAGTCAGCTCTGAATTCCAGCCCATACCAATAATGTCAAGTAGGAACGGCCAGCTATAAAGTTTCCCGTCAACTGTGCATTCATTGCGAATCGAGGGAATCATATCGTCAAGCACCGCCTTCGGAATATAGGCATCCCAAGGCTCAATTACATCGGCCTTGATCAAGGCTTTCATCTCCACGAATGGAGTCATGCCAACATAAACATCATAAGTGGCTTCCTTGTTCTTGCCTTCAGCCACAAACCGCTCAATACCGAAACCCTCAACTGGCGCAATCTGGAAATTCAAACCGGGGAACTGTTCGTTTACCTTTGTGACACTGGGGTGCAAATCAACAATCCACTGATAGAACGCCGGCGTAAGAGGCCGGCTTGAGGCTGCTGCTGCAGGCACAGCCGTTGCGGCAGCTGGAGCAGCAGGAGCAACCGCTGCAGGCGCAGCGCAAGCGGCCAGTGCCGATGCACCCACAGTCGCGGACAGAGACAGGAACTTTCGACGGTCTAACGTTTTCTTGGACATAATTACCTCCCAGTAATCCCAAAAATATACGCGCAATCGCGCCCAAAGTCAAGTGTGCGTTCTATTCCTTCGGCCTCTCTTGGTGATGAAAGCACTACCGACGATGGCGTCAATAACACCGCACTGTGTGCCAAAAAATGTGAAACTTAGTGCACTTGTACGCAATCGGATCTACAAGCTTAAACATGCACAAATCTCCGAGCCGCTTACCGGTCATGCAGCTTCAGAGACAAATTGCCAATAAGCGCTGGCTTTTGGGAAAATGGGTGATGCCCTGCGTGCAATTCGAGGATGCTGTAGCGGCTTTCGAGCATCCTTGCCGCACGCAATGCAATGATATCCATAAGCCTATCAACGATAACTACCGCAACCGGCAGACTGAATTCCCTACTCGCCGGATTTGATTTTCACGACAATTCACTAGATATCAAGCCATTTCCAGCCATCAACCCGCCATCAACATTGAGAACAACGCCGGTGATCCATTCTGCCTCAGCCGAGGCTAGAAAAAGTGCCGCGTTTGCAACGTCCTCAGGCTCACCTACCCGCCGCAGTGGATACCAGCGCGAAAGATTGGTAAAGACATTCGGGTCCCGTATCAAACGCTCCTTCCACGCCGGCGTGCGAATAGTACCGGGCGCAATGCAGTTTACGCGCACGCCATGCGGACCGTATCTTACGGCCATATTCTGGGTAAGGTTAATCATGCCAGCCTTGGCTGCTCCGTAGGCATCCTCGCCAATCCCCGAAAGGCCGTTGACGGAGCTAATATTGACAATCGACCCTTGCTTTTGCTCTATCATTCGGGGAAGCACAGCTTTGGAGCACAAGTACACACTTTTCAAGACAATATCAAGGTTGAGATCCCACGTTTGCTCGTCAATATTCAGGATGTCACTACCCCGCGACAGGCCAGCATTGTTAACCAGAATGTCAACCCGGCCGAAGGCATCAATTGCGCCCTCCACCATCATCGCCACCTGGGCAGACTGGGACACGTCCACGGTACTTGCGATCGATTGCGCACCAGACTCTACAAGCAACTTGGAGGTAGCGATAGCACGTTCGGCATCGACATCAGCCACCACCACGAGTGCACCTTCCGCCGCAAAGCGCACTGCGATGGCGCAGCCAATCCCAGATCCGGCTCCAGTTACAATTGCGACTGCCTTGTTTAATTTCATTGACGCCCGAATTTTAGCACAGCGGCATATTGCGGTTTGAAGGAACACTAACGAGGTGAAAATCGCGATCGCGCAAATCATTCATGAATCCAACACCTTCAATCCGGTAGCTACAACTTATGCGCATTTCACAATTCGGCGCGGCCATGAAATAGTCGAATACTTCAGCGGTGCTCACAACGAAGTCACTGGTTTTTTGGACGGAGCGGAAGCCAACGGATACGATGCATTACCGATTTATAGCGCCATCGCATCACCATCCGGCACGGTCACTGCCCAGACTCTTACAACAATTACGGAAGAGTTCCTTGCAGCGTTGCAAGCCGCCCGGCCGTTTGACGGGATTTTACTGGCCCTGCACGGCGCTTTTGTTTCAACGAACCAACCTAATGCTGATGGGGAATTGATCCGTCAGGTGCGCATATCATTTCCGACAATACCCATTGTTGTTACCCACGACCCGCACTGCAACGTTAGCGAAGTAGTGCCAACTTATGCGGACGCACTCCTCATGTACCAAACAAATCCGCATATTGACCAGCGCGAACGCGGATTGCAAGCCGCCAAGATCATCGCAGCGATGGTGCGTGGCAGTGTAACACCTACGCAAGCGTTCAGGCTGGTACCCATGCTGATCAACATAGTACATCAGCATACAAGTAGCCCACCGCTCCTTGAATTGTGGAACGAAATGCGCAGCCACGAACAGACGCCGGGAGTGCTGGCGGCAAGCATTTCATTGGGCTATCAATATTCGGACGTACCTGCAATGGGCACTGCTGTATGCGTGGTTACCAACAAGAATCAGCAACAGGCGGAATGGATAGCCGATGATCTCGCGTCAAAACTATGGTCGCTCCGCAGCGCCCTGGATGTCGATATTCCCACGGTGGCTGGGGCAGTTGCGCTGGCAACGAGGTCTAAAGCGGCCCCCGTCATAATTGTAGACATTGGCGATAACGTGGGAGGCGGAAGTGCCGCCGACGCCACCTTTGTGCTGGATGAATTGTTGAAGCAGGGCGCGGATGGATGGGTGGTGGTACTAAGCGACCCACTTGCCGTGTTAAGCTGCGCTACTGCTGGAATTGGCGGTAGCGTTCGTTTGGCTGTCGGCGGAAAAACTGACCAACTGCATGGTAAACCAGTAGTGGTTACAGGGTATGTAAAATGCCTGCATGACGGCAAATACGAGGAACGTGCCACAAGGCATGGAGGTATTCGCTGGGGCGAAATGGGGCTGACCGCACTGCTTCAAATACAAGTGCGACCAGGCGCGGCCGCCAGCTACATTGTGCTGACCACAAAACGTACCGCCCCCGTGAGCCTGCATCAACTCACTGCCGTAGGAATTGACCCACAGTACATGAAGATTATCACGGTCAAAGCAGCGATTGCTTGGAAAGCAGCTTACGAACCTATCATGAAGTCCTATGTTATTGCCGACTCGCCGGGCGCAACACAAGTAAATCCAAAACGCTGGGAATATAAAAACGCTCGCAAGAATTTATGGGGATTGGAAGGGTGGTAAACTGATTTCATGAAAGATCAAATACTTAGACCCGAGGGTAATTTCAGCTTTGTGCCTGCTCACGGCACGTATTGCAGCGATGTACTCCCCCAAACTGGCTACCAAATTGTGCATGCCACATTTGTGCAGGCGCTGCCATTGAGTGCCGGGTTTGCAGCCATCCAGGCTCACTTGGCTGGCTGCGGGCGCCCTGTACAGGCATTATGCGGGCTTGAATTACGAATTGCGCAAGCACTAGGTTTCACAGATTTTGATTCGTTTAATCAAAAATATGTGGCATTACTTGACCAGTACCAGCTACGGAACAATGCCGGAGAATCCCCGCGCGCAACCATGACGCGCACCAATGTTGCACCCGAAACACAAGCTGCAAAGCCCAGCGAACCAAGCATATTTGCATTTTCATATGTGGTGGCAGGCTCACGGACTGCCGGTCGCAAGTCGTTCGTGTGCTCGGGAAGCGGTGAATTGGCCGGCACTGGGCGCGATAGCATTATTTCTCTTGGCGACACTTCCCCGGTTGGACTACGCGCAAAGGCCCGTTGGGTAATGCAGAATTATGATCAACGCATTGCCAACCTCGGGCTCTCATGGGCAGATGTCACATGCGTAAATTTGTACTGTGTGCATCCACCAACCTCATTTTTTGAGCCGGAGATGTTAACCGTAATGGGACGCCACGCGGGGCTTGGTGTGCATTGGCATTACGCCCGCCCGCCAATTATTGAAATAGAATTCGAGGCAGATCTGCGTGGCGCAGCGCTTGAGGAATATCTATAACACCCTAATTTCGACAGTAACGCTCAAACACGGCTTGCCCTCCTAACCGGATGCTTCCTAGCTGGCCTGCATACCCTTCCAACCACTGCCACGATAGTTTCCAACACAGTCGGTGGGCGGCAGTTCCCGCCTAAAAATGAACGGTAGGTGTGCCCCAGCGCTGAACCAATGGGGATTTACCCGACCTTTGCTGTTTATTGCGCAAACCTTCTAAGCACATTTCCGGTTATTCGAGACACGTTGTTGTCGCCACCGTTAGTTAAGAGACTGCCGCTCCAATTGATCGAACCCACAGAAAACACCGCGCCGCCATTTGGCGCTTGGAGTAGAGTAATATCAGAGCGCACCCGCAGATCATCCTCGCCACCGTGACCCGGAAGAACCATGGTGAGATCTTCGATTACAATTTGGTAATAGTTAGAGTGTCGGCCTTCCGAGGTTGCCAGCCGAATTACTTCTGGCGGCGATCCATTGGCTGGATCAAAGCGGTCAATCTCGTCGCCGGACGCGCCGCCCATTATTAAACCAAAGTCGCCAATAACCTCTTCCTGACCAATCCCCTCGAATGCCCACGCAGCACGGGGATCACGACTGCCTGGAAGTTGATCATAGCCCGCGGCGCCTCCCCACCCTTCAGAGGCAAATCCAACTCCAACAAGCTGATTGGGAGACAATCCGCGGTAGCGCCAAAGTCCCCCGGGTTCGCCCGTGAAACTCAGGCAAGACTCACCCGGATCAGAAGTAGATGTACGCGTCCCGTTGATTCCGCGGCGTACCTCAATTAAGTGGGGCCTGCCATCAGCCACCGCCGTTACCCAGTAGAACCCGTTGCCTCCAAGATACATTAGGCGGCCACCATCTGCAAGATACTCGGTGAGCGCCTCAAGCATCTGCGATGTCCAATATTCCGGATGACTTCCCGTCACCACAACCCGATAATGCTTAAACGCCTCGACACCCTCTCGGTGGACATCCTCGTCGACAGCAACATCATAACTAAACTCGTTGCGCTCCAGCCACTCGATGAGAAAAAGGTCCGCTGCAAAATGGCGGGGGCAACCATTGATAAATAGTTTGAACTGCGGGCGCATCGTAACAATGGGCCGCAAGCGTGACGAATAACAAATTCCAGTGCCGTCAGGATGGGTGTCATACACGGAGGAACCCAACTCCGGATGAGCATCGAGCCACTTTTCACGGGCGGTTAAATTTACCTTGAGATCTGTGGTCTTTGTAAGAAACTCCGGATCGAGCCGCGCACTCTTAAAAAGTCGCTCATTGGCATACGCCAAATACGTATTGGTTGGCGCCAAAAAGAGCACTGGCGCTGCGCTCTTGTTGGACGCAGGCCGAATATAGAACGGGACATACTCGGCACTATCTCCCGCTAACATGCGCGCCGCATAAAGCCCAGACGGCAAATCAGCCGGCACTTCATACACAAAGTCAGCTGACCATCCGGCATCCTCAAGGTCATCTTCGTGGTATGCGACCGCACCATACATCACAGGCTTCAGCCGGAATGCAACCTCACTTCCATCAAAGTTGGCCCCAGTTACAGCGCGGGTAGGCTGATTAACAATTGCACCATGAAAGCCATGGGGGCCGCAATCCTTTATAACCGTGCCAACAATTTCGATGGATGGATCCCAGTTTGCCACTAGCCCGTTAAGCTTCAAAGGGTCGCACCAATTCCAGATTAGCCTAAGTTCCGCATCAGAGAGGGCACGATTCCAAATTCTGCAGCGGTCGATTTTTCCATTGAACGCCCCGACGGGCGCAAGTTTTCCATTAGGCATGGGCGCAAGATTGGTTGCACCAATCAATAGTGAGCTGCTAACCGCATCGCGGGGAACACCTGTCAGCAAGGTATGTGTAGCACCCACCTCCTCGGGCAGCCATAGCCGCTTCAATATCGCCCAATCGAGCTGCAGCAACTGCGTTGCCGAGTCGTAGCGCACACCAACCGAGTACCAGCGGTTTGCAATCACAACCGGTTCGCATGCCAAACAGACACTTGTTTCACCAACGCCCAATTGAAACGCAATGTGCCCGCCTGCGTCAATTTGCAGCAAAAATCCACTCCCGGTGGCTGGGTCGAATTTTGAAACGATTCCCTGCGCATGCCCGCGCCGCGGTATCGAGGCACAGAACCATGTCTGGATCGTAAAACTGGTGGTCAGCCTAAGCGCTGATGCGGCGTCTACCAGCGTATAGGACCCAGTTGCAATAGGCTGGTGACGGCCATCATGTCTTTTATTTAGATTGCTGGGGATAATAGTGTCACGCTCAGGATCAGGGGTATCAAAGAAATGATCATGCCGGATGATTGCCACCTCGTATGTAGAACACCGGGTGCTCACATAAAACTGAATCAGCTCGCCAGGGCGTGCACTTAGACGATCGGTGTATGCAATAATATCCATAGTTTTCCTGCCTGCGCTGCCAGTTCCAATTCGCCAGTATCAGGGCAACACCAGAGCTAATCAATACTAACTCAAATGACCGCTGCTTGCTCTAAACTCCAGATAGAACAATTTTCGCTTCGCCTGCCAATACTGCCCACCTGAGAGAACCCACATGCCAAGTACTGATCAATCGGAACTTAGGACAAGCCTGTCGCGCACCCTCGCCACAGTTCCGCAAACGAAGCTTGCTGTCCTGCCGACCCCACTCGAACCGCTACCCCGTTTGACGGCTGCGTTGGGTGGACCCCGGATCTTTGTAAAGCGGGATGACCTGACCGGGCTGGCGTTTGGCGGCAACAAGACACGGCAGCTGGAATTTGTGATGGCCGAAGCACTGCTTCACAATCCGGACATTTTTGTGACAGGCGCGAACATCCAATCTAACTGGTCACGCCAGGCGACCGCTGCTGCCGTAAGAATGGGAATCCCCATGGTCTTAGTGCTGCGCAACACCGACGCAAAAGAAATTCAGGGGAATGTTCTGCTTGATCTCTGGTTGGGTGCAAAGGTTCACTTTGTGGATGAGCCCGACATGACGAAGATGGCTGGGCATGTGGATGCCATGGTCGAAAAACTGCGCTCCCAGAAAAAGCGGGTATTTAAACTTGATTCTTGGTCGCCGCTTACCGCAGTGGCATATGTAAACATGATGGTCGAGTTACAGCTGCAGTGCGAGTTGACTGGCGTTTCACCTACCCGCATCTGGCTTGCGGCTGCGGGGCCCACCCAGGCCGGTATTGTATTGGGTGCAAAAATGCTGGGCTGGGACGTTCGCATCACAGGTGTCGCGCCACTACAGTGGACCGATGCCACTATGCAGGAACACACGGCGAACTTTGCAAATCAAGCTGCACAATTGCTCGGCAGCGATATTCACATCTTGCCAGGCCAAATCGAAAATCTGGACGGGTACATCGGTGCTGGCTACGCATTTCCGTCTACCGAAGGCATGGCCGCGATGCGTCTCGCCGCACGCACGGATGCCCTGCTGCTCGATCCGGTGTACACCGGTAAGGCTATGGCGGGTCTAATTCACGCAATTAGCACTGGCGACTTGACCAGCACAGATACAGTGATATTTATTCACACCGGCGGCCTGCCGGCTAATTTTGCGTACCGTGACGCTATCCAACAGATGAGTGAGGCTGACTAAACAAGCACTAGTTGCATGGGGCAGTTTACTCTGGCCAACATGCACCAATGCAAATACACGCGTTCGTTCAGTGGGTACAAATCTTTTACCGGATTGTATGGAACAGGACTCTATAAAAACACGCCTATTGGTAAAAAACTGCCTGTCGAAATGCTGCAAACCTCCTATATGGTAGAGGTAACGGAGGGACTTCTTCCAAAATCATCGCAAAAAACACGTCCAATCCTGCAAGGTGTAACTGAAAAATTGGAAGGAGGGTTTTGTCTTACAATCGGCTGATTCCGAAGAAGAATGCGGCTGTAATTGATGTTATCGAGGAACATAATAACGATCCGTTTCTTATTGTCAGCGAGTACGGAAAAGGGAGAACAATGGCATCAGCGGTGGATTGTGCCCACCACGGCGCAGCTCCAAGCTTCTTGAACTGGGAAGATAGAAGCAAGCTATACGGCAACATGGTAATATGGTTTTGCAAGAAAATTAAATTTTTGAATAGACAAAATTTAGATACGTAAAACCTGACGTGATAGTGGGAGATAACCATGCTGAAACTTTTGCCGGAACCAAAAAGAGCTGTTGAAAACAGAGGGTACACGACATCCTTCAGAAACATAGGCATCGGACTCGAAGCGCTCCCCAGCCCGGAGAAACAAGAGTATCTGGAAATCGCGCGGATGAGGTTCTGGAATCGCAAGGAACTGGGCATCGTTCCGGAAGGCGGCTCGGAAGGCTGCATCGAAGCAACTATCATACCGAGCCTTGCCAACATAGAGGCGGACGGCGGCGATTTGTTCCTGAAGCAAGGGTATTACCTGAACGTAGATCGCGACGCTATTGTCCTGAAGTATCAAAACAAAGCGGGTTTTATCAACGCGATCACCAGTCTAAAACAGCTGCTTAAGAAAAATGGTGATGGATTCGCGCTGCCGCTCTGCGAGATAACCGATTGGCCAACTGTCGAACATCGCGCGGTGGCAAAAGGCATTTTGACCGACAAAGTCCGCTTGGACAGACGCAAAATAGGCTTGAACGCGTCAATAAACTTCTTGGTGGATTTCGCGGACAAAGAAACTCGGGCTTATCTACTGGAGAACTCACAGATTTTTGAAATAATTGACCGCACAAAAATCGCCAAGGAAGTGGAAGTCAACCCTATGCCATACAGCCTCAGTAAATTCATGTATTATTTGATAAACGCGGTAGGGTGCCTTGAGCAGCAAAAAGGCGCGGCATGAATTTCAAGAGGAAACTCCCCTGAGGAAGTATCAATCGGGCCTGAACGGACAGATTGAGTTAGAGCCTGAGGAGCTTGTCACTTTCCGCACCCAATCCGGGAAAACTTATGACTTCGCTTTTAAAAGTGGGGCTATACGCCACGCCGTCCATAAACG
>OFRL01000578.1_pt1 | contig 15913 bp, 16 predicted proteins | sample 1543121 | NCBI WGS metagenome assembly OFRL01 (sample SAMN07774228, study PRJEB24372) | wastewater metagenome | isolation source: Lake Maggiore Cannobio | place: Italy: Cannobio | collected 2016-01
CGCCAGCCGTTGACGTTGACGTTGACGTTGATTCGGCGGGTGCAGGGCGCAGCCCTGCCAGCACACCCAAAACCCTCACTTCACTGAATCGAAAACCGGTTTCGGCACGGCACTTGCACCTGCTCCAGCAGACAACCCCATCCCCTGTTTCTGGAACCGTTGCAGATGTCCCACTCCGTCACGTCGATCCTTTCGCAGATCCGCTCCTATCAGACCCAGATGGGACAGCCGGCGCTCAACCCGCTGGGCGAAACGCCGCGCAGCAACGCCCTGCCGGGCACGGTGCTGGATGCACCGCAGGCCCAGCCGGCCAGCTTCACCGAAACCCTGCGTGGTGCGATTGCCGGCGTCAACGACGCGCAACAGAAGTCCGGCGCCCTCGCCAAGGCCTTCGAAATGGGCGACCCCAGCGCCGACCTCGCCAAGGTCATGGTCGCCTCGCAGCAGTCCCAGATCGCCTTCCGCGCCACCGTGGAAGTCCGCAACCGTCTCGTCCAGGCCTACCAGGACGTGATGAACATGCCGCTGTAAGGATAGAACCGCATGGCCCTGTCGCTCTCCAAGGAATCCCTGAACGCCGAAAAGGCGGGCCAGTGGTTCGATCGGCTGCAAAGCCTGCAGATCACCCGTCGGCTCGGACTGATGGCGATGATCGCCGTGGCCGTAGCGGCCGGGCTGTCCGTGTTCTTCTGGTCGCAGAAGCCCGGCATGGTCCCGCTGTATACCGGCCTGGACCAGAAGGCCACCGCTGAAGCGACCGACCTGCTGCGCGCCGCGCAGATCCCGTTCGCGCTCGACCCGGCCACCGGTGGCATCACCGTGCCGGAAAAGAACCTGCACGACGCCCGCCTGAAGCTGGCCGGCTCCGGCCTGACCGACAGCGGCAAGCTCGGCTTCGAGCTGATGGAGCGCGACCCGGGCTTCGGCGTCAGCCAGTTCGTTGAAAGCGCGCGCTACCAGCACGCGCTGGAAACCGAGCTGTCGCGCACCATCAACACGCTGCGCCCGGTGCGCGATTCGCGCGTGCACCTGGCCATTCCCAAGCCCAGCGCCTTCACCCGGCAGCGCGACGTGGCCAGCGCCTCGGTCACCCTGGAACTGCGTGGCGGCCAGCAGCTGGAACGCAGCCAGGTGGACGCCATCGTGCACATGGTCGCAGCCAGCATTCCGGACCTCGCTCCGGAACGGGTGACGGTGGTCGACCAGAGCGGGCGCATGCTCAGCATCACCGACCCGAACAGCGAAGCGGCGGTCAATGCGGCCCAGTTCGAGCAGGTCCGCCGCCAGGAAACCTCGTTCAACCAGCGCATCCGCGAGCTGCTGGAGCCGATGACCGGTCCTGGCCGCGTCAATCCGGAAGTGAGCGTGGACATGGACTTCTCGGTGACCGAGGAAGCCCGTGAGCTCTACAACGGTGAACCGCAGAAGCTGCGCAGCGAGCAGATGAGCGAGAACACCACCAGCACCCCGGGGCCGCAGGGCGTGCCGGGCGCGACCAGCAACAGCCCGCCGGGCCAGCAGGCCGCACCGGCCACTGCGCAGGCCCCGACCGAAAGCAGCAAGAATGCGACCCGCAACTACGAGCTGGACCGCACCCTGCAGCACACCCGCCAGCCGGCTGGCCGCATCAAGCGCGTCTCGGTGGCGGTGCTGGTGGACAACGTCCCGCGCGCCGGTGCCAACGGCAAGATGAGCCCGCAGCCGCTGTCGGCCGCCGAACTGACCCGCGTCGAGGCGCTGGTCAAGCAGGCCGTCGGCTTCAACGCCGAGCGTGGCGACACCGTGTCGGTGATGAACGCCCCGTTCGTGCGTGACACCACGCCGGTCGAAGGCCCGGCATGGTGGGAGCTGCCGTGGGTGCACGACGCCGGCCGCATGCTGCTGGGTGCCGTGGTGGTGCTGGCGTTGCTGTTCGGTGTGCTGCGCCCTGCACTGCGCGCGATCACCGGCCAGAACAAGAAGAACGACGAGCTGGCACTGGAGCCGCATACCGCGGACGTGCAGCTGGTCGATGACGATGGCATGCCGCTGCCGGCGCTGGGCGCCGACCGGGCCAGCCTGGGCGGGCCGGATGCATTGGCCCTGCCGGTGGATTCATATGAGGAACGACTGCGGATGGCGCGTGAAGCCGTGAAGACCGACTCCAAGCGCGTGGCCCAGGTGGTCAAGGGCTGGGTGGCCAATGACTGAGGCCGCACTGACTGGCGTGCAGCGCGCCGCCGTACTGCTGCTTTCGCTGGGTGAGCTGGATGCGGCCGAAGTGCTGCGTCACATGGAACCCAAGGAAGTTCAGAAAATCGGCATCGCCATGGCCACCATGACCGACATCACCCGCGAACAGGTGGAACGGGTGATGGACCAGTTCGGCCAGGAGCTGGGCTCGAAGACCTCGCTGGGCGTGGGCTCGGACGATTACATCCGCAACATGCTGGTGCAGGCACTCGGCAGCGAGAAGGCCGGGAACCTGATCGACCGCATCCTGCTCGGCCGCAACACCACCGGCCTGGACGCGCTGAAGTGGATGGACCCGCGTGCTGTGGCCGACCTGGTGCGCAACGAGCACCCGCAGATCATCGCCATCGTGATGGCGCACCTGGAAACCGACCAGGCCGCCGACGCGCTGAAGCTGCTGCCCGACCGTACCCGCGTGGACGTGCTGCTGCGCATCGCCACCCTCGACGGCATTCCGCCGAACGCACTCAATGAACTCAACGAGATCATGGAGCGCCAGTTCGCCGGCAACCAGAACCTGAAGTCGTCCAACATTGGCGGCGTGCAGTGCGCGGCCAACATCCTGAACTTCATGGACAGCGGCCAGGACCAGGCGATCCTGGGCGAGATCGCCCGCATCGATGCGCCGTTGAGCAACCGCATCCAGGACCTGATGTTCGTGTTCGACGACCTGGTAGACCTGGACGACCGCGAAATGCAGCTGGTGCTGCGCGAAGTGAGCGGCGAGCGCCTGGGCCTGGCCCTGCGCGGTGCCGACATCAAGGTGCGCGACAAGATCACCCGCAACATGTCGCAGCGCGCGGCCGAAATCCTGCTGGAAGACATGGAAGCCCGCGGCCCGGTGCGCCTGTCCGACGTGGAAGGCGCACAGCGCGAGATCCTGGCCATCGTCAAGCGCATGGCCGATGAAGGCACCGTCACCATCGGTGGCAGCGCGGAGGCCATGCTGTGAGCAACGTCGTGCGCTGGCTTGCCCCGGACCTGCTGGCCCAGCCCGAACCGGTGCTGGATCAGGCGGATGCGTTCGAACTCACCGAGCCGGACCCGGAACACGAGCCGGAGCCGCCGCTGCAGCTGCCGACCCTGGAGGAAATCCAGGCCATCCAGGACAGCGCAGAGAAGGAAGGCTTCCAGCACGGCCATACCGAAGGCTACGGCCAGGGCCAGGCGGAGGTGCGTCGTCTCGCCGCGCAGATCGAAGGCATCCTGGACAACTTCAGCCGACCGCTGGTGCGGCTGGAGAACGAAGTGGTCGGCGCACTGGGCGAGCTGGCGGTACGCATCGCTGGTGCGTTGGTCGGTCGCGCCTATGAAGCTGACCCGGCACTGCTTGCACAGCTGGTCGGTGAAGCCATCGACGCAGTGGGTGGCAGCACCCGCGAGGTCGAAGTGCGACTGCACCCGGACGACATCGCTGCCCTCGCCCCGTTGTTGAGCCTGCCGCCACAACAGCGCCTGGTGCCCGACACCAGCCTGAGCCGCGGCGATCTTCGCGTGCACGCCGAAGCCGTGCGCATCGACGGCACCCTGGAAGCCCGCCTGCGCGGCGCGCTGGACGCGGTGATCCGCCAGACCGGAGCCAATGCATGAACCCCGATCAGCAGCCGTCTCCGCCACCGGCCGACTGGGCCATGGCCCGCAACCTGCGCCTGGCCCGTCGCCTCGATGGCCTGCGTGTGGATACCGCCCATGGCCGCGGCCTGATCCGCGAAGGCGTCCTGCGTCGCGCGGTCGGCCTCACTCTGGAAGCGGTCGGCTGCGAGGCACCGCTGGGCGCCAGCTGCAAGGTGGAAGTGGTCGATGGTGGCTGGGTCGATGCCGAAGTGGTCGGCTTCGCCGGCGAGCGCACTTACCTGATGCCCAGCGCCGAACTGCACGGCCTTCTGCCCAATGCGCGGGTGGTGCCGTCCGCGCGCCGTGGCGGCGTGGAAGTGGGCGAAGGCCTGCTCGGCCGCGTCATCGACAGCGATGGCGTGCCGCTGGATGGCAAGGGCCCGATCCGCGCCGAAGGGCATGTCGGCATGGCCGGCGTCTCGATCAATCCGTTGGCGCGTGAACCGATCACCCAGCCGCTGGACGTGGGCGTGCGCGCGATCAACGCGCTGCTGCCGATCGGCCGCGGCCAGCGTGTCGGCCTGTTCGCCGGTTCTGGCGTCGGCAAGTCGACGCTGCTGGGCATGATGACCCGCTATACCGCCGCCGACGTGATCGTGGTCGGCCTGATCGGTGAACGTGGCCGCGAAGTACGCGACTTCGTCGAGACCACGCTGGGCGAAGAAGGCCTGCGCCGCGCCGTGGTGGTCGCCAGCCCCGCCGACCGTCCGCCGCTGGCGCGCCTGCACGGCGCCTACCGTGCCACCGCCATCGCCGAGTGGTTCCGCGACCAGGGCCTGAACGTGCTGCTGCTGATGGATTCGCTGACCCGCTTCGCCCAGGCGCAGCGCGAGATCGGCCTGTCGGTGGGCGAACCGCCCACCACCCGCGGCTACCCGCCGTCGGTGTTCGCCAAGCTGCCGGCACTGGTCGAACGCGCCGGCAATGGTGCCAAGGGCCGCGGCTCGATCACCGCGTTCTACACCGTGCTGACCGAAGGCGACGATCCGCAGGATCCAATCGCCGATGCAGCGCGCGCGATCCTCGACGGCCACATCCTGCTGTCGCGGCGCGTGGCCGACAGTGGCCTGTACCCGGCCATCGACGTTGAATCGTCGGTCAGCCGCGTGGTCACGGAAATCGCCGACGAACCGTGGCGCCTGCGCATCCGCAAGCTGAAGCGGCTGGTCTCGGCCTATTCGGCCAACCGCGATCTGATCGCCATCGGTGCCTACCAGCGCGGCAACGACGCGGCCACCGACGAAGCCCTGGAACGCTGGCCGGAAATCATGGAGTTCCTCGGCCAGGACGTCGCCAAGGCCGCAGATCTCCCGCACAGCCAGGCGGCACTGCAGCGCCTGGTGGAACAAGAGAGTTAAGCCATGAACCAGTCCAAGCGCATCGATCCCCTGCTCAAGCGGGCCCAGGAACACGAGGACGCAGTCGCCCGCGATCTGGCCGAACGCCAGCGCGTGCTCGATACCCATCTATCGCGACTGGACGAACTGCGCCGCTATGCCGAGGAATACGCGAACGCGCAGATGGCGGCGACCAGCCCGGCGCAGCTGCTGAACCGGCGCGCCTTCCTCGACCGTCTCGACAGTGCGGTGGAGCAGCAGCAGGCCACGGTCAACGGCAACCGCGAAAAGGTGGAAGCCGAGCGCGCCCGCCTGATCCTGGCCAGCCGTGACAAGGCCGTGCTGGAACAGCTGGCCGCCAGCTACCGCGCACAGGAAAAGGTAGTGACGGACCGCCGCGACCAGCGCGAGATGGACGACATTGGCGCGCGTCGCGCCCGCCTGGTGCAGGCCGAAGATCAGGACGGCGCCGAGCAGGGGGGCCGCTCGTGATGCCCGCGCCATTGGCCAGCAGCGCCAACGCGCAGCCACAGCATTCCGGCAGCAGCGCACCCCGCGCGCCACGCGGTGATGGCAACAAGGAGTTCAGCCAACTGCTGCACGGTGGCTCGCCGGCTGCCGATGCACCCTCGAAACCCTCGAACTCGCCTATGCCGTCCACGCAGGGACCGGCATCGGACAGCACTGGCCAGGCCGGCGCCGAGCGCAGGCCGGACAGCACTGCCGTCCCCGAAGAGACCGCCGCCACGGTGCCCACAGCACCGGCCAAGCCGGTTGCCGAAAAGGACACCCCGGCGGCGACCGAGGAAGCCCCTTGGCCGCCACTCGGCCTGGCCGGGCTGGTGCTGGCGGTACCCGCGCCTGCCGATCCTGCCGCCGCTCTGCCAACAGTGGCCGCAACGGCTACCGACGTAGACGGCAACGCACTACCCGCCCCCGCCGCACTGCCGGCCGCCGCAGCCCTGCCATCCACAGCGGCGGCTGCCACATCGTCCACCACCAGCAGCGGCACCGACCAGACAGCCACGCTGCCGTTGCCTGAACTGGTGCTGCCCGGCAAGCGCAACGAACGTGGCGAAGACAGCGACGCAACCTTCATCGGCGACCGTGCCGCAGCGCCGCTGCTGCATGCGCCAAGCAATGCGGCCGTGCAGGATCTGAAAGCCGCGCTGGCCACCGGCAATGCCATCTTCAATGGCGAGCCGACGCCGAAGCCGGTGCTCGGTGACGATGGTTTCGACCAGGCCGTCGGCGCGCGCCTGGGCTGGCTGGCCGACCAGAAGATCGGCCACGCCCACATCCGGTTGAGTCCGGACGACATGGGCCCGGTCGATGTGCGCCTGCAGTTGAACGGCGACAAGGTGCATGCCAGCTTCAGCAGCCCACACGTGGATGTGCGCCAGGCACTGGAAAGCAGCCTGCCGCGCCTGCGCGAACTCCTCGGCGAGCAGGGCTTCCAGCTGGCTCATGCTGATGTTGGTCATCAGGCGCCCGGTGGTGACGGCAATGCGTCAGGCCAGGCCAGTGGCGGCGGCATCGCGGGTGACGGAGAACCGTCGCCGGGCGAGGCCAGCGTGTCGTCCGCGCAGTTGATCCGCCAGCGCGGGTTGCTGGACGCGTACGCCTGACAGACGTGCCAACCAAGGTTGGCACCCACCAGAGCGGGACGGTTGGCACCTACCAGTATCGCGTTGGTGGGTGCGGAGCGTGCTCCGCACGGCCCCACCGGCACCCCGACGGAATTCCGTCGCACCCCTCTGCCCCGGCTCCGGCACACCCCTTGCATATCCCGGTGAAGCAACCCTCAGGAGCTTCACCCCGTGGCCGCAGCCGCTGACAAAACCAAGAAGACCGCCGAGAAGGACAAGGCCGCCAAGCCGCGTAGTCCGATCCTGATCACCGCACTGGTGGCCGTGCTCGCCGCCGCTGCCGCCGGTGGCGGCGTCTGGTTCTTCACCCAGTCCAAGCACGAAGAGAAGACCGCGCAGGCCCCGAAGAAGGCCAGTACTCCGGCACCGGCGCAGTACTTCGCGCTGGACCCGGCCTTCGTGGTCAATCTCAACGGCCCGGTCGACGGCCCGCGCTACCTGCAGCTGGAAGTGCAGCTGATGACCCGCGATCCCGCTGCACTGGAAGCGATCAAGACGCATGCGCCAGCCATTCGCGCACGCCTGCTGATGCTGTTCTCGCAGGTCAGCCCCGACCAGATCGCCGACATCGCCGGCAAGCAGAAGCTGCAGGCCGCTTCGCTGGCCGAAGTGCAGAAAGTGCTCAAGGCCGAGACCGGCAGCAACGGCGCCGACGATCTGCTGTTCACCAGCTTCGTGACCCAGTAAGGGCCCACAGATGAATGATCTGCTGTCCCAGGACGAGATCGATGCCCTGCTCCACGGCGTGGACAGTGGCGCGGTCGAGACCGATGCGGAACCGCCGTCAGGCGAAGCACGTTCGTACGACTTCGCCAGCCAGGACCGCATCATCCGCGGTCGCATGCCGACCCTGGAAATGGTCCATGAGCGCTTCGCGCGCCTGTGGCGGATCGGCCTGTTCAACCTGATCCGCCGTTCGGCCGAACTGTCGGTGCGCGGCATCGAGCTGATCAAGTTCAACGACTACATGCACTCGCTGTATGTGCCGACCAACCTGAACCTGATCCGCTTCAAGCCGCTGCGCGGTACCGGCCTGATCGTGTTCGAACCGACCCTGGTGTTCGCCATCGTCGACAACTTCTTTGGCGGCGACGGGCGCTACCCGACCCGCATTGAAGGCCGCGAGTTCACCGCCACCGAAATGCGGGTGATCCACCTGCTGCTGAAGCAGACCTTCGCTGACCTGCGCGAGGCCTGGGCACCGGTGATGGATGTCGACTTCGAATACATCAACTCGGAGATCAACCCGCACTTCGCCAACATCGTGACGCCGCGCGAGTACGTGGTGGTGTGCCGGCTGCACGTCGAGCTCGACGGCGGTGGCGGCGACATCCATGTGACCCTGCCGTATTCGATGCTGGAACCGATCCGCGAGCTGCTCGACGCTGGCATCCAGAGCGACCGCAATGATCGCGACGAAAGCTGGGGCCAGACCCTGCGCGAACAGCTCAACATCGCCGAGGTGACCCTGTCCAGCGTACTGGCCAGCAAGCGCATGACCCTGCGTGACCTGACCCAGCTGAAGGTCGGCGACATCCTGCCGATCGAGCTCAGCCCGCAGGTGCCGCTGTGCGTGGAGAACATCCCGGTGTTCACCGGCGAGTTCGGCATCGCCAACGGCATGAACGCCGTGAAGATCACCGCTACCCATCCGCCGGGCACCCGCCCGCGCGCACCCGTCATCCAGGAAGACCCGCAATGAACGATATCGACGCCCTCGAACCGACCCCGGCCCAGTTCGGCACCCTGCAGGCCGAAGAAGGGGCCGGCGCCGACCTCAACCTGGACGTGATCCTCGACGTGCCGGTGACCCTGTCGCTGGAAGTCGGTCGTGCCCGCCTGCCGATCCGCAACCTGCTGCAGCTCAACCAGGGCTCGGTGGTGGAACTGGAACGCGGCGCCGGCGAATCGCTGGATGTGTTCGTCAACGGCACCCTGATCGCCCACGGCGAGGTGGTGGTGATCAACGACCGCTTCGGCGTTCGCCTGACCGACGTGGTCAGCCCGAGCGAGCGGATCCGGAGACTGCGTTGAGCCTGCTGGCCTCCACACTGCTGGCGGTCGGCAAGACCGCCGCTCCGGTCGGCCCGCAGATCGGCCAGCACGCAGCCGCCGCACCGAGCCTGTTCGGCGCGGTGCTGGCGCTGCTGGCAGTGCTGGCGCTGGTCATCGGCCTCGGCTGGCTGCTAAAGCGCCTGCCCGGCAGCGGCTTCCGCCCGGCCGACGGCATGAAGGTGGTGGCCAGCCTGAGTGTCGGTGCCAAGGAGCGCGTGGTGGTGGTCGAGGTCAACGGCCAGCAGCTGCTGCTGGGCGTCACCGCTGGCGGCATCAACACCCTGCACACCCTGCCCGAACCGCTGCCGCCGCCCGCGCCGGTGCGCGTGCCGGACTTCAAGAACCTGCCGAATTTCGCCCAGCTGCTGCAGCAGCGGCTGCGCAAGGATCCCTGACATGCGTGTCACCCGTACCCGTCTTGCCACCCTGATGCCGTGGCTGCTGATGCTCGCCCTGTGCCTGTTGCCGGCGCTGGCATTCGCCGCACCCGGTGCCCCGACCACGCCGCTGCCGGACATCAATGTCGGCAAGATCGGCGGTGCTCCGGTCAGCCTGCCGCTGCAGACCCTGCTGCTGATGACCGCGATCACCCTGATCCCGTCGATGTTGCTGGTGCTGACCTCGTTCACCCGCATCATCATCGTGCTGGGCCTGCTGCGCCAGGCGCTGGGCACCGGACAGACGCCGTCCAACCAGGTGCTGCTGGGCCTGGCCCTGTTCCTCACCGCAATGATCATGCTGCCGACCTGGGACAAGGCCTGGAGCACCGGCATGGCGCCCTACCTCAATGGCGAGATCGACTTCCAGACCGCTTGGACGCTGACCACCTCGCCGCTGCGCGCCTTCATGCTGGCGCAGATCCGCGAGACCGACCTGATGACCTTTGCCGGCATCGCCGGGCATGGCACCTACGCCAGCCCCGACGCGATCCCGTTCCCGGTGCTGGTCGCCTCGTTCGTCACCAGTGAACTGAAGACCGCCTTCGAGATCGGCTTCCTGATCTTCATTCCGTTCGTGATCATCGACCTGGTCGTGGCCAGCGTGCTGATGTCGATGGGCATGATGATGCTGTCGCCGATGCTGGTGTCGGCACCGTTCAAGATCCTGCTGTTCGTGCTGGTGGATGGCTGGGTGCTGACCGTCGGCACCTTGGCGGCGAGCTTCAATCCGGCGTGATCGAGAGGCAGTCGAGCATGACTCGACTCTACAGAAGCACAGTCGAGCGCGGCTCGACTCTACATGAGCAGATGGAACCCGAATGACTCCCGAACTTGCCCTGACCGAACTGCGTGGCGGCCTGATCACCGTGTTGTGGGTGGCCGGCCCGCTGCTGCTCACCGTGCTGGTGGTCGGTGTGGTGGTGGGCGTGGTGCAGGCCGCGACCCAGCTCAACGAGCCGACCATCGCCTTCGTTGCCAAGGCGGCGGCGCTGACCGCGGTGCTGTTCGCGCTGGGCAGCCTGCTGATCGGCCACCTGGTGGAGTTCACCACGCTGCTGTTCCAGCGCATTCCACACCTGATCGGCTAGGACACGCGCTTCGATGGACGCCGCCACCCAGATGGCTGCCGACGGCCTGCAGGCCTTCGGCATGATCGGCACCGTGCTGTGGACCATGCTGCGCATCGGCGCAGTGGCCATGGCCATGCCGATGGTCGGCACCCGTGCCGTTCCCGCGCGGGTGCGCGTGGTGCTGGCTGGCACCCTGGCCATCGCACTGGCGCCGCTGCTGCCGCCGGTACCGGACTGGACCGGTTTCGATGCCGCCACGGTCCTTACCATCGCCCGTGAACTGGCCATCGGCGTATCCATCGGCTTCCTGCTTCGGCTGGTGTTCGAGGCCGGCGCGATGGCCGGCGAACTGATCGCCCAGGGAACTGGCCTGGCCTTCGCGCAGATGAGTGACCCACTGCGTGGCGGCACCTCCGGCGTGATCGGGCAGTGGTTCTATCTGCTTTTCGGCCTGCTGTTCTTCACCGCCAACGGGCACCTGGCGCTGATCTCGCTGGTGGTGGACAGCTACCGGGCGCTGCCGATCGGCGCCCCGCTGCCGGACCCGCACGCCTTCTTCAGCATCGCCCCAACCTTCCTGCTGACCGTACTGCGCGGCGCATTGACCCTGGCGATCCCGCTGACCGTGGCAATGCTGGCGGTGAACCTGGCGTTCGGCGTCCTGGCTCGTGCGGCCCCGGCGCTGAACCCGATCCAGCTCGGCCTGCCAGTGTCTCTGCTGCTGGGCCTGTTCCTGCTGGCGCTGCTGGCCGGGGAAATGGGTCCGCCGGTACAGCGCCTCTTCGATGCCGCCTTCCAGGCTGCGGACACGGTCACACACTGACCGGATCATCACGTTTTACTGCTTGCCCTTCCCCCGGGTCTGCGCGTTAGAGTGAATACGCGGCAACCGGGGGGATGCCGCACGTGGCCGGCGCCGTGCGTCGGCCTGCCTCATGCATGCCCCACCGTGGTTTCCGTCGACAGGCAGGTCCGGGAGACTGACGAATGCTGGTAGGCACGTACAACCCGTGGCTGGTGGCGATCTCGCTGCTGGTGGCCGTGATGGCTTCGTACACCGCGCTGGCGATGGCCGGGCGCACGGTCACTGCACCCGGCAAGGGCGCGGCGTGGTGGTGGCGCCTCGGTGGTGGCTTCGCCATGGGCCTGGGCATCTGGTCGATGCACTTCATCGGCATGCTCGCCTTCGACCTGCCCATTCCGCTCGGCTACGACCTGCCGATCACCCTGCTTTCCCTCGCATTGGCGATCGCCACATCGGTGTTCGCGCTATGGCTGGTTTCGCTGCGTACCCTGCCCCACCCGCGGTTGGCCGGTGGCGCGCTGCTGATGGGCACCGGCATTGCCGGCATGCATTACGTTGGCATGGCCGCAATGCGCATGCAACCCGGCATCGACTACGACCCGGGCTGGCTGCTTTTTTCGCTGATGGTGGCTGTGGCCGCCTCGTGGACGGCGCTGTACGTGGCGTTCCGCCTGCGCGCGCAGCGCACCCGTGTCGGCGACCGGCTCGCGGCTGCCGGCCTGCTCGGGTTGGCCATCGTCGGCATGCACTACACCGGCATGGCCGCAGCGCGCTTTCCGGAAGGCAGCATCTGCGGCGCAGCCGTCGGCGATGGGCTGCAGAGCGAATGGCTGGCCATGCTGGTGGTGGTGCTGACCGTCGCCATCCTGGCCGTGGTGCTGGTGGTCTCCTGGCTGGACCAGCGGGTGGAGGCGCAGCTGCTGCGCCTGCGCAATTCCCTGTTGAGTACCTCACTGACCGACGCACAGCAGGAACTGACCCAGGCCGCACTGCACGACCCGCTTACCCGCCTGCCCAACCGCCTGCTGCTGCAGCGTCGGATCGTGCAGGCGCTGGCCGAGGCCGAACAGGGCGGCAGCCGCTTCGCGGTGATGTTCATGGACCTGGATGGCTTCAAGCAGGTCAACGATGCCTACGGCCACCAGGCCGGCGATGCACTGTTGGTTGCGGTGGCCGAACGCACGCGCCAGCTGCTTCGGCCCAACGACATGCTGGCGCGGCTGGGCGGCGACGAGTTCGTGCTGGTGGTGCGCATCGAGCACGACGAGGACCTGCCGACGCTGGCCCGGCGCATCCTGCAGGCGGTCGGCAGCGGGCCGTTGCTGGCCGACAACGAACTGCAGGTGACCGCCAGCATCGGCGTGGCGATCTGTCCGGATCACGCTGCCAGCGAGCGGCAGCTGATGGCCTTTGCCGATGCAGCGATGTACCAGGCCAAGGAATCCGGACGCAACGCCTTCGTGCTGTTCGCCGACTGGATGAATGACAGCGCCGAACAACAGTTCCGGCTGCTGGCCGACCTGCGCCGGGCCATCGGCAGCGAGCAGCTGTTCCTGCACTACCAGCCGAAGATCCAGGTAGCCACGCAGAAGGTGGCCGGTGCCGAAGCGCTGATCCGCTGGCGCCATCCGGAGCATGGCCTGATCCCGCCGGACCGCTTCATCCGGCTGGCCGAACGCAGCGGTGCGATCAATGAGATCGGGCGCTGGGCGCTGGACCAGGCCTGCCAGCAGCTGCGCCGCTGGCACGATGCCGGCCACGAGGGCTGGTCGATGTCGGTGAACCTGTCGCCGGTGCAGTTCAGTTCGCCGCACCTGCTGCAGGATGTGCGCGAAGTGATCGAACGCTACGACATTGCCCCACGCCACCTGGTGCTGGAGATCACCGAAAGCACGGTCATGCGCGATACCGATGCCAGCCTGCGCCTGCTGCAGGCGCTGTCGGCGCTGGGCGTGGGCATCTCCATCGATGACTTCGGCACCGGCTATTCCAGCCTGCTGTACCTGAAGCGGCTGCCCGCCACCGAGATCAAGATCGACCATGCCTTCGTACGCGATCTGGAGCACAGCGCCGAGGATGTGGTGATCGTCTCGGCGATCGTGGCACTGGGCCACGCGCTCGACATGGACATCGTGGCCGAGGGCGTGGAGACCGCCGCACAGCGCGCCTACTTGGAGCGCCTGGGCTGCGACTTCCTGCAGGGCTACCTGCTCGGCCGCCCGGTCGACGCGGCGCGCTTCATGCAGCTGCACGACCTGCCTCGCCCACGGGTGGAGCTGGCGCAGAGCCCGCCGCCCAGCGGCAACGCGCCCCTGTAGCCGAGCCCGCGCCCGGCTCCCGTATGATGGGCCACGCGCCCGTCATGCAAGGAAGAGCCCGTGGCACTCCGCACCATCCTTGTTTGTCTGTTGCTGGCCTTGGGCTGCGCCCGCGCGGTGGCCAGCGAACTGCCTTGGTCGCTGCCTGCGGATGCGTCACCCGCAAAGACCGACGCGGCCCTGCGGGCATTGGGCACCGAAATGCTGGAATCTGCGTCCCTCACCGATGCGCAACGCAGCCACGCGCTGCTGGTCACCGGTCGCCACGCTGAAGCGCGCCGCGCCATCGAGCGGGCACGTCGTGCACTGGAAGAGACCGGAGACAGCGCAGCGGCGCAGCGCTGGGTGCCGATGCTGCTGCTTGCCACTGCTGGCGAACAGGATGCCCCCGCCTATGCGCGGGCATTCCATTCGGCGTTCGCGCAGCTTGATGATGTTGCCGCCGTACAGGCCGATGCCGCACTCGCGGTGGAGCCGGCCACCATCCGCGTGCAGTTGGCGCAGGCGCTGGCCGCCCAGCAGGATGCTGCGACACTGTCCGAAACCACGGCACTGGATCTGCTCCGCCTGCAGGCAGCACTCCGGGCGCAGACGCGGGCCGCCGCACTTGCCCCTGCACTGGTCGCTGCGGAAGAACAACGCCGCTTCGTCATCGATGGCGACGTGCGTATTCCCGTAAGTGCCGATGTAGTGCTGTCAGCGCAGTTGGCACGGCCACGCGCTGCCACGGCGCCGCTGCCTGCGGCCATGCTGTTCACCATCTACACCGATCCACCCAAGAACCGGCAGAAGATGCTGCTGGCTGCCGCGCACGGCTACGCCGGCATCGTGGTCGATGCACGCGGCAAGGGCCAGGGCAGCGGCACCATCGCGCCCTACGAACATGACGGCGCGGACGCCAACGCGGCCATCGACTGGATCAGCCACCAGCCATGGAGCGATGGCCGGGTAGCCATGTATGGCGGCAGCTACGAGGGCTTCACTGCCTGGGCGGCGGCGCGCCATCACCATCCCGCATTGAAGACCATCGTGCCCTACGTTGCCGCCATCCCCGGCCAGGGCCTGCCGATGGAGAACAACGTGTTCCTGAGTGCCAACTACGGTTGGGCGTTCTATGTGGCCAATGGCCCGATGCTGGACAACGACACCTACAACCAGAACGAGCGCTGGTCGCAACTGCCGCACCGCTGGTATGCGTCCGGCCGCCCTTACCGGCAGATCGACCAGGTCGACGGCACGCCCAATCCCTGGCTCCAGCGCTGGCTCGATCACCCGGCGTACGACGCTTACTGGCAGTCGATGGTTCCTTATGGCGACCAGTTCGACGACATCCGCATCCCGGTGCTGACCATCACCGGCTACTACGACGATGGCCAGATCTCGGCACTGCAGTACTTCAAGGACCACCTGCGGCACCGCCCCGATGCGGACCATGCCCTGTTGATCGGCCCCTACGACCACCGTGGTGCGCAGTCGGCCATCAAACCGATGCAGCTGCGCGGATACGACCTGGATACCGTCGCGCAGTTCGACACGCCAGCACTGACCTTCCAGTGGCTGGACCATGTGCTGCGCGGCGCCCCGCGTCCGGCGCTGGTACCCGACCGCGTGAACTACCAGCTGATGGGAGCCAACCGCTGGGGGCACGCAGCAACACTGGACGCCGCCGCAGGTGCTCACCGCCGCTACCAACTCTCGGCCGCACCCGCTTCGGCCGATGGCTACCACCGCCTGCAGGAACCGCCGCCAGCGTCTGGCCAGCTACGGCAGACCGTGGACCTGGCCGACCGCAACGAAATGCGGCACGGCTACTACCCGTTCCCGATCGTCGCAGCGCAGGACGAGGCGGACACCGCGCTGGCCTTCGTCTCCGAACCGTTCACCGCGCCGATGGATCTGGTGGGCAGCTTCTCCGGCGACCTGAAAGTCCGGATCAACAAGCGGGATTTCGATTTCACCGTCACCCTGTACGAACTGCTCGCCGATGGTCGTCGCATGCAGCTGTCCTATTACATGGGCCGGGCCGGCCATGTACGTGACCCGACCATGCGCCAGCTGCTGCAACCCGGGCAATGGACCCGCCTGCCCTTCGACCGCACGCGCATGGTGGCGCGCCGACTGGCCGCCGGCAGCCGCCTGCTGGTGAAGGTGGATGTACTGAAGGACGCGATGCACCAGGTGAACCACGGAACGGGGCGCGATGTCAGCGACGAGAACGTGGCCGATGCGGGTGAACCGCTGCGCGTGGACTGGCACAGCGACAGCATGTTGTCGATTCCGCTGCAGCCGGCGACACCGGACGGATGATTGCGTCGGGCGCGGCCCGGCGCTGCCCGTGCCACGGCCCGCCATCACGGAACGGTTCCTGCGGCACCCTCCTGTAGAGCCGAGCC
>OFRL01000579.1_pt1 | contig 15804 bp, 11 predicted proteins | sample 1543121 | NCBI WGS metagenome assembly OFRL01 (sample SAMN07774228, study PRJEB24372) | wastewater metagenome | isolation source: Lake Maggiore Cannobio | place: Italy: Cannobio | collected 2016-01
CCAACACCAACAGGCATATAAGGAACACCCAAGTTTTGTAAAATTCCACTCGAACCAACTTCTGTAATATGAGTATGAACTGGGTCTTGCGGAGTACTTGTGACTGATACTGTTGTTCCTACATTTACATCGCCAGTAATCGTAATATTGGAAGAACCTAATGATACTGGAAATGGATTGTTGAATGTGACTGGAGATCCACCTTGATTAATCGCAACAAATCCAGTCGTCCCAATACCTACTGGAAATCTATTTGTTTCTTCTACTACTTCGCCATTTTTGTTGGCAATCATTGGGACTTCAAAAAGACTTCTTTCTTGATTCAGAAAGTCCTGCGTATTCTTATTAAATTGTGCCATAATTAATCAGTCCAAGTTAGTCTTTCGGGTTGATATCTTTGTGAGTTCTTAATTTTTAGAGAACTATTTGCTTGCGGGTAAATGTTATGTACGATTGCTCCGGGATATTCTCCTTGAAGTTGCTCTGCAAGTTCATTTTTGTTCAACATCTTGCCTTCAACTTCTAATCTATACATTTTACCTTCCCAAACTATATCTGCGGTAAAAGACTCACCGACTGGTTCTGATTGAGATTCTGAACCATTCATATAAAGATTGCCGTTGAAATTTCCGGCAATATTAACACTTTCTGAAATAAACTGATTGAAGGATTTCATTTTAGTTACAGTTCCACTTTCTTAAGGATAATGTCTTTCTTGTTGGACGACCTTTTTCATCTTTCGTAGGTCCAGGCATTCCACTCATACGAGCACAAAATGATTTTCTGCGTTTTGCATCCTTAGATCCGGGTTTTAATTTTGATGGTTTTGTTGTAACGGCAGTTTGCAATTTTGAACCTGGATTTTGCTTCCTATAAGATGCTACACCTTTAGCATTTAACCCACCCTCAGGATTTTTGCCTTCTTTTCTTTGCCAAGTGGGGGATGCCTCTAGCATAAATTCGGTAAATGATTTCCTTTCTGGTTCATAGGAATCGGCAGTTTTAACCATAGAAGATGGACTTGCCTTTAATGGTGGGAGATCAACACCAACTAATTTTTTAACCATCTGCGATGGTAATTGGGACCTTTGTGATGGTGACATTGTATGTAATTTTTCTTGAGCAGAGGTTAATCTACTACTACCAACCTCAAAGCTAGGACCTTCTCCAAGAATTCTACTTCCAATACCTTTTTTTACCTTTAGTGGTTCTGGTTTCATAATATCAATAAACTCCACATAAGAATTTCCATTTGCATCTTCAATTGAAACTGATTCTTCAACACAGTTTGGAACTATTTTTTTACCTTTCTTTTTCATACCAACTTGCTTATAAACTTTCCAACACGCCTCATCCATAGATCCTTGAACATTATGTTCTCCACTATCCAGATAGTCAGCAGCAGCATCAATATAATCTGCTGCCTTTGTAATTTTTGATTGAACCCACGCTTCAATATTACCCTCACCATTCAGTTTGCCACGAAGTCTTTTGGCAGCAGAAATAATTGTAGAGAGTTCAGATCTTGCCATAGAATATTCGTGGTCTGGTTCCTTAGACTCATTAGCAGGATGTACCTGAGCAATACTAAACTTCATCTGATTTGGGGATAATCTGGAAGGTAGTGAAAACATATCCCAGTACTTAGGACCATATCTGCATACATCTCTCGTCTCATCTTTCTCACATTTGGGGCAATATCTCATACCCATTTCTTCTGAAATAGAATCTTTTGATGATAGATTTATTGATTCTGATTTATTTCCCCAATTGGCAGCACCAACCTTGCGACATTTTACAAGTGCTCCGGAAGCATATGCTGAAGGCCAGACAGAATATCTTGACTTTACTTTAGTATAACAAGCGTCTTTTGTGCCGCTTCCTTTACCTTTAACATCTGATTCTTCGTTCATTTTCTTTTTGGGGGAATCTGTTGAAACATAAGTTGGTTTGGCAGCACCCGATTTTTCTGGTTGATTTGGGTCAGCAGCACTTTTTCTTCTTTGAGCAGATATTCTTTGAGATTTGGTCATACTTGCTCTTTTATCTGAAGAAACACACTTGGGTGTTTCATCTTCTTCACCTTCTTCACGGGCACAAGGTTCTCCTGAGATTACTTCAACCCAACCAGGTTTTCTTTTTTTACCTATTGATTCAGATTTACCAAACCAATCACGAAGACTCTCTTTAACATCCTTAAATTTCTTATGCTCCTTTTTGGCAGATGCCTCCATTTTCTTCAAACGAGTATAATAATCTGGAATTTCATCCAAATGTTGAAGAGCAATCTCCATCGCTAATTTATGATTTTTAGTATGTTCGTGTTCAATTGGAACACCCATATCAAGTTGCTTTTGAATATCGGAGACATCCATACGATGCTTCTTAGCAATCTCCTCCACCGTTTTATATGGTTTTAATTGCTCATTCATCTTTTATAATTTATTACTCTTTATTATTTAGAAAACCTTGCTTCAGTAATTTTGACAACTCTGAAGTAGATCCAACGAATACAGCATTATTTGTAACATTATTGGCAATTTTAGTATTATCCTCCTGAACATCCTTGAGTTTCTTTTGCAAGTCTATAAGTTTATCAGTAGTGTCTGCAACACTTTTAATAAGTTGCCCTGCCACTTCATATGCTCTTGGACTTCCACCATCACCAGCAAGTTCCATAATTCCATTAATGGCTTCTTGACCTTTTTCAATTAATGAATATAAATTTGCTCTTGTATATTCATAATCTTTTTTTATGTCATTATTCTGTGTTGGAATAATATCAATTGGTGTAATAGACTTTTCTACTTCAACGATACTACTTTCTATATTCAGAGCTTTATCCAAATCTTCATAATTATTTTTCATAATGAATCAAATGTCCCTTTGTTGAGTTGGACTATAAGTCTTAGCATCGCCATATGTCTCCCAAGTTTCATTAAATCCAAAATCGTCATCCGGACCTGCATCAATCGGGTCCGGAACAAGAGTATATCTCATTTCTCTCTTGGCAGTTGCAGTATCTGTACTAGTATACATATCAACTTGAACCTTACGGATAAGACCTTCTGCACTATCAGAAATTGGTCCAAATAGGTAGGTTTTTGCTGTGAAATTTAAAGTATATATTAGGGTTCTCCGAGTTGAATAGTCTCCTTCATAATCATCGGTAAAGGATACACTATCTAAAACCACGGGAATATCTCTTTTTTCTCCGATAGAATCTACCAAATCTACTGTCAGATTAAATGATGGTTGAAAACTTGGAAGAATCTGTTCTACTATCTGCAGAGCATCATCCTGCAACTTAGTCATTATGTTCAGTTGAAACCCAATATTATATGGAACGGGCATATAAACTTTTTTTACAGTATTGCCATTGCCACAAGTTTTGAATGTTTGAGTTACATTTGCCTTTCTTGTGGAATCATACTGAATAGAAGTCATTTCAAATGATATTCTGGGAAGAGTAATCTGAATTGCTTTATTCAATTCAGATTGCTGTTCAATCCTGGCAAGAAACTTTTGCATAGGTCCATATCCAAGAGGAACCTTCATCTGACTGATTGCTACATCAGATGAATTTTTATGCTCAATATAAATGTCATTAAAAAGAGTTCCAAATGCAGTAACAGTCTTTCTAATAATTTGGTGGTAAAAATAAGTTCCTAACGTTTTTCTATACCCGTTTATTCAATCATTACCGTGTTATATATTTATGGTATCAATAAGAACCAAATGGATTTGATTCTGAAAAATCTAAAATAGATTCTGCTTCGGTTTGAATTTGTAAATTATCTCCATATTTATCGTAAGGATTCCAATTACTATAAGTATTTACGGAATATTGGGCATTAGAAATTGATCCAACAATTGTTTCTCCCGGAAAAAATCCATTTGGAGTTACATTATTAACAAAAGAAACCTTAAGAATTTTAGTGTCAAAATCCCAAGATTTAACTCTTGCTGTTGTTCCTGATCTAGAACCCGTTACAATCTCATTAAATAGGTAAGTTCCGATTCCAGATAAAATTGGTGGACCATTAATAACAACTTGAGGGGCAATAGTGTATCCTATTCCAGGATTTACTATACTTATAGAAGACACACTCTGAGCAGTTCCAACTGCTGATGATATTACCGTTGCTGTTACTCCTAAACCAATATTTCCAACAATAGTTGCTAAAGGTGCAGTTGAATATCCAACTCCATTATCCGTAAGATTTATAGAAATAACACCAGATTGTGAGGTTTCAATTACACAAGTGGCAGCAGCACCAATACCGTTTCCAATAATTGAAATATTTGGGGCAACAGTATAACCAGTACCTGCATTTGTCAATACTATCTGTTTTATAGAATAAAATCCAGATTTTAATTCTGTAATTGCCTTTGCTGATGCATTTGTTCCGCCTGAAGGTGCGGAAGATATTCCGATAGTTGGAATGGAAGTATAACCATAACCATCATTATTCAATGTTATCTGTCTAATATAACCACTTCCAATTCCTGCAGTTGCCGTAGCAGTTCTTCCAAGTCCAATCAAAGTTAGTGTGGTTATATATCCTTCATCCTCAATTTGGGTATCAATTTCATCAATAGAAGTATCAATAACTTCATCTTCATATTCAAATAGTTCACATTTGAGTTCATAAACATATAATTTACCTAATTGATAGAATGGTTGTTCGTGCTCTACAAATTTAACCTCAAATAACCTTTGACCTAGTGGAAAGTATATTAAATCTCCTTCTCTGGGTCTTGAAGATAAAACAATTTCTTCATCATTCTCTGCTTCTAAAAATGGAGCAATAAAGTCTTCGTATCTTTCCTTGGAAATAATTAAACTTAAATCATCTTTTAAACTCATTCCAAATTTCGTAAGAATATCTCCTTGACCACTATATCCTTCATAATTGCTTATGTATGCTTCTAATGCAAAATTATCATCGAATTTGGATGAAGAAACTTCTCTAAGTATAGTTTCTCTTCTTACAAATTTTCGGGGAATATAAATTACTTCCACACCATAAATTCTCAACTGCTCGTTGATTAATTCCTGAACAAGTCTTTGCTCATTTGGTGAACCTTGAAGAAAAAAGGGATTTAGTGCCATTATTATCCAATAAAATCGTAAGGTGGTAGTTCATATTCGAGTACCATTCTCTGTTTTATATCTTCCAACTCCCTCTCAGCATCTTCATATAGTTCTCTGCCATTTAGTTCAATTCCACCTGGCAATTTAACTCCTCTGAATTTAATTAGATTCTGCCCCCACTGTTTTTTCATAAGTGAAGTTAGATATTTCTTTAAAAAACTATCGTTATAAACATCAGTGAAGGTATTTGGATCTAAAATTCTATAGCAATCAATTATTAGGAAGGTTCCAACTTGCTGAGATCCCCAGTCAATATCCAAATACATTCTATTCTGTCTTTTATTAAATCTTATCTGCTTATCAGTACTCAAAAGAAAATCAATATCCTCAAGATAAGATTTTACCATTGAATATTGTAATAAATCAATTGAATTGAAATAATATAAGTCATTTAAGAATAGTTGATATTTAATGCTAAACATACCTCTAGAGATAGAACTGGCATCAAATTTAAAAACTTTTTCGATTCCAATTACCGAATCTGGAACCTGAATAAAATTTGATGTCTCATAAAAATTAGAGGTAATTGTTCCAAGACCTGATATATTTGTTGATGTTCCTGTTGTAGTTACTAATCCAACACCACTTCCTCTTGATGCAGTTCCTCTGTTAATATCGTCTTGAGTAAATTGATACTTTAAATACATTCTCTCTACGCCATCAAAGTGCCTCTCCTGGAAGTATTGGAGGGCATCATCGACTAAATCATCTATTTGGTCATCGGCAAGGTTAATCTCCAATACAGGGGCACCTAAGCGTCTTAGGCAATAGTCTACGAGTTCTTGTCTACTTGCTGGCTTAGACACTAATAAGTTCCTCCATCTATAACACTGGACCAGGTTGGTATTCCTGAATTGTCGGTTGTAAGTATATAGTTAGTTTCTGATATTGCTGCCGCAGTTGTGCCCGTAGAAACTAATTGGTCATTCGGATCAAAGTATGCAATACCATAAGGTTGTCCTGGCGGATAATAAAATGACTGCCCTACGGTAAGAATTCCTGTAATATTTCCATTTCTGGAAGTAAATTCATCAAATACTAAATCATCACCCACATAAAGATCGCCATCAATATAAACATTATTTTTAAAGGTTGCAATACCCACAAATGTAGATAATCCACTTACCCTGAGTGAAGTTACTGATGCTATTCCACCAATAACATTTTCGGCAGTAATAGCAGATCCACCAGCAGATCCAGAAATACTAGATACAACTTTAATTGTATTTTGCTGACCTACTCTTACTTTGATGTCAGACATTACTTGGTTACTCCTTCTCTTACGAGAACCATTCCTTCAATAACTCTATTTTTAACTCCATATGGATCTATAATTAAAATATCATAAACATATCTTCCTGATTTTAAATCAACAGTCTGTCCAGATGTTAATCCTATAGATATTTTCCCAGAGGTAGAAGGTGCGATTATATTTGTCGAAAAATTTATTGCCGAAGAACTTCCAGACCACTTTCTCATCTGGGCATCAACTTCATAATTGTTCAAATTTAATGGAGAATTATTATCAGATCCTTCTAAAGTAAAAGTCTGACTAAAATCAGAACCAGAATTGATGACTAAGTTATTTACGTATACTGCTGCCATCTATCTTTTTTAGATCTACAATTTATTTATATCTTACTCATAGTTGCTAAAACTTCTTGCTGTTTCAAATATAATTTGCAATAGAGTTTTGAGAAATTTTTCAATTCTTCAAAACTCAACTCATCAATAAACCTAGACTGCTTTTCATATTCGAATAATTTACTCACACTTTCTAATTTAATTTCATTTGGATCCATTTAGCAATTCTCTCAATAAAGATTTAATTTCATTAATATCTTGTTTAATCATATCTATTTCTTTTTTTTGAGATTCTTTATTGTTAACTATATTAAGATATTGATTATATGCCGCAGAATCGCAATTGACAATAGCTCCGCTATGCTCATCTCTATAAAGATTTGTATGTCCCTTTACTCTAATCATCTTACGGCAATTGTTCTAAGTTCTTTGATTCTTGGTGGATATGCCTGATTAGTTCCGGACATTACGATTTTAATTACATATCCATTAAACAATCCAAGATTGTTGGCAGTAAATTCATATTCTTTAAATTGATTGTCCAAACTGGAACTTACAAAAGAATCTGGTTTTCCGTTATTTAGAGAAGGATCAACTACCGAAAGTCCTGATGCAGTAGATGTAAGATTATCATAACCGGGGAATAGTTCAAATGATTGCTCGACTTCGGAAGAGTCTGGTCTGAACAGACTATATAGAATTCTAAAGTCAGCAGATTCGTGGCGATATGCAGATAAAATAACCTTAAGAGAAGTTGCAGGATTCACCAAATTTACTGCCCTTGAAACATATACGGCAGCGTGTGGGTCATCTAGTATGGAATTAGATCTTCCATCTAATGCATAATCAGAAACTGGACTGTTCAAACGACTGGAAATAAACTCGGTAAATGCAGTATCTAAGAATATTATAGGAGATAAATTAGAATCTGTTGTACTTAAGGTTATTCCTGTGGTAAATGATTTATTTCTGCGTAAATTGCTAAGATACTCGGTTTCATTTTCTTTGGAGCACACAAGTCTCATGCTTCTCAGGGTATTTAATGCATTCAACTGAACTGGTTCAAATCCATTATCCAAGAATGAAGTCTCAGTTCCGCTCACACTTGTTCCAGAAACGGATCTAATCACCGCCGAAACAGATGTGGAAGATCCTGGAGTAATGAGGTCATATGTTGGTACTATTGAACTGTAAAGAATATTTTCACTAGCAAGAACTTTAGAACCACCTAATGTCGATTCTGATGTAAATTGCAGTTGTGGAGCATTTGCGGGATTTGCACCGATAAATCCATCAGTACCTCTATTTTCTCCATTTGTGGTTCTATCAATTTGGAGATAATATCCATCTAATCCAATATCCAAATCATCAATATCGTGAGTTGTATTAATTCTTCTTAAAGAAACTCCATTCAATTCATACTTGTACATTAAACTAGTTACATCATGATTAATCGAAATAGTAGAATCAATACCTCTAGTAATAGTACCTAAGAATCCACTACCAATAGACTGATATTTAATTATTTCATTTCCAATTTTTACATATCCAGGATTAGATCCACTTACAGAGACACCCTCAAAAGTTCCAAAGTTTGAAGTATCTCCGATGGCAATTGTTGTTGACGTTGAAGTTATTGGTGAAGTAATTGCAACTGGTGCGGTACTAGATTCTGCATTATAAATTCTAAGTTTATTTGTATTTCCATACATTCCGTGATCAAAATGTTCTACTCTTATATAATTTCCAGAATATTGATTAGTTGAAGGTGTAGAATTTCTAATTGTAGTGCTTGCAAGAGAAACTATTGTATTAGAATTATTGTAGTAACTTAGTCCGGCACCAACTGTAAAAGTATTACCCTGAACTCCGGAAAGGTATAAAGTATCAATACTATTATTGTTTCCAGTTATTGTAATTTTTGCATCACGCCCACGCACGGAAGTTCCGGTTCCTACTGTAGAAGTTACAATACCAACAACATCCCCTACCGCATATCCATTTCCAGGATTTACAATTATTGGGGTTTCGGAAATTGTTCCTGAAGTTGCTGTAATACTTAAAACAAGTCCAGAACCATTTCCAGTAATATTATAAGTGCTTACATTAGAATCTGTAACATAATTACTTCCTCCCGTAGTTAATCCTACTGTTGCTACCGAACTTCCTGTTCCAATTATATATCCATAGACATAAGGTTGTGATCCAGCAACCTTTCTACCTTTAGATAAATCAGCAATTAATGATTCATTAGTTATTGTAGTAATTCCAAGAGTAAGTGTTTTTGGTAATGTTGTTAGTGGATTGTTTCCTAATCTCTGAACATATCCATTACTTTCATCTAATGTTGGATTATAGAAAAATGCTGTTCCTGGTTGATTTTCAATAAATTGTGCTTTATAAAGTTTAAATTTAAGGTCTTGATATTGATTTGCTGTCCATATAGAACCATTTTGAGATTTGAACAGACTTCCCATCGCAAATTGCTTTGAGTAAGTTACGGCATTTACATCCGGGAGATCTTTGGTATTGACAGTTTTTTCACCCATAACTGCAGTCCACATCTCATACTGATCACTATTTTCTGAAATAATTACGACAGCATACTCTCTTCCTGGTGGTAGGTAAATTGGTTCATCAAAAGTAACCTTAGTTGCAGCGGAAGCATCGGAAGAAGTATTCACTTCACTTGGTCTCAATGTAACCGAATTTCCAATAACAATCCTCGTGGGTGTTCCTAGTTCTACAGTTCTTATTTCGACCTTTACCGTAGCATTTCCACTATCTTTTTTCGCAAAGAATAAATCAACAGCAGTTAAAAATGCACCATTAGAATCATCGGTCGCCAATCCTTCTCTAGAAGAATCAGGAGCCTCTATATTTCCACCAACAACAAAAGATTGTGCAAGAGGGTCTACAAATCTCTGGATAGTTGTTCTAGTATGAGTGTTTATCGTTGTTACTGAAGTTGTTGTATTTGTTGTAAGATTAGTGACTGTTTTTGTTGTTAGATTTTTAGTAGTTGCCGTAACAGTATTTTCCCACTGTTCGAGAGTACCATCAGAATTGAAGTTTGTTTCGGCAACTGAAGTGTCCGAACTTCCTGGAAGACCTGGATCGTTTGTTGAACTTGAACTCAACTTAAACGTTTTAGTTCCAGTGGAAATTCTTACAGTTGGAGTTGGAATTGTATTTGGATCTCTTAAAAAGAACGTTCCAATCAAATCTCCAAAATTATCAGAAATAAGTCTTAAGTCACTTACGGTTGCCACAGATCCACTAGTCTGACCAACCAATTGCATACCTCTAAGTAAATATCCAGAATACTTTCCTTGAGCTTCTTCTGATAGTGAAACCGTATCAACATTCAAAACTTTTGATGATTGACTATATCCTGATGCTATAGATTCAGTTCTAATATATGGGTTAATTGTATAAGTAGTAGATGGTGCATTATATGGACCATACTTGTGATTTGGGGCTGCAACTCTAAATGAAATTAAATTATTACCCCCAGATGTTCCAATGACAGTTTCTCCAACTACAAATGCTTTGGATGAATTTGCTATTTCAATTAATTTGGGAATAAAATCAACCCCACTATTCCCATCAAGGAATTGGTAGAATTGTGTGGATGGCTTTACATTCGATACAGAAAATTGAATATTTCTGGACCTCATAAATGATTCATTAGATGATGATATTAATACATTTCTTATTGTTGTATCAGTATTACTTACCGTATCAAAACTTTCAGTTGTTGTAGTATTGGAAGTAGTATTAGTTGCAGTTGATGATGTTGTTGAGACATCTGTTCCAGTAACTCTATCACCCCTGTTTCCGCGACCAACTATTCTACTGCCTCTTACAGTCTCTGAGGTCTGTGTATCAATTGGTGTTAGAGTAACGGAAACATCACTTGTTAAATTATTAGTAAGTGTTCTACTAGAATTTAATGTTATGTCAATATTTTTATCTGGAAGTTGAATTGTTCTCACCCAATTGTCAATTTCTGGACTTAACTTAATATCACCACTATAAACAATAACATTAAATGGATTTACATTTTCAACTGTTGTGGCAAATGCTTGCTCTATCCACCCAATAGATTCGTATTTTAAAGTTACTGCTTTTCCTGTTTTTACTACATTTGGATCTAGTAACTTAAAATTTTCTGAAAAATCTAAATTTTCATCAGTAATTGCGGACTCGGGTGCAATTTGTGATTTGAGTGAATTTCTACTGGTAACGGGTGTTATTTCATTTGTAGATGTATTAACTCTAATGGAAGATAATCCTCTATTGATGAATGAATAATTTTTAAAATCATCCACAAAAAATCCACTCTTAAATCTATTATTTCCATCGGCATCTTGAATTTGCAAAGTCTGAGTATTTACTTCAAGTAAGGACAATGAAGTAACTCTCTCCAAGTTTTCCACTCTATCTTCAATTAAACCAATGTCTCTCATTGTATATCTTCTATTATCCATCAAAGTCACTACGGCATTTGCTGGATTATAAAGATATGGTGGTAATTTAATGGTCGCAATCTCCATTACAGCATCATTTTTATCTGGTGCCTTGGGGGTATTTGAAGATATTCCTTTTTCTAAAATAAAGTTTTTATTTCTATCAAGATATAGTTTGTCAATTCTTGCTAAGTAATAATCATAACCAAGTAATGAACTTTCATTTGGTGATAAAATGCGTGTGGGTTCTAAAGTTCTTGATGCAAAATCGAATGGTGAAGAACTATTTGAGGTAAAAATTGGAACTCTTGGTCTGAAATCTAAAGTATCCGAAGATCTTACAGATCTTGGTCCGATGAAGGGGACATCGTGTGTAAATCTATCTTTATCATAACTTAATACTGTAAATACATCACCACTATCATTAGAAGGAACTGAATAATAATCAAATACAACTAAAAGTTGTTTTGATGGTTCTGGGGTATTCTTATTCCTAACAATTTTAGAATAATCGTAATATTGATCTTTTTGTCCTTTGTCAAGCCTATATGAATTTGTAATATCTTTATACTTTCCTGTAGTTATAGATTCAATTTCCGTAGTTATATTTGATTTTTCAAATGTAACCGTCTCAGAATTTGTAAATCTTTCTGAATTTAAATATACTACACCAAGAACATTGGTAGATGGACTTGAAACAACTCTTGCTATAGATTTACTATCACTTCCTATGATATTTTCACCAATAATAGCATTAGTTGATACACTAGCACTGGCACCGAACTGTATTTGATCTAAAGTAGGTGCAGAAGAATCAAATGACTCATAAACTGAAATAATTTTTACCACATCTGGGTAATTTAGTGATATCTCTTCATCCTGAACTCTTAGTCCATAAAATTGATTATAAGTAAGACCATCTCCAATTGAAGAACTAATTCCACTTCCTGATTGTGGATACTTCGATCTTGCTACATTTAAAGTTTGACTTTTATTATAGGTTTTTATCTTGCTTTGAATTCCATTTTTAACTAGTGTAGTATTTACAACAACACCTGTCTCCGAAGGAGATAATCCACTAATAGTTACGATATTTCCACTCAAAACAAACTGATCAGAGGTTATTGTACCAATACCACCTCCACTATAGTGTATTGAATATCTTTCCTGATCAAATGACTCAAAAAATACACTAGAAATTCCACTAATTGCTGAGGTATTGAATTCTAATACTCCACTACCATTTGTGCCTTGTCCTGTTATTTGTTCGGAAATTGTTAATAATGAATCTGAAAGATTTACTGAAGATACATTGGGATCTGGTAATTGTGCATATAAGAATCCGGAATTCTCATTTCTTATTACTGGTGCTCCAATAAAAACATTAATATTCCCACCATTTGTAACTGAACCAGAATATATTCCAGAAACTCCTGGAGTTGCAGCAATAGTTAATGACGTGCCTGCCGCAGAAACTGCCGTTACTCTATTAAATGATTCGTCTCCAGTAGTGGTTTGATATCTAATAATTGAACCAACTTTTACGCCAGTGAAAAATTTTCCTGGACTTGGACTTTCTACAGTATTCCCTCCACTAATAGTTACCTGAGTCACACCATTTGGAAGTCTGAATCTTTCGAGAAGGCAATCGGCAGTAAAATTTGTTGAAAGTCCAGATACTGCAGTTGTTTGTTTTACTGATTTTATATCTTCCGTAGAATATGCAGTTACGGTTCTAATAGTTCTTGGGAAATCAATTCCATTGATAACTAACTGTTCTCCAACTGAAAATGTTCCGGAAGTTTGTCTTAAGTTAATAGTAGATGATGCTTCACCAGCAGAAACAGCAAAACCACTGGCACCGCTACTTTTTCCCTTTACGAACGATGTGGCGGGTAATTCTGTACTTGTTACTGAAGTATTTAAACCGACAGTTGTATAAGTCTGAATGTCATAAAGATATAAATTCCAATTAGTGGCATTATTACTATAAGCAGCATCGGTCAAACTAAAATTATATACTCTTGCGTTTCCAATAGTGGTTCCAGATCCCACAAATTGATCCAATAAATCTATTGTAAGTTTTTGTTTTGGTGCTCCAGATACATTATTTACTATAATATTATTTCCCATTTCAAAAGGAACATTTACATTATCTACTCGTGCCGTATCTCTTGGTTTAGGAACATCAATAATCGTTGTTGAAATTTTTTCTACATCATATCCCCTCACATAAGCCTTTCCTGGAGATATTTTCAAACACATCAAGTCTTCTGATGGTTTGTTTTTTTGTTCTGTGGTTTCAGTATTAAAAAATAAACCATTATTACCCAACCTATCATTCAAAGAATTATTTACGGATACATTAAATGGTTCAACTGTATAATCACCAGATTCATCATAAGTTCTTTCTGCCATATAATCTTTGATTATATTGTATTGACTTTTTTGTTCAATAATTTTAATTTTTCCATTTTCAACTCTCAAAAGTTCAACAAAATCAGTATCGTTGAGGTCTGATATTAATTTCTTCGTTAGAGTTAAATCAATCTTAAATCTATCTGCTCCGGGTGCTGCATAGTTTGTAAATCCCTTAGATGGGTCATACAATGAACTGTCATCTCCAGCACTGAGAATTAATTCGTCAATTTTTAGTCCAACTCTATATGAAGGCGTATTTGTATAATTATCTAAAATTATAGTTTGTTTAGATACATTAACAAAATAACCTCTAATGAAATAAACTCCATCACCAATAGATGCAGAAGAACCTACGGATGTTGCATTCAGTGCTATTAATGATGCAAATGGAGTTCCTGCATTAATGGTAGTATTACCATAAGTTATATTTTCTTCTGCAATTAATGATTCCCCATCTTCAAACGGATTAAACTGAAAATTATTATCAGAATCCAAATATTTTACATATATTGTTAAATCTTCTACATTTTCTCCATCGGGGAGAGAAACAAATTGAATTATTGCTGTTGTTCCTGATATTTGCCCTGATATTTTTTTACCAATAAAATTATTAATATAAAGAGAAATATCAACTCCAAAATTAGTTGGATTGAGTTTTACAGAATTAAAATTTCCATCATAGGCAATATTTCCAGGAATAACTACAGATCCCTCTTTGAATATATGACTTCCAAAAGATTTTACCTGATCCTGTAAAATAGATTGAAGAGTTGTTAATTCTCTTGCCTGTACTGGATATCCTGGTTTGAACAAGACTTTGTAAAAATTCTTTTCAGAATCAAAGTCATCATAATATGGACTGATGTTTAAATCTGTTTTTTGTGCCATTTTTAGTTAGAATTCCAGGATAATTTTAATGTCTTCTTTTTGCCTAATGTCTCTTGTTACCAGGGGTCTATTATCAATATAAATTATATCTCCTGTCTTTTTATTTATCTCAGGATTTGCAAGACCTGCAGTGAAAGTTACTCCCAAGTCTATAACTTTACCTCCAACTGTGACCTTATTGGAATTGAGAGAAGTATCAATAGATCCTGAAAATGGACTGATAGGATTTGCCGAAGATTCAAAATTATAAACTCTAGAATGATCTGTACGATCAGTTTGATCTAAACTATTTCCAAAATATAAAGATCTATCTTGAAAATATTTTAAGACCTTAGTCTCACTGTCATATGAAGCCACATAACCTCTTGCAGTTCCTCCAGTTACAGTTTGAGTAATTTCTTCTCCGATAACTGGAGTTCCAGTAAATCCAGAAGTTAGTTTAATTGCACTAAGTGATGAATATTGATTTTCTGTAAAAATAATAGTATCTGAAGAAAAAGTAGTTGGATTCTTTATAATTCCAACTTGAGCAAATTTAGTGTCCGTTGGAAAATCTTTTGTCGAATCATCGAATCTTGCATATACTAATACTTTATCAGTCCCCAATTCGGTATAAATGTCATAACCGTGCCCTTTTGATGGTGGAATGATTGGTATTAATTTTGCTGGATTTGGAAGACTTCCCACAGGTTGAAGACTACCTAAATCAACAATTCCCCAAGTATACCCAAATCCACCTGCAACAACTTGAGTAGATGTAATAGATCCACTGCTATCTACTGTTATAGAAACTCTACCTCCAGATCCATCGCCAAGAATATCAACAACACCAGAACTATATCCAAGACCACCAGATGCAATATATACTTTTTTAATTTGATTTGGATTTGTAGATCCAGAATCTCCATTTTCTCTTACACTTACAATTTGAGAATCTGTTGATGTTGCCCAATCGTTGGGAACAACAACATATTCTGTCGAATCAAACTTTATAATATCACTGGGGGAAACTGAAAATAAGTATTTCCAAATATATCCATCCCCACTTGTTCCTGCCGCCGAAGGTTCTAAATCTATAAATGTGGGTTCATCTTGTGATTTACCACCCTTTAAATTAGTTCCAGAAGAACCATTATCTATACAAATATAAACTCTAAAATCACTATTAATTGCATAATAATTAGAATCATATAATCTGCTTGAATTTGAATTTGGTGTTGGATTCTGAATACTATAATCGTGCCTATACATCTCATAGGATGTATTAGAAGTCCAAGTAAC
>OFRL01000582.1_pt1 | contig 15766 bp, 19 predicted proteins | sample 1543121 | NCBI WGS metagenome assembly OFRL01 (sample SAMN07774228, study PRJEB24372) | wastewater metagenome | isolation source: Lake Maggiore Cannobio | place: Italy: Cannobio | collected 2016-01
CCACGACCACCCCGGCGAAGGCCGGGGCCCAGGCGCGGGCCGGGCATGGCGAGTGCCGTGCCCTATTACCTCGACCCGCCCTGCTGGGCCCCGGCCTTCGCCGGGGTGGATGCGGGGTGACGCTCGGCCTTACCCCCGCAAACTTGCCCCAAGCTTCGCCGCCGCCGCCACGACCTTGTCCGCCACCGCCTTCAATTCCGCCTCGGTGAAGCTCTTCTCGCCCGGCTGGAGCGTGACTTCGACCGCGATGCTCTTGTGGCCCGGCTCGACGCCCGTGCCGGTGAACACGTCGAACACGCGCGCAGCCACGATCGCCGCTTTGTCCGCGCCGCGCGCCGCGCGCACCAGCGCGTCGCCCGACACGCTGTCGGGCACGAGGAAGGCGAAGTCGCGCCGCACCGCCTGCAGCGCCGGTGGCGCATAGGCCGCGCGGGCGAAGCTCGACGCGCGCTTGGGCGGAATCGCGTCGAGATACAGCTCGACCGCCGCGACCGGGCCATCGACGTCGAAGGCGCGCGTCGTCAGCGGGTGGACCATGCCGAACGCCGCGAGCACGGTCTTTGGCCCCAGCCGTAGCGTGCCCGATTGGCCGGGATGCCAGGCATCGCCCGCGTCGCCCATGACTTGCAGGTTATCGACCGGTGCCCCAGCCGCCGCCAGCAGCGCCAGCGCCTCGGCCTTTGCGTCAAAGGCGGTGAACAGTGTGGCCTTGCCGTTCTGCCACCCGCGCGGCCGCGCTTCGCCGGCCAGCACCACGCCCAGCGTCGGGCGTTCGCCGTCGGCAAGATAGCGTCGCCCAAGCTCGAACAGGCGAACGCCGCCAGCACCACGCTTCAAATTGCGCTCCGCTGCCGACAGCAAGCCGGGGAGCAGCGACGGGCGCATCACCTTCAGCTCCTCGCTGATCGGGTTGGCGAGCGTCCAGGTGCCGCCGCCGATCGCCTCGGCCTGGGTTTCCGAGAGGAAGCTCCAGGTGATCGTCTCGTTGAGACCGCGCGCGGCGGCGGCGCGGCGGACGCGGCTTTCGAGTCTTTGCGCAGGCGTCGCGGTCGGCTTGGCGACCCCCGCCGCGCGCGGCAGCGGGGTGGCGGGCACCGAATCGATGCCGACGATGCGGATCACTTCCTCGACCAGATCGGCCGGGCCATCGACATCGCGGCGCGCGGGCGGCGGCAGGACGGTCCAGTCGGCCTCGACCGTGAAGCCGAGCGCGGTCAGGATCTCGCGCTGACGCTCGGGCGCAACCGCCAGACCGCCGAGCGTTTCCGCGCGCGCCGGATCATAAGCGATGCGCTTGCGCGTGGTCGGCGGGGTGCCAGCATGGGTCGGCAGGCTGGCCGTGCCACCGCACAGATCGAGCACCAGCCGCGTCGCGATGGCGAGGCCCTGTTCGAGGAACGCCGGATCGACGCCGCGCTCGAAGCGCGAACGCGCGTCGGAGGTGAGCATCAGCGCCTGGCCGGTGCGGGCAATGCCGTCGGGATCGAAATAGGCGCATTCGATCACGATATCGGTGGTCTCGGGCGTCACGCCCGAATCCTCGCCGCCCATGATGCCGCCAATGTCATGGACGTGCGCGTCATCGGCGATGACGGTCATCGTCTCGGTGAGCGTGTACGTCTTGCCGTTGAGCGCGAGCACTTGCTCGCCCGCCGCCTTGCGCGCGACGAGGCCGCCCGACAGCTTGGCGCGATCATAGACGTGCAAGGGGCGGCCGAGATCGAACATCACGTAATTGGTGATGTCGACCAGCGTGGAAATCGACCGCTGGCCGATCGCGGTCAGGCGGCGGCGCATCCATTCGGGCGCGGTGCCGTTGACCAGGCCGGTGACGCTCTGCGCGTAGAAAGCGGGGCAGCCTTCGGCATCGTCGGTGCGGACGTCGGGGCCCGCGCCTGTGCCTTCGACGGGCGCATAAGCGAGCGGCTTGGCGGTGCCGAGCCCGGCGGCGACCAGATCGAGCGCGATGCCGCGCACGCCCATGCAATCGGGGCGGTTGGGGAGGACGTTGATCTCGATCACCGGGTCGTTCAGCCCGGCATAATCGGGATAGGCCATGCCGATCGGCGCATCGGCGGGAAGCTCGATGATGCCGTCATGGTCCTCGCCCAGTTCCAGCTCGCGCGTCGAACACATCATGCCGTTCGATTCGACCCCGCGGATGGCGGCGACTTTGAGCACCATGCCGTTCGAGGGCACCGTCGCGCCGGGCGAGCCGAACACGCCGACAAGGCCTGCGCGCGCATTGGGCGCACCGCACACGACCTGCAGCGGGCCGTCGCCGGCATCGACCGACAGGACTTGGAGCTTGTCCGCCTGCGGGTGCGGGGCGGCGCTGAGCACCTTCGCCACGCGGAACGCGGCGAGCTTGGCACCGGGATTCTCGACGCCTTCGACTTCAAGGCCGATGCGCGTCAGCGTCTCGACGATCGTCTCGAGCGAGGCGTCGGTGTCGATATGCTGCTTCAGCCAATCGAGCGTGACCTTCATGCGCCGACTCCCTGGCTCAGCGTGGGCACGTCGAGTGCCGAGAAACCGTAATGCTTCAACCAGCGCGCATCGCCTTCGAAGAAGGGCCGCAGATCATCCATGCCGTATTTGAGCATGGCGAGGCGATCGACCCCGACGCCGAAGGCGAAGCCCTGCCATTCCTCGGGATCGAGCCCGCACGCGGCGATCACCTTGGGGTGGACCATGCCGCTGCCGAGCAACTCCATCCAGCCCTCCGACCCGCCGAGCACGCGGCGGCCCTTTTCCATCGTCCAGCCGACGTCGACCTCCGCCGAGGGTTCGGTGAAGGGGAAATAGCTCGGGCGCAGGCGGAGCACGATGTCGTCGCGCTCGAAGAACGCCTTGAGGAAGGTCTCCAGCGTCCATTTGAGATGGCCGAGCGTGATGCCCTTGTCGATCACCAGCCCCTCGATCTGGTGGAACATCGGCGTGTGCGTCGCGTCCCAGTCCGAGCGATAGACGCGGCCCGGCGCGATGATGCGGATCGGCGGCTCCTGCCCCATCATCGTGCGGATCTGGACGGGCGAGGTGTGGGTGCGCAGAACCTTGGCCTCTTCGCCTTCGCCCGCCTTCAGGTAGAAGGTGTCGTGCATCGCGCGCGCGGGATGGCTCTCGGGCATGTTGAGCGCGGTGAAATTGTGCCACTGATCCTCGATCTCGGGGCCGGTGGCGACCGCGAAGCCGAGATCGGCGAATATCTCCGCCATTTCGTCGAGCACCTGGCTGACCGGGTGGACCGACCCCTGCGGTGCGGCCTCTGCCGGGAGCGTCATGTCGAGCGTCTCGCGCGCGAGCCTTGCATCGAGTTCGGCACGGTCGAGTGCGGCCTTGCGCTCGGCGATGGCGGTGGTCACCGCCTCGCGCACGCCCTGGATGCGCGGGCCCTGCACCAGCCGCTCGTCGGGCGACATGCCGCCCAGCGTCTTGAGCAAGGCGGTGATGCTGCCCTGCTTGCCGAGCAGGCTAACGCGGAGCGATTCGAGTTCAGCCGCGTCGGCTTCGCCGATTTTGGGCAGCAGCGATTCAGTATCGGCGAGGTCAGCCACACATATCTCCGTCATTCCCGCGAAGGCGGGAATCCATAATCACATCTTTGGCGATCGGAGCTAAGCCCAGTCCGACCGCCAGGTCCGTCCAGTCGGGATTGGACCGCTCAATCAAATTGAGCTTCCAGTCTCGGTTCCACTTTTTGAGCTGCTTTTCCCGGAGGATCGCGGCTTCCATCGTGTCCGCCATCTCGAAGTGGACCAGATGCACGACCCCGTAGCGGGAGGTAAAGCTCTTGATCAACCCTGCCCGGTGTTGTTGCAGGCGACCGATCAGGTTGGACGTAACGCCGATGTACAAGGTGCCGCATTTGCTGCTGGCGAGGATGTAGACGCAGGGCTGTTTTTCCATGCTCGCTTCACTCCCTTGCCGTCATTCCCGCACAGGCGGGAATCCACTGGCGTAACGATAGCACATCTGCCCGGTCGTTCGCCCTTATGGATCCCCGCCTGCGCGGGGATGACGGCAAGGGTGCGGCAAACCTCCAAAAGAAAAAGGCGCCGGTGTTGCCACCGACGCCCCAATCTTTCGTCTCGCAGCAGGTCGCCTTTAGGCGGCCTGGGGCAGAGCCGCCTTCGCCTGCGCGATGATGGCGCTAAACGCGGCACCTTCGTGCATCGCGATGTCGGCCAGGACCTTGCGGTCGAGCTGGACACCGGCGAGCTTCAGGCCGTGCATGAACACGCCGTAGGTCAGGCCTTCGGCACGGACAGCAGCGTTGATGCGCTGGATCCACAGTGCGCGGAAGTTGCGCTTCTTAACCTTGCGGTCGCGATAGGCGTACTGGCCAGCCTTTTCGACGGCCTGACGGGCGATACGGATCGTGTTCTTGCGACGGCCATAATAGCCCTTCGCCTGATTGAGGATCCGCTTGTGCTTAGCGTGGGTGGTTACACCCCGTTTGACGCGTGCCATTCTTTAATTCCTTTCCGCTCAGCCCAGACCGTAAGGCGCCCACGCCTTGACGGTTGCCGTATCGGCCTTCGACAGCACCTTGGTGCGACGGTTCTGGCGGATGTACTTGGCGTTGTGGCTCATCAGCCGGTGGCGCTTGCCAGCGACGCCGTGCTTCAGCAGGCCGCTCGCGGTGAGCTTGAAGCGCTTTTTAACGCCGCTCTTCGTCTTGAGTTTGGGCATTTTCGTCCTTTCAGTTGTGCGACGATCTATGAACGGCCACGGCAGCCCATACCGGCCGGGCAGTTCCTCTTACTCGCAGGAAGGCGGGCGCATAGCGGTGAGTCGCGCAAAACGCAAGATCAATGGCCGCGACAGGCGAGCAGTTCGAGAATTTCCTCGATCCGCGCCGGGTCGCCCGCAGCGATGACTTCACCGATCGAATCACCGGTGAGCGGATCGCCCGACCAATCACACATCCGCCCGCCCGCGCCCTCGACGATCGGGACGAGCGCTGCGAAATCATAAATCTTGAGCTGCGCTTCGACCACCACGTCGAGCCACCCGCTCGCCACGCAGCCGTAATTATAGCAATCGCCGCCGAGCACCGTGCTCATCACAGCAGCATCGAGATGCTCGAAGGCGTGGAGCTGGGTATCGTCGAACAAAGCGGGGGAGGTGGTCGCCAGCAGGGCCTTGGCAAGGTCGGGGCAGCGCCGCGCGACGGCTGCGGTGCCATTGAACAGGGTCGGGCGGCCCATCACGCCCAGCCAGCGTTCCTGCAGGATCGGCTGGTCGATCACGCCCATCATCGGCCAGCCGTCGATCATCAGCGCAATCAGCGTGCCGAAGATCGGGCGACCGGAGATGAAGGCGCGGGTGCCGTCGATCGGATCAAGCACCCAGGTCCGACCCGACGTGCCGTCCTTGGTGCCATATTCCTCCCCGATGATCGCGTCGGCGGGAAAGGCCCGTTCTATCAACGCGCGCATCGCCCCCTCGGCAGCCCGGTCGGCGAGTGTGACGGGCGAGGCATCCGATTTTGCCTCAAGCCCGTGGTCGGCCCGGTAATAAGGACGAATGGCAGATCCGGCGGCATCGGCGAGAGCCGCCGCAAGGGCAAGATCGGTGTCGGTAACGCGCATCTTGCTTGCGTAAACCGGCTCGCCGCGTTGCGCCAGCCCGCATGCCCCGGTTTCCCGCCCGAGTGCGCTCATCGCGCCTGCGGTCACCCAATGTTAGCAGTTTTGCGCTACTTCGTTCCTGCAGGCAGAGCGCGCTATCAAGCGACGCTTGGCGTAATGAGGCCAATGGAGCGATGGGGGCAGCAAGGGAAGCGAGGCTGATCGCCGTCGAAGAGCGGGCTGACGCCGTCTTTGACCGGATTCGCGCGTTCTTGACGCTTCACCGCTTGGGCCCCGACCCGGTCCATTACGCTTTCGCATATCACGTGATGACCAACCCGACGGGCGCGCTGGCCCGATCGGTGGCAACCCTGACCGAGGGCGGTATCCGACTTTCGACTCGGGACATCGAGGCCCTGGGTGGCGGCCTTGCGAGCCAGAACCCTACGCATTGGGGAGAAGCACTAACCCCCAGGGTCGATGACGACGTCGCGGCCAGGTTGGTGGCACAGACCCAGATGCACGTCGAAGGCTTTAGCGACATGATGCGGTCCATGCAGGAGGAGACGGCCGATTTCGGGCGCGATTTGGCTGCCAGCGCCAATGCGGTGCGCGGGGCCGCCACCGGTGCCGATGTCGTGCGACTGGCGACCGTAATGCTCGATCGCGTGCAATCGGCTGAGTCGCGCCTGGCCGTCGCGACGCGCGAAGCGGATCAGTTGCGCGCGAAGCTGGAGGAGGCACGGGGCGATGCGCGTCGCGATCCGCTGACCGGTTTGCCCAATCGTCGTGCCTTTGAGGAGGCGTTTTCCGAACAATCCCGTAATGGGCAGCGTTTGTGCCTGGCGGTATGCGATGTCGATCGCTTCAAACGCGTCAATGACCAGTTTGGCCACTCTGTGGGAGACCGGGTATTGCGCGCCATCGCGGCGGCATTGCGCGAGGCGTGCGCCAGCCACTTTGTCGCACGGTATGGCGGGGAGGAATTTGTCGTCCTGTTTCAAGGCGAAGATGCCGAGCAAGCCCGCGCTACCTTGGAGACTGCGCGGGTCGCCGTTGCGGCGAAGCGCTATCGCATCCGGGAAACCGACGCCCCCTTGGGCGCGGTGACGTTTTCGGGTGGGATCGCCGTAGCCGAACCGGGCGAGCCCCTCTGCTCGGTTTTCGGGCGTGCCGACCGGTTTTTGTATTTGGCCAAGGACAATGGCCGCAACCAACTTTGCAGCAACGGCATTTTTTGCCAATAGTTGGGAAGTTGTGCCAGTTTATTATTGCAGCGCAAGCGCCTTTCGCCACAATAGTTATTGTACATCAATATCTTGAGAACTTGGCACGCTCCCTGCAAATCCTTTGTGCGTTGGCGGACGGGTGGTCCGGACCGCCAAGTAACAAAGGGAAAATCATCATGTCCGTTCGTTTTGAATCGCTGTCGCGCGTTGCCTTTTCGCTCGTCGCCGCCGTCGCTTTCACCTTCGTTCTCGCATCCACGGCCGTGTCGCTCTCCCCGATCGCATGATCGGCGGAGGCGGCGTCTCTCGCTAAATGTTTGATTGGAGCGCTTTACCGCACACACCGCTCGTGGCACGTTTCCGCGCAACGACAAAGAGGTGGGTATGATCCGTGCGCGCGTCCCAACGGTTCTCTTTAGCCTGATCGTATTGCTGTCCGCCTGCGGCGAGGGGGGCGGCACGTCGAGCGGATCAACCCCAACGCCGACCGCGTCCACCCCGACCCCAACGCCAGCAAGCGGCGGAACTTGTTCCTTGCGGGATCGGCAGGATTGGGCGGCGGCGCAGTTGCGGGAATGGTATCTCTTTCCGGATACCTTGCCGAGCACGCTCGATCCCACGCCCTACACCACTGTAGGCGATTATATCGACGCGCTGACCGCGACCGCGCGCGCGCAGCGCAAGGACCGCTATTTCACCTATCTGACCTCGATCGCGTCGGAAAACGCTTATTATAATTCGGGTACCAGCGCGGGCTACGGCTTTCGCCTGACGCTTGACCCGACGGCGGGACGGCTGTTCGTCGCGGAGAGCTTTGAAGGCGCGCCGGCGCTTTCCGCCGGGCTGGACCGCGGCACCGAGATTCTCGCCATCGGCACCAGTGCGAATACCCTTCGCACGGTATCGGCGATCCTTGCGGCGGAGGGCAGCGCCGGGCTCAGCAACGCGCTGGGGCCGGACACCTCCGGCACGAGTCGCACGTTCCAGGTAACCGACACTGGCGGCACACGCACGGTATCGATCAGCAAGGCGGATTATGCGCTGACACCCGTTTCGAGCCGCTTTGGGGCGCAGATCCTCAACGATGGCGGGCGGCAAGTCGGCTACATCAACCTGCGCACCTTCATTTCGACGGCTGACCCGGCATTGCGCAGCGCCTTTGCGTCCTTCCGCGCGGCGGGCGTGACCAATATCATCATCGACCTGCGCTACAATGGCGGCGGGTTGATTTCGATCGCCGAGTTGATGAGCAATTTGCTCGGTGCGAACCGCTCCACCTCGGAGGTGATCGATTACACGACCTTCCGCCCTGAGAAAGCGGCGAACAACATAACCGCGATGTTCGCGCCGCAGCCCGAGTCGATTGCGCCAACCAGAGTTGCGTTCATCGGTACCCCCGGCACCGCGTCGGCCAGCGAGTTGGTGATCGCCGCCCAAATCCCGTATTTGCACGCCAATGCCGCGCTGATCGGCACCAATACTTACGGCAAGCCGGTCGGCCAGATCGCGCTCGACCGGTCGCAATGCGACGATCGTCTCCGCGTCATTGCCTTTGCGCTGCAGAATGCGAACCGACAGGGGGCCTATTACAATGGTCTTGTGGGAACGGTGGAGGCCAGTTGCCAGGCGGATGATGATTTGACCCACGCAATGGGCAGCCCGCAGGAGCATTCCACCCGTGCGGCGCTCGACTATCTGGCCGGGCGCAGTTGTACTGCGGTTACTGCCAGCGGCGCGTTGCAAAGCGGTCAGAGCACCCGCATCGCCGCACCCAAACAGCCGATGGAACTGCTGTCGCCGGAACGCCCCGGCACCGTCCAACGGGAGGTGCCGGGCGCGTTCTGACGACGTCGTCCAAGGGTTACTGCGCGGGAACCGCATCCTCGGCGGTGAGGTTAACCCGGCTCGTCGCCAGGTCGGTCAGCTTGTCGTCGGTCGCATATTCTTCGTTGAGCGTTTCCTGCAGAATCGCGGCAACATCGGTGCGGCCGAGCTGATTGGCCCAGGCGATCAAGGTGCCGTAGCGCGTAATCTCATAATGCTCGACCGCCTGAGCCGATGCGATCAACGCTGCATCGAGCACCGCTTTGTCGGCAATGTCGCCCGCGACTTCATTGGCTTCCTTGATGATGCCTTCGATCGCCGGACACGTCGCCCCTTTGGGCTGCTCTCCGATCAGGTCGAACACTTGCTCGAGGCGCTGAACTTGGCCCTCGGTTTCGCGCAGGTGGGTTTCAAAGCCCGTCTTGAGCGATCCATTGGTCGCTTTCTCGGCCATCTTGGGAAGCGCTTTCAGGATTTGATGCTCGGCATAATAGACGTCCTGCAACTGATGCAGAAACAGATCCTCGAATGTCACGATGTCTTTGGTGAACAGTCCCACAGCATGTCTCCTAACGCATTTTCGGGGGCGGTACGCCGGGCGCGAAGGGGGCACGCCCGGCGTCTGCCATCAACGGTGCGCGCGCAAAGAGGTTGCTGGGGCATCCCGGAAATCATGTTGACTTCGATCAAGCGACGCCCTTTTACGACGCGCGAATTGATGCGGGTTGCAATGCCTTTTGGGATTAAGGTCCTTTGGGGCCTTCCGCCCCGGTCAGGAACCGCAATGGCCAAGAGCCAGAAGAAGTCGAACAAGGAAGTGCGCAAGCCCAAGGCCGAAAAGGCCCCCAAGGCAAATGCCTCCAACCCAACCTCCAAGGGCCAGCCGGTGGCGATGGTCAATATCAAGGGATGAACATGACGGGCGACGACGAAACCTTCGTCTATGATGAAGCGACCGGCGAATGGGTCGCCGCCAGTGCCGTGGGCACGGCGGCGAGCGAGGATGACGCGGTGGTGGTGCGCGATTCGGTCGGCAATGTGCTGGCCGATGGCGACCAGGTGACGCTGATCAAGGATTTGACCGTGAAGGGTGCCGGGCAGACGCTGAAGCGCGGCACGCTGATCAAGTCGATCCGCCTGACCGGTGACGCGCAGGAAATCGACTGCCGGTATGAGGGCATCAAGGGCCTCGTGCTGCGCGCCGAGTTCGTCAAGAAGCGCTGAGCCTTCCGCGTGGCCGAGCGCGCGATCAAGCTGCATCCGAGCTGGCGCGAACCGCTGTTGGCGGAGTTCGAGCAGCCGTACATGCAGGCGCTCAAGGGCTTCCTCGCCGCCGAGCGCGCAGCGGGCACGGTGGTCTTCCCCAAGCCCGCCGCCTGGTTCCGCGCGCTCGATCTGACGCCCCGCGAGGACGTGCGCGTCGTCATATTGGGGCAGGACCCCTATCACGGCGCGGGGCAGGCGCATGGCCTGTGCTTCTCGGTCCAGCCCGGGGTGCGCCTGCCGCCGAGCCTGCGCAATATCTATAAGGAGCTGGAGGCCGATCTCGGCATTCCACCCGCGCGGCATGGCTTTCTGGAGAGCTGGGCCCGCCAAGGCGTGCTGCTGCTCAACGCGGTGCTGACGGTGCGCGAGGGTGCCGCCGCCTCACATCAGGGGCAGGGGTGGGAACGCTTCACCGACGCCGTAATCCGGCTGGTGGCGGAAAGCGCGCAGCCGACCGTCTTCATCCTATGGGGCGCGCACGCGCAGAGGAAGGCCGCCTTCATCACCGACGCGACGCAGGGTGGGCGGCATCTGGTGCTGAAATCGGCGCACCCGTCGCCCTTGTCCGCGCATAACGGATTTTTCGGCAGTCGGCCGTTTTCGCGGGCCAATGCGTTCCTGGTTGCGCACGGCAGAGCGCCGATCGACTGGACGGTGCCAGAGACGGTGTGAAGCTGTCGCCTAGCGCGGCGCGCGCAGGACGGTGCGCCATCCCGTATAGCCAATCGCGACCAGCAACAGCGCCTGCGTGGCGAGCACGATCGGCTCACCGCCGGTCGGTGCCAATGCGTGGAGCGCGGGCACCTTCTGATAGGATTGCACCACCAGCACGACCATGTTGAGCCACTGGGCGAGCAAGGCGGTGGCCAGGAACAGCGCCCGCCACCGCCCGGCGAGCTTGCCGCCATAGAGCGCCAATAGCGCAACCGCGAGCAATGCCAGCGAAACGACGCCGAAGATGAAGGGCGGGCCGATCGGTTTGGGCGGAAACAGGAAGCCGGTAACGCTGGTCAGGATCGTGAACACCAGAAAGATTGCGTTGGCGGTGGAACGCCATCGCCCGGTTGTGAGGCTCGCGAAAAAGACGACCCCCGCAGCGATGCCGACCAGGCTGATCGCGGTGTGGAGCAGCGTGAAGGCGTGGAGCGACAGGCCGAACATCATGCGGATTCCCCCCGGAATGCTGGTGGGACTGTAACAGAAAGCGCGCGTCGGCAGGAGTCGTTTCGAAGGCGGTACAGAAATCTTGACATTGGACAAAGTTTTGTCCATAGTTTGCGGATGCAAGCCGTATCCTATTCCGAAGCGCGCGAGAATCTGAAGGCGATGATCGACAAGGTCGTCGCCGACCGCGCCCCGCTCGCCATCACGCGCCAGCGTGGCGAGGGGGCGGTGCTGGTGTCGGCGAGCGAATGGGCGTCGATCGAGGAGACGCTGTATTTGCTGTCATCGCCCGCCAATGCCAAGCGGTTGCTGGAGGCGGTGCGCGGGTTCGAGGCGGAAGAGCCGAAGGCCGTGTCTTTCCCGTGAACGTGGCGTTCTGGCCAACGGCGTGGGAAGATTACCGCCACTGGCAGGAGCAGGACGCGAAGACGCTCGACAAGCTCCACACCCTGATCGAGGAATGCCGCCGCCACCCGTTCAAGGGCACCGGCAAGCCGGAGCCGCTTGGCGGGAATTTATCGGGCTGGTGGTCGCGGCGGATCAGCCAGGAACACCGGCTGGTGTACCGAGTGGTGGGGAGCGGGGCTGCGCAGACATTGCAAGTGGCGCAGTGCCGGTATCATTATTGAGGTGCTTGTCGGTCTTGTCCGGTCATCATATATTTCGGCGATGGCGCAGCTAAACGTCTTCCTTCCCCACGATCTCCAAAGTTGGGCAGACGCGCGCGCTGTCGAGGGCGGGTTTGGCTCTACCGGCGACTATATTTGCGATCTGGTGCGGCGCGACCGCGACGATGCCGAGAAGGCCAAGGCGTTGCAGGCAGCGATCGATTCGGCAGACGGAATCATCTAATCATAGATGAGCAGCCAGTAAATCTAACAACTCCGGCAACCGCGACGATACCTTATTTGCTTTAACGTGCTTAAAAAAATCGCTCTTAAGTGCGTTGGGAACCCCTCTAGTCCAGAACCACTCGGCTGTGCCGCCTTCGGCTGAACGAAGCGCATGTGAAACAGCTTGTGGGAGAGATTTATGATATTCTTCACGAATGCGAACTGCGGCCTCATCCTTTTGTGAGGAATTCATTAACCCATAAAGTATTTTTGCTGCTGTGGATCCGTCATAAAGAAATTCTAGGGGGAAGAAGCATTTTTCGGAAGATATTTTGTATTTGTCTAAGAAAGCTTCGAACTCGTTAGTGATTGGAAGGCATAAGGCTTTAATATTTTCCGTAACCGAGAACGGCGTTTTGTAATCTGATACGCCGGTGATATTAGAGAACGCGTTCCGTCCGGCAGTATCAAAATCAAACAAAAAAATTGTTTTAGTTTCGGATATGCCGCTACCATCCGCATAGACCTTCTTTAGTAGTTCTGCGGTCGTAGAAGGGCTACCTTTCAGTTTCTTAACGATCGCTTGGTCGTTTATAGCCTTCAGTAACGGCGATAGGCATGCGACTTCACTTTCGCCTTCGACGAAGACGCAGGGGCGTTTAATCTCTTTTAATTGATTGCTTAGAGCCTCAGTTTGCTGAGCTAATAATTCTTTGTCTGCCTGCAACTCAGACAATCTTCGGATTACGTATGGAAGTTCGTGGAGGCTGGCATCTCCCATTGCACTTTCGGCAAGGTCTACTGTATCGATCGGACGTATTGCCTGGGGAGGTGCTACCTTATCTCCCACACGTCCTTGTTTCGAAACGAAAGCTCGACGTACAACCGCAGAATTATTCGTAGATGATGCTAAATAGAAGGCCGGAGAATGACTTGTAACGAAAATTTGAGTATCGTTGCGGGAAGCAAATTGAACAAACCTATTTGCTTCCGCAACGGCGGCGCCTAAGTCTAATGAATTCTCCGGCTCTTCAAATCCCCAAATGAAGCTCTTATACGAGCTCTCATTTTGATTTATATATCTCAATAGCTCAGGTATGTGGCGGGCTTTTATGCCGTCGCCTTTTTGAAGTAATAGCGAATGATTATCATCTCCGTGGCTAAAATCGAGAGATTTAAATAGGTCGCCCATATCGTTAGGGGCCGCTAGACTAGCGGGGGCTCCGAGTGTCAGTGCCAACGACGATGATAATTCATCAGTGGCGGACCGAATGCTGTTAATGAATTGGCCTGTGGCAGCCTCTAGAGCTTTGCTCTCGGCCGCAGCATCGTACATACGACGAACTAATCGACTAAATGTCTCGACATCTTTAATCGCTGGCACATAAGTATAATCAATCGTTCCTAAAAACTTTGTTATCTGTATTTTTTGTCCTTTGGTTACGCCACGCGGATAAGTGTCGGTAACCTCACCGTCTCTGTTCCACTGGCGTTTTATCCAGATCGTCTCGCCGAGGGATTTACGATAATTTGCCGGAACGTTGAAATAAATGCGGACACTAAAAAACTGCCGACTAGAGCCGCGCTGTGCTTCGAGCCTTCGAGTGTCGCTTAAGTCTATGTCAAAGTCAGGCTCGCGATCGAGATCGCTTTCATAATTGAAAAATAGGTTAAGTGCCCGTAGAAAATTAGATTTTCCACTGTCATTCCGACCGAACAGGATCGTTAGGTCGCCTGCCGGGTTTAAATGAGCCTTATACAGCGATCGGAAATAGTTTATCTCTACGCTCTCTATCAACCTCATTGTACCCCTCCGTCGGCCAAGGTACCTTTAATTGTGACCGACGCAAGGGGGTGGGGGGGCTATGGTTTTTCAGGCATGTATAATTCCGACCCCGTCTCCTTAAACACCCGGCTCATCTCTTCCATCCCCTTGATCGCCGCGGCCTTGCTGGCTGCCGCGGTCTCCGCGCCGGTCGGGCCGGTCGCGATGAAGCCTTCGACGCCCTGATTCTGCTTGCCCGCAAAATCGCGCACTTCCTGCGTGATCTTCATCGAGCAGAATTTCGGGCCGCACATCGAGCAGAAATGCGCGGTCTTGGCGCCTTCGGCAGGCAGCGTCTGGTCGTGATAGTGCTCTGCGGTGTCGGGGTCGAGCGACAGGTTGAACTGGTCGCGCCAGCGGAAATCGAAGCGGGCGCGGGACAGGGCATCGTCGCGCAGCTTGGCGGCGGGGTGGCCCTTGGCGAGATCGGCGGCGTGCGCGGCGAGCTTGTAGGTCACCACGCCGACTTTCACGTCGTCGCGGTCGGGCAGGCCGAGATGCTCCTTGGGCGTGACGTAGCAAAGCATTGCAGTGCCATACCAGCCGATCATCGCGGCGCCGATGCCGCTGGTGATATGGTCATAGCCGGGCGCGATGTCGGTGGTGAGTGGCCCAAGCGTATAGAAGGGTGCCTCGCCACACACTTCGAGCTGCTTGTCCATATTCTCCTTGATCTTGTGCATCGGCACATGGCCGGGGCCTTCGATCATCACCTGCACGTCGCTCTTCCACGCGCGGTGGGTGAGTTCGCCGAGTGTGTAGAGCTCGCTGAACTGCGCTTCGTCATTGGCATCGGCGATGCTGCCGGGGCGCAGGCCGTCGCCGAGGCTGTAGGCGATGTCATACGCCTTCATGATCTCGGTGATTTCGTCAAAGCGTTCGTAGAGGAAGCTCTCTTTGTGGTGCGCGAGGCACCATTTCGCCATGATCGAGCCGCCGCGCGATACGATGCCGGTGACGCGCTTGGCGGTCATCGGGATGTAGGCGAGGCGGACACCGGCGTGGATCGTGAAATAATCGACGCCCTGTTCGGCTTGCTCGATGAGGGTATCGCGGAAGATTTCCCAGGTCAGGTCCTCGGCGACGCCGCCGACCTTTTCGAGCGCCTGGTAGATCGGCACGGTGCCGATCGGCACGGGGCTGTTGCGCAGGATCCATTCGCGCGTGTCGTGGATGTTGCGGCCGGTCGACAGGTCCATCACCGTGTCCGCGCCCCAGCGGATCGACCACACCATCTTGTCGACTTCGGCGGCGACATTGCTGGCGACGGCCGAGTTGCCGATATTGGCGTTGATCTTGACCAGGAAGTTGCGGCCGATCGCCATCGGCTCGGATTCGGGGTGGTTGATGTTGTTGGGGATGATCGCGCGGCCACGGGCGATCTCGTCGCGGACGAATTCGGGGGTCACGTAATCGGGAATCGAGGCGCCCCAGTCCTGGCCGTCGCGGATATATTCCTTGAGCATCTCGCGGCCGAGATTCTCGCGGGTGGCGACATATTCCATCTCGGGCGTGATGATGCCGCGGCGGGCATAGTGCATCTGGCTGACGTTGGCGCCCGCCTTGGCGCGCAGCACCGTCTTGCGGACATTGGGGAAGGGCTGGACGCCGCCCGAACGATCCGGGCCGAGCTGGCCGTTATCCTCGGGGCGGACTTCGCGCTGGGCGACTTCCTCGACATCGCCGCGGTCGCGGATCCAGTCGCGGCGCAGCTCGGGCAGGCCGGCCATGATGTCGATACGGGCTTCGGGATCGGTATAGGGGCCCGAGCAGTCATAGACGCGCAGCGGGGGTTCGCCGCTGGAGGGCTCGAGGTGAATCTCGCGCATCGCGACGCCGAGCGGACCGACATGGATCTTCTTGCTGCCGCGGATCGGGCCGGTGGTGACCTTCAGCTCGGTGCGGGCGGGGATGTCGGCCATTCGTCACTACTCCTCAGGCGGGAGAGGACGGTCTTCGGGTGAAAGCCGCTCCCTCCCTACGCCGGTGTCAACCGGATCAGGTTCAGCGGGTCGGTGGCTCCAGCCACCCTCTCAAGCGCGGATCGGC
>OFRL01000583.1_pt1 | contig 15716 bp, 20 predicted proteins | sample 1543121 | NCBI WGS metagenome assembly OFRL01 (sample SAMN07774228, study PRJEB24372) | wastewater metagenome | isolation source: Lake Maggiore Cannobio | place: Italy: Cannobio | collected 2016-01
GGCTGCCAAGCTTACAGGGACGTACTTGCAGCGTCCCCGCACTCCGACACCGCCCCGCCATCCTACGGAAAGCCCGCTGTTGCTGTTGCTGCTGAGGTTGCCGGCCAGCGGCCGGCACTACCGCGGGTGCAGGGCGCAGCCCTGCCGACACCCTTAACGGCGGCGGCGCTTGCGGTCCACGTACAGGGTCCTGGCGATGCTCAGCACGATGCCGACACCGATACCCACCACGCAGCCCAGCAGCAGATTGTCGGCCCCCAGGCCCACACCCACGCCGACCACGGTGGCGATGACCATTTCGGCGGTGTGGGAAATCGGTTCGGGCTTCGGGGCGGACATGCGGGCTCCAGCGTCAGATCAGTTCTTCGGGATGGGCCAGTGGCCCGGAAACGACGAAGCCGGGTTGCCCCGGCCTCGTCTGGTGTCACGTGCAGCGGGCCGTCAGTGCGATTCGGCCGGGCCTGCGATCGGCGGCAGCGGACGGGCGTCGCCGCCCTTGTCGTTGCCACCATCCTTGTTCGACTTGTTCCAACCGGCCGGCGGCGGCGGATCACGGCCTTCCATGATGGCGTCGATCTGCGGCGCGTCGATGGTCTCGTACTGCAGCAACAGCTGGGACATCGCGTGCAGCTTGTCCAAGTTGGCCGTCATCAGCTCGGTGGTGCGTGCGTAAGCCTCGTCGAGGATGTTGCGCACTTCCTCGTCGATGCGGCGCGCGGTGTCGTTGGACACGCTCTTGTGCTGGGTGACCGAACGGCCCAGGAACACCTCGTCGTCCTCTTCGCCATAGGCGATCGGGCCGAGCTGGTCGGACAGGCCCCACTTGGTGACCATGTTGCGGGCCATCTTGGTGGCGCGCTCGATGTCGTTGGAGGCGCCGGTGGTGACCTTGTCGGCACCGAAGATCAGCTCCTCGGCCACGCGGCCACCGTACAGCGAGCACAGCTGCGACTTGATCGCCACGCGGTTCATCGAGTACTTGTCGCCTTCCGGCAGGTACATGGTCACACCCAGCGCACGGCCGCGCGGAATGATGGTGACCTTGTAGACCGGGTCATGCTCGGGTACCAGACGGCCGACGATGGCGTGGCCGGCTTCGTGGTAGGCGGTGAGGGTCTTCTCCTCCTCGCTCATGGCCATCGAGCGGCGCTCGGCACCCATCAGGATCTTGTCGCGGGCACGGTCGAAGTGGTCCATGCGGACCTCCTTCTCGTTGCCACGCGCGGCGAACAGGGCAGCCTCGTTGCAGAGGTTGGCCAGGTCGGCGCCGGAGAAGCCCGGGGTACCACGCGCGATCACCATCGGCTCGACGTCGTCGGCCAGCGGCAGCTTGCGCATGTGCACCTTCAGGATGTGCTCGCGACCCTTCACGTCCGGCAGGCCGACCACGACCTGGCGATCGAAACGGCCCGGGCGCAGCAGCGCCGGATCCAGCACGTCGGGACGGTTGGTCGCAGCGATCACGATCACGCCTTCGCCACCTTCAAAACCGTCCATTTCGACCAGCAGCTGGTTCAGGGTCTGCTCGCGCTCGTCATGACCGCCGCCCAGGCCGGCGCCACGGTGACGACCGACGGCGTCGATTTCGTCGATGAAGATGATGCAGGGGGCGTGCTTCTTGGCCTGCTCGAACATGTCGCGCACGCGGCTGGCGCCGACGCCGACGAACATTTCCACGAAGTCCGAACCGGAGATCGAGAAGAACGGCACCTTGGCTTCGCCCGCGATGGCCTTGGCCAGCAGCGTCTTGCCGGTACCCGGCGGGCCGACCATCAGCACGCCGCGCGGAATCTTGCCGCCCAGCTTGGTGAACTTGGACGGGTCGCGCAGGAAGTCGACCAGCTCGCCCACTTCTTCCTTGGCCTCGTCGCAGCCAGCGACGTCGGCGAAGGTGACCTTGATCTGGTCTTCGCCCTGCAGCTTGGCGCGCGACTTGCCGAAGGACATCGCGCCCTTGGCACCGCCACCACCGCCCTGCATCTGGCGCATGATGAACAACCAGAAGCCGATGATCAGGATGACCGGCAGGAAATTCATCAGGATCGCGCCGAGGGAAATGCCGCTGGACGGCTCCTCCTGCACGATCTCCACGTTCTTAGTACGCAGCACGTTGATCAGGTCACGATCGAACGGTGCGGTGATGGTGGACGACTGCCCACCGCGGGTGGTGTAGGTCAGCTGGCTGGTGCCGCCGCGCATGTCGCCGCCAAAGGCGACCTTCTGCACGTTGCCGCTGTCCACCTGGTCCAGGAACTGCGAGTACGACGCGCCCTGCGCGCCGGCCCCGGAGGACTTCGGCGAGAAGCTCTGGAAGACCACCATCAGCACGACGGCGACGACCACCCATAGCAGGAGGTTCTTGGTCAAGTCGTTCATCCTCATTGGCTCCGGTGTTCCTCTCAGTGCTGGCGTTGCGTTGGGGTCGAACTTGCGTACATTGCGAGCTTACTTCATGTGGGCGCGTTTTCCCTGACCCAAGGCATACACCTCGGGAGAGCGCTTGCGCGAGGCTTCCGGCTTGCGGATGGAGACCTTGTCGTACCGGCGGCGCATGTCGCGCACGTAGTCGTCAAAGCCCTCGCCCTGGAACAGCTTGATCAGGAATGCCCCACCGGTCTTCAGGTGGTTGTCGGCAAAATCCAGAGCCAGCTCCGCCAGGTGCATCATCCGCGGCTGGTCGACCGCGCCTACACCACTCTTATTGGGGGCCATGTCCGACAGCACAAGGTCTACCGGCTGATCCCCGAGCATGGCTTCAAACTGCGATAGAACGGCCTCTTCCCTGAAGTCACCATGAAGGAACTCCACACCGGCCAGCGGAGGCATGTCCAGGATATCCAGTGCCAGCACGCGGCCGGTGTCGCCGATCTGTCTCCGAACCTGCTGAGACCAGCCGCCGGGGGCCGCGCCGAGGTCGACCACCACCATGTGCGGCTTCAGCAACCGGTCACGTTCCAGCAGCTCTTCGAGCTTGTAGGCCGCGCGCGAGCGCATGCCTTCGGCCTGGGCCTTCTTCACGAAGGGGTCGGAGAAGTGTTCCTTGAGCCAGCGCTGGCTGCTTTTGCTGCGGGTAGCCATTGAAAATAGGGGCTGATGGGGTCCTCATGATACCCTGATCGCCCCATTCAACCGTGTTTTCCTGCATGTCCATCGCCCTGACCGCTTCCCAGACCCGTTTCCTGCGCGGCCAAGCCCACGACCTGAAGGCCCTGCTGCAGACCGGCGGCAAGGGCGTGACCCCGGCCTTCATCGCTGAGCTGAACGAAGTGCTGGAGCGCCACGAGCTGGTCAAAGTGAAGGTCGCTGCCGAAGACCGCGACGCCCGTGACGTGATGATCGGCGAGATCGTCGAAGCCACCGAGAGCGCGTTGGTACAGCGCATCGGCCACGTCGCCGTGCTGTACCGCCCGAGCAAGGAACAGCGCCAGATCGTGCTGCCGCGCGGCTGATCGTCTTACTGCCATGCAGCTGAACCACGAACCGCCCGATTACGCCTACAGCCTGCGCGCCGCCGATGGCCGCTCGGCCAAGGTGAATGACCAGGTGCTGGGCAGCAGTTTCTTCCTGACCCCGGACCAGCTGGTCACGCAATGGCCGGTAGTGAGCGCCACCGCGCTGCAGCTGGCTGACCTAGAGCCGATCCTGGCGCTGAACCCGGCGCTGATCGTGCTCGGCACGGGTGACCGTCAGGTATTCCCGCCGGCAGTGGTGATGGCTGCCTGCCTGTCACGCGGCATCGGCCTGGAAGTGATGAACAATCCGGCCGCCGCGCGCACCTTCAACATCCTGGCGGGCGAAGGCCGCAAGGTCGCGGCCGCTTTCATTCTGGAAGGCTGAGGTCGAGGCGTCGGGCGCGCCCCGGCGCTAGCCGCCAGAAGCGGTGCAGCGGAAGGCCGAGAACTGCTTCAGCCGCCCGATCAGGTTGCCGCCCTGGCCCCAGCGGATGTCCATGACCTTCCAGTCCTGGCCCTGCCTTTGCAGCAGGACACGGTCGGTCCAGCGATAGTCGCCTATCGCCATTTCGACGAGCACCCAACTGCCATCGCCGCTCGTCGCAGGCAGCCCCACCTTTACCGTTTCCGGCCGATCCGGCGCCATGAGATACGGGCTCTGGTCCAGCATGTGCGGCTTCTCGTCATGCGCGGCCAGCACCGCACAGGTCCGCTCGTAAGCGCGCTGCGCATCGATGGCTGAGCGCAGCGCATCGCCCAGCAACGGCGGAATGGTCGCTTCGTCCGAAGCCGGCGCCTGGACGGCCGCGTAAAGACGGGTGACCACGTCGCGCGGATCGCTGGCTGCGGAGGCCAGCGGCGCGACGATGAGCAACGCGAGCGTGGAAGCAGGACGGAGCATGGGGCACCGGATCGACTGGGACCGCTCAAGAATGCCGGGTATCCCGTCCGCCGTGAAGGTGAGCCTGCGACACACAAGGTCGCAAATGACCACTCTGCAGTACCCGGGTCGAGCATGGCTCGCCTCTACAGGCCAGGAACGCCGGGCATGGCCCGGCGCTATCGCATCTGACGATCAGCGTGCCGGCAGGTACTGCTGCGGGTCGACCGGCTTGCCGTTGTAGCGAATCTCGAAGTGGACCATGTCGCGGTTCGCACCAGTACGGCCCATTTCGGCGATCTGCTCACCGGCCTTCACGCTCTGGCCTTCATTCACCAGGCGCTTGCGGTTGTGGCCATAGGCCGACAGCCACTGGTCGCTGTGCTTAATGATGATCAGCTCGCCGTAGCCGACCAGGCCGGCGCCGGAATACACCACCACGCCATTGGCGGTGGCCTTGACCGCCTGGCCGCTGGTGCCGGCGATGTCGACGCCCTGCTTGGTCGCATCACCAGCCACGTAACGGCCAACGATGGCGCCATCAGCCGGCCAGCGCCAGGCGATGTTGCTCTTCACCGGACCGACCGGCGCCGGGGCTGGCGTGGTGCTGCCGCCACTGCTGCCACCAGAACGCGGCGGGGTGACCACCGTGGTGGGCGCGCGGCCGCCGCTGGCACCGGCCGGATACAGCCGGATCACCTGCCCCGGATAGATCGTCGAGGGGTTGTCCAGGCTGTTCCAAGCAATCAGGTCGGCCGGGGTGATGTCATGGATGCGGGCCAGCGCATAGATGGTGTCGCCCTTGCGCACCACCACGGTCTGCCCCGGCTTGGGTACCGAGGTCTTCGGCGTGGTCACACCGCCACCGGTGCTGCCACCACCAGGACGAACCACGGTGGCGGTGCCGCAGGCGGCCAGGGTGGAAACCAGCAACGCCAGCGCGCCGATGCGCACTCCCTTGCTCAGACGATCAGGACTCATGCGAACTTCGACCTCCATACAAGCCAGGCGATCAGCACCACCACCAGCGCGGTGGCGATCCAGCCCAGCGGTTCAATCCAGCGACGCAGTGCCGCTTCAGCACGCGCACCACCGATACGGATGACCGCAGCCAGCACGAACACGCGCTTGCCACGACCGATCAGCATGCTCAACAGGTACTGCGGCATCGGTACACCGACGATACCCGATGCCCACGTGAAGACCTTCATCGGGATGGGCATGAATCCGCCCAGCACCAGGAAGGTGAACACTGCCCACGGCGACTCGGCCATCTTCGCCTGCACGGTGGTGATGCCCTGCTCGATGGCCGGCAGCATGCCCAGCGCCTCGAACAGCGGCTTGATCGCCTCGAAGGCGTAATGACCCAGCGCGTAGCCAACCAGTGCGCCGACCATCGAGCCGGCCAGGCTCAGGGTGGCGAACCACCAACCGCGCTTGGGCTGGGCCACGCACATCGGCGCCAGCATCACCTCCGGCATCACCGGGAAGATGATCGCCTCGAAGAAGCTCAACACCGTCAGGTAGGTCGGCGCGCGTTCGTGCGCCGCCCACTTCATCGCCCGCTCGTACAGCGGCCCGAAAATCTTCATGCAACCCTGCTCCGTGGATTAGTCGAGCATGCCAGACAGCAGCGGCACGAACGTGACCGGCGCCAGCACGTGTTGTTCGATGCTGCCGTCGGCCTTGCGGTCCAGCTGTACCAGCGACTGCGCCCCGGGGCCACCGACCGGCGCCACCAGGCGGCCGCCCCCGGCCAGTTGCTCGATCAGGGCGTCGACCAGTGCCGGCGCCGCCGCAGTAACCACGATGGCATCGAACGGACCGTGCTCGGCCCAGCCGACGCGACCGTCGTCATGCTTGGTGCGGATGTTCATGCCCAGCGCACGGAAGCGCTTGCGGGCCTGCCGCAGCAGATCACCGATTCGCTCCACGGTGTAGACCTCCAGGCCCAGCGCACCGAGGATGGCGGCCTGGTAACCGGAACCCGTGCCGACTTCCAGCACCCGTTTCGGTGCAACCTGGAGGACCGCCTCGGTCATCCGCGCGACCACCCAGGGCTGCGAGATGGTCTGGCCGTGGCCGATCGGCAGCGCAGTGTCTTCGTAAGCCCGTGACGCCAGCGCCTCATCAATGAACAGATGGCGCGGCACCACCCGGATCGCATTCAAGGTCGGCTCGTCAACGATGCCGGCTTCGCGCAGGCGGTCGACCAGGCGGTCACGCACACGCTGCGAGGTCATGCCGATACCGACGGCTTCCGGTTGCAGGCGCAGGCGTGGACTCATGCCGGCCGGTCCAGCGCGGCACTGAGGCCGCCGACCCAGCTGGCCACTTTCTCCAGTGCCTGGTAGCGGGTCAGGTCGACCTGGATCGGGGTGATCGAGATATGCCCGGTGCGCACCGCATGGAAGTCGGTACCGGGGCCGGAGTCCTGCTCACGGCCGGCCGGGCCGATCCAGTACACCTCGTTGCCGCGCGGGTCTTTCTGCGCGATGCAGCCTTCGGCGCGGTGGCGGTTGCCGAGGCGGGTGACCTCGAAGCCCTCGACCTCGCTCCACGGCAGATCAGGCACGTTGACGTTGAGGATGGTGTCAGCCGGCAACGGATCGGCCTTGAGCCGGGCAACGATCTCCACCGCAGCGCGCGCGGCGGTCTCGAAATGTTTCGGATCGTGGTTGCGGGTAACCAGCGAGACCGCCACCGCCGGCAGCCCGAGGAAGCGACCTTCCATCGCCGCCGAGACGGTGCCGGAGTAGATCACGTCATCGCCGAGGTTGGCGGCATTGTTGATGCCGGACACGACAATGTCCGGTTCGAACTCGAGCAGCCCGGTCAGCGCCAGGTGCACGCAGTCGGTCGGAGTGCCGGCCACCGAGACGGTGTAATGGTCGATGCGCTTGAGGCGGATCGGCAGGTCCAGGGTCAGCGAATTGCTGGCGCCGGAGCGATCACGGTCGGGCGCGACCACCGTGACTTCGTGTCCGGCCTCGCGCAGCACCGAAGCAAGCATCCGGATGCCTGCGGCGTCGACGCCATCGTCGTTACTGACCAGGATTCGCATCTTCGATTTAACCGCTTGATTTTCCAAGAATTCGATTCCGTCACCGTGCAGTGTGGGCGGGACCGCCGTACTCCCCTGCGGAAGCCGTCGACCCTGCAAGGGCATCGTCTATTGTGCCGCATGCGAGCCGCCGGTCCTACCCTGTCGGCGGTCATGACCGACATCGAACCGTCATAGGCAGAGCTGCGCCGGCGGTTTACCCTGTGCGCATGTCGCACCCTGAAGACGAAGATCCGGCCGCATTGTTCCGTGCGGCCATCGGCGAAGTGACGCCGCTGCGCAAGGATGCCGAGCCGGCGCCTGCCGCGCCCCGGCCGAAGCCGCGCGCGCGCATGGCCGAACGTGACGAGGCCGAAGCCGCCGGCGAATTCGCCCGGCTGCTGCGCGACAGCACGCCGCTGGAAGCCGGCGACGTGGCCAGCTATCGCCGCGACAACCTGCCACCACGCTTGTTCCAGCGCCTCAAGCGTGGCCAGTACTCGGTGCAGGACGAGCTGGACCTGCACGGCGCCACTGCGTCGCAGGCGGAGGCGCTGCTGCGCCAGTTCCTGCTGGAAGCGCATGCACACGACTATGGCTGCGTGCGCATCATCCACGGCAAGGGCCTGCAGTCCGATGGCGGTGCACCGGTGCTGAAGAATCTGGTCGATCGCCTGCTGCGGCTGCGCAACGACGTACTGGCGTTCCATTCGGCGCCGACCGGACAAGGCGGCACCGGCGCGATGCTGGTGCTGCTGGCCCGTAGATGAAAAAGGGGACGGAGGGGATTAAGTCGTTTGTGGCACAAACGACTTAATTCCCTCCGTCCCCTTTTTCTGTCAGGCCTGCGAGGCGTCTTCGACCGGGCCGAGTTCGTGCAGCACGGCGGTGGCGTAGCAGCCTGGCGGCAGCGCGAATGACAGCTCCAGCACGTCGTCGGCCAGCCACTGGTGCTGCAGCAGCGCAGGGCGCAGGCGCAGCGCGCGGCGCTCCTGCTTCAGGCGCGCGTCTTCCAGGCCGGCCCGCAGCGCCTTCGACTCGTCGTCGTCCAGCGCGGCCAGCTCCAGCTCACGTGCCGCGTCGGCGCTGCGCAGCTCGCCTTCGCCCCACAGCGGTGCGCTGGGATGGATGTCGAAACGCGCCAGTCGCTCGGCCAGCACCTCGGTGTACGGCTCGGGTCCGAACACGCTGCGGCTGCCATCGAGCATCCACACTTCGCCATCGAGCGGCTGATCCCAGTTGCCCTGCTCCACGCGCGCGGCCAGCACGCGGTTGAACAGCGCCGAACGGGCGGCTGACAACAGCAGTGAACGCTGGTCCTTGCGCATGCGGCGGCCACCGAACATCGCCAGTGCCGCCGGCACATTGCCGCCGTCGCGGCCAAAGCGCTGTTCGCCGAACCAGTTCGGCAGGCCGCGCTCGGCAATCTGCTGCAGGCGCTCGCTGATCGCCGTGGCATCACCCTGCACCTCGCGCAGTACCAGCTTGAAGCGGTTGCCGGCCAGTGCACCGCGCTGCAGCTTGCGGTTGTGCCAGGTGGCTTCGAGCACTTCGATCTCGTCACTGGCCAGCTCGGCCAGGTCCGGCGCGATGCGCTTGGGCAGGTGCACGCTGAAACGCTGGGTGGTGACCGCGTGGCGATCCTTCATGCCGGCGTAGCTCACCGCCATTTCCGGCAGGCCTGCCCACTTGGCCAGCACCTTGGCCACATGCACAGTGTTGGCACCACGCTTGCGGATGTGCAGCAGCAGGTGTTCGCCTTCACCGGTCGCCTCGAAGGCCGGCAGTTCGTCAACCTGGAAATCATCCGGCGTGGTGCGGATGCGCGCCGTCAGCAACGGTGCACCAAACGCCAACGGCAGCGGGATCATGCCGCCACCAGCAGTACCACCGCCTGTGCGGCGATGCCTTCGCCACGACCGGTGAAGCCCAGCTTCTCAGACGTGGTGGCCTTGACGCTGACTGCATCCAGCGGCAACTGCAGCAACCCACCGATGCGCTCACGCATCGCCAGCGAATGCGGGCCGACCTTCGGACGCTCGCAGATCACGGTGATGTCGGTGTTGCCGACGCGCCAGCCACGCTCGCGCAGCAGGCTGTCGCAATGGCGAACGAAATCACTGCTGTCGGCGCCCTTCCAGCGGTCGTCGCTCGGCGGGAAATGCTGGCCGATATCGCCCAGCGCCAGCGCGCCGAGCATCGCATCGCACAGGGCGTGCAGGATCACGTCGCCATCGCTGTGCGCGAGCACGCCGCAGCTGTGCGGCACGTTCACGCCGCCGAGCATGATGTGATCGCCTTCACCGAAGGCATGGACGTCGTAGCCCTGGCCGATGCGGACGGGCGGGAACGGTGCGGTGCTCATGGATGCAACCCTTGCAACAGGGCCACGCGGACGGTCAGCCGGCGCGGCGGGAAAGTACGAATTCGAACCGGTCCAGATCGGCCGGGGTGGTGACCTTGAAGTTGTCCTCGCTGCCTTCCACCAGCAGCGGGCGCTGGCCCTGGCGTTCCATGGCCATGGCCTCGTCGGTGACGTCAACACCGGCGGCCGCTGCGTCGGCCAGCGCGCGGCTGAGCTGGTGGCGGCGGAACAGCTGCGGCGTCAGTGCGCGCCACAGGCGCTCGCGTGGCTCGGTGCCATCGATGCCGCCGTCGTCGCCAGCGCGCTTGAGGGTGTCGCGCACCGGCGCAGCCAGGATCGCCCCGACCGGGTCGGCACGACCGACTTCAAGCAGACGACCGAGATCGGCCAGCGACAGGTTCGGCCGTGCAGCATCGTGAACCAGCACGAATTCATCGGCACGCACGGTGTCCGGCAGCGCCTGCAACCCGGCCAGCACCGAGGCGGCACGGGTCGCGCCGCCGATGCAGGTCAGCACCGGCTTGCCCGACCACTCATTCCAGCCCGGCCAGTCGGTGTCGTCCTGGCCGATCACCACCATCGCGCCGGCCACGGCGGGGTGCGCCAGCAGCGCGTCCAGCGTGTGGGCGAGCAGGATCTGCCCGCCCGCCTGCAGGTACTGCTTGGGCAGCGGCGCACCGAAGCGGGTGCCACGGCCGGCGGCCGGAACAACGACCCAGATCGCCGCGCTCATGGCACGTCTGCCGGGTGTTCGCCCGCCTGGGCAGTGACGCCGGCAGCAGGCTGCGCCGGGTGGACCGGCGCATCCTCGACCACACGGTAGAACTTCTCGCCAGGCTTGATCATGCCCAGCTCGCTGCGCGCGCGTTCCTCGATGGCGGACTGGCCTTCCTTGAGGTCCTTCACTTCGGCAGCGAGCGCGTCGTTGCGCTGCTGCAGACCCTCATTGTCCCGCTCCTGGTTGGCGACCTGGGCTTCGAGCATCATCACTTCACCCGAGTTGCCCGGACCGAACCAGAAGCGGTACTGCAGCCAGCCCAGCAGCAGGGCCAGCACCAGCAGCATCCAGCGCCAGTCGCGCATCGGCTCAGCGCTTCAGCGAAACGAACGCGTCACGACCGGCGTAACGCGCGCCGGCGCCGAGGGCTTCCTCGATGCGCAGCAGCTGGTTGTACTTGGCCACGCGATCGCTGCGGCACAGCGAGCCGGTCTTGATCTGGGTGGCGGTGGTGGCCACCGAGATATCGGCAATGGTGGTGTCTTCCGTTTCGCCCGAACGGTGCGAGACGACGGCGGCATAGCCGGCGCGGTCGGCCATCGCGATCGCTTCCAGGGTTTCGCTGAGCGTGCCGATCTGGTTGACCTTGATCAGGATCGCGTTGGCGGTGCCCGAGTCGATGCCTTCCTGGAAGATCTTCGGGTTGGTCACGAACAGGTCGTCGCCAACCAGCTGCACCTTCTTGCCGATGCGGTCGGTCAGCAGCTTCCAGCCGGCCCAGTCGTTCTCGGCCAGGCCATCTTCAATCGTGATGATCGGGTACTGCGCGGCCCAGTCGGCGAGGAAGTCGACGAACTGCTCGGAGGTCAGGCGCTTGTTCTCGCCGACCAGGTTGTACTTGCCGTTTTCGAAGAACTCGCTGGAGGCCACGTCCAGGCCCAGCAGCACGTCTTCACCGGCGGTGTAGCCAGCCTTGCCGATCGCTTCGAGGATGGTGTCGAGCGCCTCGACGTTGCTGCGGAAGTCCGGTGCGAAGCCGCCTTCGTCGCCGACCGCCGTGCTCAGGCCGTGGCCCTTCAGCACCGACTTCAGCGAATGGAAGATTTCGGTGCCCGCGCGCAGCGCTTCGGAGAACGAGGTGAAGCCGACCGGCAGCACCATGAACTCCTGGAAGTCGACGTTGTTGTCGGCGTGCGCGCCGCCGTTGATGATGTTCATCATCGGCACCGGCAGCGACGGGGTCACGCCGGTCTTGGCGGCAAGGTACTGCCACAGCGCCTGCTTGTTCGATGCAGCGGCGGCGTGCGCGGCGGCCATCGAAACACCCAGCAGCGCGTTGGCGCCGAGGCGGCCTTTGTTCTCGGTGCCGTCGAGGTCGATCAGGCGACGGTCGAGGCCGGCCTGGTCGGTGGCTTCGAAGCCCTTCAGCGCATTGGCGATGGTGGTGTTGACATTGTCGACAGCCTTGCGCACACCCTTGCCCAGGTAACGGGTCTTGTCGCCATCACGCAGCTCGACCGCTTCCTTGGTGCCGGTCGAGGCGCCGGAGGGAACCGCGGCACGACCGAACGAACCGTCCTCCAGGATGACTTCGGCTTCCAGCGTGGGGTTGCCACGGCTGTCGAGGATTTCACGGGCGTGGATGCTGCGGATCGTACTCATGGTCGGGCCGGTTACCTGTATGGAGAGGGGGCGACAAAACGAATGCCGCGTGATTATCCCCGGCTGCCCGCCACTTGCCAAATGGCGTGGGCGGCTTCAGCCCCAACTGGACCCGATCACGATCAGGATCATCGACACCAGCATCACCAGCAATGCACCGGCAATCGCTGCCAGGATGGGGCCACGCCGCCGTCGCCAGGCCAGCACCATCGCCACCGGACTGCCCAGGAAGGACAGCACCATCGTGACCAGCGCGCCCAGCAGCCACCACTGCGTGGCCTGCACGCCGTTGTTTCCATCCCCCGGCGGCCGGAAACCGGACGTGAAGGCCAGCACGCCCACCACCAGGGCGATCCAGGTCAACACGGACAGCCCCAGGGCGATCAGGCCCCAGGGCCAGCCACGCGCCGATGTGGTCGTATTCATCAGAGCAATCCGTAGAACAGGGCGCCCAGCCACAGCGAGAGCAGGATGATCGCCAGGCCAGCCGTGACCTTGCCGCGATTCAGCCGCCAGGCCAGCACAGCGGCAGCGACGCATCCCACCGCACCGAGCAGCTCCGCCATCAGCAGCGCAATGAAGTACGCCCGCAGATCGAGCGCACTGCTGCCATCACCGGGGGGCCGCACCGACGCAGCGCCGATCAGTACCAGCCCGAACATGCCCACGGTGAACAGCACGGCCAGACCCAGTGCGATCACGCCCCAGGGCCACTGTTTCCAGTGCCGGCGGTGACGCTGGGTTTCCAGCGCCAGCCACGGGTCACGACTCACGCGAAGCGCGAAAAGCCGTGCTTCTTGGTCACCGCATCGAGTTCCATCAGGGTCTCGAGCAGCGCTTCCATCTGGTCCAGCGGCCATGCATTGGGGCCATCGGACAGCGCCTTGGACGGGTCCGGATGGGTCTCGGCGAACAGGCCGGAGATGCCCACCGCCACGGCGGCACGGGCCAGCACCGGCACGTGCTCACGCTGGCCACCGGAACTGGTGCCCTGCCCACCCGGCAGCTGCACCGAATGGGTGGCGTCAAACACCACCGGGCAACCGGTATCGCGCATCACCGCCAGCGAACGCATGTCGCTGACCAGGTTGTTGTAGCCGAAGCTGGCACCGCGCTCGCAGACCATGATCTGCTCGTTGCCGGTGGCCTTGGCCTTTTCCACGACCGGCTTCATGTCCCACGGCGCCAGGAACTGGCCCTTCTTGATGTTGACCGGCTTGCCGGCCGAGCACACCTTGCGGATGAAGTCGGTCTGGCGGACCAGGAACGCCGGGGTCTGCAGCACGTCCACCACCGAGGCCACTTCGTCCATCGGGGTGTATTCGTGGACGTCGGTCAGCACCGGCACGCCGATCTGCTTCTTGACCTCGGCCAGGACCTTCAGGCCCTCTTCCATGCCCGGGCCGCGGAATGCGGTGCCCGAAGTGCGGTTGGCCTTGTCGAAGCTGGACTTGAAGATGAAGTTGACGCCGAGCTTGTCGGTGACTTCCTTCAACTTGCCGGCGGTATCGAGCTGCAGCTGCATCGACTCGATCACGCAGGGGCCGGCGATCAGGAACAGGGGCTGGTCCAGCCCGACCTCGAATCCACACAGTTTCATGGCGTTTCCTTGTTGTCCGCGGCACCGGCCGGGCCGGTGCGCTGGGGGTTGAAGCGTGCAAGATGGGGGCCGGCGGCCCCCATCACAAGTCAGGCGCGGGCTTCCTGCAGCAGCTTGCCGCCGGCCTTGCGCTCGCGTGCGGCACGGATGAAACCGATGAACAGCGGGTGGCCGTCACGCGGCGTGGACAGGAATTCCGGGTGCGCCTGGCAGGCCAGGAACCACGGGTGCGCATCGCGCGGCAGCTCCACCACTTCCACCAGGGTGTCGTCCATCGACTTGCCGGCGATCACCAGGCCCGCATCCTCCAGCTGGGTGCGGTAGCGGTTGTTGAACTCGTAGCGGTGGCGGTGGCGCTCGGCAACCACGTCCTTGCCGTACAGCTCACGGGCCAGCGTGCCCGGCTTCAGGCGCTGTTCCTGCAGGCCCAGGCGCATGGTGCCACCGAGGTCGCTCTTGTCATCACGCTTTTCGACGTCGCCGGTTGCCGTACGCCATTCGGTGATCAGGCCGATCACCGGGTTCGGCGACTGGCGGTCGTTCTCGGTGCTGTTGGCACCTTCCAGGCCGACCACGTTGCGGGCGTAATCGACGACGGCCGCCTGCATGCCGTAGCAGATGCCGAAGTACGGCACGTGCTGCTCGCGGGCGAACTTCGAGGTCAGCACCTTGCCTTCGAAACCACGGTCACCGAAGCCGCCCGGCACCAGGATGCCGTCGACATCGGCCAGTGCGGCCATGTCGGTGCCTTCCAGGTCCTGTGCTTCCAGCCACTTCAGGTTGACCTTGGTGCGCTGGCGCAGGCCGCCGTGCTTGAGCGCTTCGCCGACCGACTTGTAGGCATCCTGGTGATCGACGTACTTGCCGACCACGGCGATGGTCACTTCGTCCAGCGGATGCAGGGTCGCATCGACCGCGTCTTCCCACATCGACAGATCGACCGGACCGACCTTGTCGGCCAGCTTCAGCTGGTTGACGACGATCTCGTCCAGGCCCTGCGCATGCAGGCCTGACGGAATGCGGTACAGGACGTCCACGTCCGGCACGCTGATCACCGCGCGCTCGGAAACGTTGGTGAACTGGGCGATCTTGCGGCGCTCCGAATCCGGCACGGCCTGTTCCGAACGGCACAGCAGCACGTCCGGCTGGATGCCGATCGAGCGCAGTTCCTTCACCGAGTGCTGGGTCGGCTTGGTCTTCAGCTCACCGGCGGCGCCGATGTACGGCACCAGGGTGAGGTGCATGAACAGTGCCTTCTCCGGGCCACGCTCGGTGCGCACCTGGCGGATCGCCTCCAGGAACGGCAGCGACTCGATGTCGCCGACAGTACCGCCGATCTCCACCAGCGCCACGTCGTAGCCTTCGGTGGCTTCGTCGATGCAGCGGCGGATCTCGTCGGTGATGTGCGGAATGACCTGCACGGTCGCACCCAGGTAGTCGCCGCGGCGTTCCTTGCGGATCACGTTCTCGTAGATACGACCGGTGGTGACCGAGTTCTTGCGGCTCAGGCGGGTGCGCACGAAGCGCTCGTAGTGGCCCAGGTCGAGGTCGGTCTCGGCGCCGTCGTCGGTGACGTAGACCTCACCGTGCTGGAACGGGCTCATGGTGCCGGGGTCGACGTTGATGTACGGGTCGAGCTTCATCATCGTGACCTTCAGGCCACGGGCTTCGAGAATGGCGGCCAGCGACGCGGCGGCAATGCCTTTGCCGAGCGAGGACACCACGCCGCCGGTTACGAAAATCAAGGGAGTCATGGCTGCAAGCATCCTGTCTGGAAATGGAAAACGGCAGCACCACGCGCGCCCGGAGGGCAGGCATGGTGCTCAGAGGGGGTTTTCCGGTTCGCTGTGGCAGCGAGGGAGGTGCGGATCCGTGCGACGGCAGGCGCCGGACGGGGACCACCGTGCGAGGTCGGGGCGACCGTGCCGGTCAAATCGACCGTCACCTGCGACCCGCCATGCTGGAAGCCACGCTTGGCCGCTCCAGCCCATTCGCA
>OFRL01000584.1_pt1 | contig 15698 bp, 15 predicted proteins | sample 1543121 | NCBI WGS metagenome assembly OFRL01 (sample SAMN07774228, study PRJEB24372) | wastewater metagenome | isolation source: Lake Maggiore Cannobio | place: Italy: Cannobio | collected 2016-01
GTGCGCAGTCAGCTGCGCCCGTTGCGGCGGCCTCCAATAGCCTTGATACTTCTCGCAAAGAAACAGCCGATTGGCGCAAGTTCGAGGGTTTGTTGTCGCATCAAATGCAACTCACTCTGTCCGAGCGATTTGTGAAAGCGGGCGAGGCTTATTTTAATTCAGACGCCACGCAAATTGTTTTTCAAGCCATTGAACATGACGCGCAGGGAAACCCCCAAAGCGAGTATTACAGCATGTATGTGGCGCAGTTGCGCGACGAGCCCTGGACGGCGATCTTCGTGTCGAACGATCCCCAGCTCACGCCCCATGTCGACCGGCGAATCATTCTCGATTAAACAAAGGAGCACGGTGAGACTCATACCCTTTCTTCGATCGTTTCGCCCAAGCTCCTCGCAACTGCTCATCAGCGTGCTCATCGCCGGGCTAGGCTGGATGAGCGGACAGGCTTTGGAAAAGGTCGATCAGGACCTGCGAGTCATGTACACCGAGTACACACTCGGCGTCGCCGATCTCGCCCATATTTCCGCAGACGTTATGCGCTACCGGAACACCATCATCCGCGCCCTCACAGCAAACACCGAGAAAGACTTCGGACGGATCACGGAATCCTTGCCGGGCCTGCGCGCAAAAATTCAACATGCGATTGATCGTTATGCGGCGGCAGGACTCCGCGTATCACGAAGCGGCCGCAGTGAACCGCAAGATATCGAAGCGCTCGGCGATAGAGCGGGCCAGAGCCAGATCCGTTGAACGGAGATTCACATTGAAGGCGATCAAGGGGAGGCGCGCCCCAATCACCATGGCTCCCGCCGTCTCATGAAGATGCTGGGGTCCAAAATCAGGTCTCCAGACCGGATCGGAAGCCATGCGAACGGCCAGGCCTTTCAGCCCTCCTCGGCGAATCGATTCAAGCGGAGCATGCTCACGGTGCGTGGCCGCATGTTCGTACAGGAAGACGGGGATCTCCAGTTCAGTCCCCACCCACTTCCCCAACCGCTTCGCGAGCCCGATACAGTCCTGCATCGTCACGCCGCGCACCGGTACGAAGGGCACAACATCCGTCGCCCCGACCCGTGGGTGGACGCCTGTGTGCTTTCGAAGATCGATCAAGTCCGTCGCGACGCGAATGGCCCGAAAGGCCGCTTCCACGACGGCATCTGGCTCGCCAGCAAAGCTCAAGACCGCGCGGTGATGATCCCGATCCCTCGTTTGGTCCAACAGCCAGACGCCCGGGACGGATTCCACCGCCGCCACCAGCGCGTGGACTGTCGTCCGACTTCGCCCCTCGCTGAAATTCGGTATACATTCGACGATACGATCCACGCCCTACCCCGCCCAGCATTGAAATAATGAAGCCGGAGGTCTGATCATCATCCCTCCGGCTTCTCGCGTACTCAGTCCACGCTTTTGCGATTATTTAGTCTTTTTCACAAAGGCCTTATAAATCATGCCGGATTTCGCCACGTCTTCTTCGAGGCCGACCATCTGATGACCAGTCGTGTCGCACCAGGCTGGCATATCTTTCTTGATACCTTCGTCGTCCGACACGACTTCCAGGACCTGACCCACCGTCAGTTCCTTGATCTTCTTCAAGGTCATGATAATCGGCATTGGGCAAAAATACCCCAGCGTATCGAGCTTCACATCAGATTGAATCATTGCTTGGCTCCCTCAGAACAACCCCAAAAAGCAGGACGCGCCGAACGCATTGCTGATTGTCTCGCCTTTCCCGCCCGCCTCACTTCTCAGATAAAGAGATTCACACTACCCTGTTTGGCTTCCGCAAGATAGGTCGTTACCCCCGCGAACTGATCAATACCTTCGATGAGGGTATCTTTCGGGATACCCATCAACCCCATGGTCGTCGTGCAGGCAATGAAACGAACCCCCAACTCCAGCGCCGTCCCCATAAGCTCCGGTACACCGGGCATCCGGTTCTGCTTCATCACTGTTTTCATCATCCGCGTGCCCAGCCCCCAGAAATGAAACCGGGAGAGGGGCAAGTTATCCGCACCGCCCGTATTTAACAGACCGAACATCCGGCGGAGCCAATCCTTCGCAGCGCTGGCTGCACCTTTTCGGCGAATGGTATTGAGACCCCAGAACGTGAAAAAGACCGTGACCTGCATCCCCATAGCTGCGGCCCCTGTCGCGATGATGAACGCCGCCATTGCTCGATCCATGTCGCCACTTAGCAGCACGATCGTCACCTTCTCCGGCTTGGACGCTTGGAGGTCGGCCAAGGCAATGGCTGGATCCGTCTGATTAATTGTCATACACCCTCTTTTTCAGTCTGACCCGCATGAATACGTCAATTTCAATGCATTTCCGACTATATGCTCCGCTTCTTTTTCTTGTCAAGGAAGCGAGAAGGAGCGGCCAGGTGCCCTTCTGGCTCGCGAAACGCACGCCTAGAAAGCTGGACGGGGTCTCCTGCGAAGAAAAGTACGTTGGCTTGACGTTCTCTGACCTGCTCGCTATATTCACGGCCACGCGGGTCCTCTTCCCTGCGCCGTTCCTTCTTCTCATGAATAACGATCTCACCACCGACGTCAAACCTTCAAAAAGCTCGTCACTACTGGGCTTTTGGTATCCCGCTTGCCTCAGCAGCGAGCTCGCTCCCAACAGTCTAAAAGGAACCGTCCTGCTAGGGTTCCCGATCCTCGTCTGTAAAACTGCTCAGGGAAACGTCGCAGCCATGCGCGACATTTGCCCTCACCGGGGGATGCCCCTCTCATTTGGGAAGATGAACGGCAACTGTGTCGAATGCGCCTACCATGGCTGGCGATTCGATCAGGCCGGCCGGTGCCAGGGCATTCCCGCACTACTCGAAAGCTCTCCCATTCAAACCGACAAAATCGGAATTACGACCTATGCCTGTCGCGAGCGGGACGGCTACGTGTGGGTATTCATTCCTGATCCTCAGCAACCAACCCAGATGGTGCCGGATGTCCTGCCGCTGCCGCTCCCCTCGTCTCCCTATCGAATGGTTCATACGACGGCGCTCTTCAATTGCACGATTGACGATGGCGTCGTTGGACTAGTCGATCCGGCCCATGTCCCCTTCGTCCATCAAAGTTCTTGGTGGCGCACCCCGGCCAGCATGCACGAAAAGACTAAGACCTTCGAGCCGATTCCCAACGGCTTCCGCATGTCACCGCACGAACCATCGAAAAATAGCGGTCCATATAAACTCTTCAACCTGTTGTACGGCGCGCCGCTCACGACGACCATTGATTTTGTGTTACCCAACCAGCGGTTCGAATTCGTCCAATGTGGATCGCTCTTCGTCTCCACCCGTGCCATCGTCACGCCGATCACGGACCAGCAATGTCGCGTCGATTTTACCGCCGCCTGGAACGTCCTTGGCTGGCTACCATTTTCGAAAACCATCTTTCGTTATTTCGCCAACATCTTCATGGCGCAGGATCGGAAGGCACTAGGACGCCAGGCGATGGGCTTGCGCTTCAAACCCTCCTTAATGCTCATCAGCGAGGCCGATACACCGGCTAAGTGGTACTACCAATTGAAGGCAGCGCACCTCGCGTCGGTGGAGACAGGACAGCCCCTCGACCATCCGCTCAAGAAGCGGGTCACACTGCACTGGAAGAGTTAACCGACGGTGGCTTACTCCTCGCCCAGCCGGACGAGCAGCCCCATGGCCTGCCTGATCTGCAGACGCGAACCGAGCAGTACGACGATATCCCCCGCCAGCAGTCGGGTGTTTTCCGACGGATTCGACTGGGTTACGCCGGCGCGCGTCCACGCGATCACCGATGCGCCCGTGCGTGGGCGGAGGGAAAGCTCGCCTAGCGTCTTGCCCTGCGCAGACGAATCGTCGTCAATGCGACAGGTTTCGACTTCCGTATCGGTCAAAGTCCCACCACGGAGATGGTGCGCAAGTTCCGGTAATTCACCCCATCGAAGCAAGGCGTAGCCCTCACGGCGCACCTGCTCAGCTTTTTGCATGACAAAGCTCTGCGGTAGTTTGTAGGTGCGGAGCACCAACGCGAAAATTTCAATCGAGGTTTCGAACTCCTCCGGCACCACATCATCCGCGCCGAGCTGGTGCAGCTCCTCTAATTCTCGCAGATAACGAGTCCGCACGACGACGTGCAACTTTGGATTGAGCCCCTTGGCCACCTGCACGGCTCGTCTGGTCGCAAATGGATCAGAAATGGCGATCACCATCACTTTCGCATGCTCAATCTTCATATGCCGTAACACGTTCGGATTCGTGGCATCGCCATAGTAAATTGGGACACCGTGGCTCGCTTCGTCGCTGACAATATCGCCGTCGAGCTCTAGCACCAAGTACGGGATCTCGGTATCGCTAAGGACTCGTGCGAGATTCCGCCCGTTCAACCCGTACCCCATGATAATGACGTGGTCTTTCATCAGGATCTGCTTGCCCTCAGCATGCAGGACGTGAGCGGTAGTCCGGCTGGGTAGCCAATGACGGAGTCGCTGCCAGGCCTCCACGCGGCGGGCCAGATTCGGCGACCACCGCATGAGAAAAGGGGTAGCGATCATCGAGAGAACCGAGACCGCAAGAAAGATCTGATACGGATCACGCGGCAACAAGCCGCTCGCTTGCCCCTGCTGCGCCAGCAGAAAGCTGAACTCGCCGACCTGAGCCAGGGCAATACCCACCATGATCGCGGAACGTGGAGGAACCTCCGCCAAGAGGACTGCGCCAGCCCCGGCGACAAACTTGACCAACAACACCGCCACCAGCAACCCGGCCACCGGCAATGGATGTTCGAGCAACACCCGCCAGTCCATGAGAATACCAACCGACACGAAGAAGAGACTATTAAAACTGTCACGGAATGGCAACACTTCTGCCATGGCCTGATGGCTGTATTCCGATTCGGAAAGGACCAGTCCAGCAATGAAGGCGCCCAAGGCCAGTGACAGGCCCCCAAACGAGGTCAGCCAGGCGATACCGAGACAGAGCACGATGATCGTCAAGAGAAAGAGCTCACGGCTGCGGCTGCGCACGATATGTTCCAGCAGCTTAGGAACCAGATACCCGGCAGCAGCAATGACCAGCGCGATGACAAGGATCGACTTCCCCAAGGTGAGCAGAATCGCCAGGCTTCCTCCGCCCGATTGGCTGGCCAGAATCGGTGTCAACAGCATCATGGGAACAACAGCGAAGTCCTGAAATACAAGAATGCCAATCGTGGCTCGGCCATGGATCGAATCGCTATCACCCCGCTCGGCTAAGGTCTTGAGGACAATCGCCGTGCTGCTCAAAGAGAAGAGAAAACCCCAGAACAGCCCCTCCTTCCAGGATAGTCCAACGATCGTCGCCCCCAGCCACGCGATCAACAGCACCCCAGCAACTTGGAGCGGCGCGGCCAGGAACATGATGCGGCGCATGGAGGCCAATTGTGACAGTGAAAACTCGATGCCGATAGTGAAGAGGAGCAGAACGACCCCGATCTCCGCCAGCACTTGCACCGTATCCATATCCGAGATGAGATGGAGCCCGTGAGGACCGATAAGCGCGCCGGCGACCAGAAATCCTGCGATTGAAGGAAGCCGGAACTTGTGAAACACAAAAACGACGGCGATCGACACCGTAAAAACCACAAGTAGATTTGCCAGCACGCCGTAGTCGGTCATTGTAAAAGTTGACGCCTCTTAGGCCTTATAGAACTCCCGATACCACTGCACGAAGCGGGGAATCCCCGCCTCGATAGACGTCGCCGGTTTAAATCCAACATCCCGCGACAAATCTTCGATATCGGCATACGTGGCTGGTACATCACCAGGCTGGATCGGTAACAGTTTCTTCTTCGCCTTTTTCCCAATCGTCTCCTCCAACACCTCAATAAAGCGCAGCAGCTCCACCGGCTGATGGTTGCCAATATTGTAAATCCTGGCCGGAGCTGAACTGGTTCCCGGGTCGGGCTTATCACCGGACCAGGCTCGATTTGGCCGGGCCGGGTGGTCAAGGGTCCGAATTACCCCCTCAACGATGTCATCAATATAGGTAAAGTCGCGCCGCATCTTCCCCTGGTTGTAAACCTCAATCGGTTTCCCCTCCAGGATCGCCTTCGTGAAAATGAAGAGAGCCATATCGGGCCGACCCCAAGGTCCATAGACCGTGAAGAACCGCAGACCTGTACAGGGAATCCGATAAAGATGCGCGTAGGAATGGGCCATGAGTTCATTGGCCTTCTTGCTGGCCGCATAGAGTGAAACCGGATGATCCACATTGTCATGAGTCGAAAAGGGCATCTGGGTATTACCGCCGTACACGGAACTCGACGACGCATAGACGAGGTGCTGCACCTTCGCGCGCCTACAGCCTTCCAGAACATTCAGAAACCCTTCGATATTGCTATCCGTATAGGCATGCGGGTTCACCAGCGAATAGCGCACCCCGGCTTGCGCCGCCAGATGGACCACCTTCGTAATCGGCTGTGTGGCAAAAATTTTCTGTGTCTTGACCCTGTTCGCTAGATCCGTCTTGGTAAAAGTAAACTGCTTGAAGGGCTTCAGCTTCGCCAACCGCGCCCTCTTTAGCCGCACATCGTAGTAGTCGTTGACGTTGTCGAGCCCGATTACCTTCTCGCCTCGTTCCAGCAATTTCATCGCCACATGAAAGCCGATGAATCCTGCGACGCCGGTCACAAGGATCGAAGCCTGCGCTGTTTTGCCTGTAGCCATAGTCGTCCCTTATCAGTTGAGCAGAATGCCAGAAAAGTCCGCTAGCGTCGTTCTGGCCTTGAGCGCACCCTCAACAGCACCAGAGACTACGCCTCCGGTGCTTCCATCGGCTGCAGTCTTGCTGAGCGGCCGCTTTAAGTATCCTGTAGGTCTTCCGGCTCCAATACCAAGTGCACTATTTCCGCTCTGCCGCTCGCGTATGCTGAGTTTCCCGCCGCGTGCTAGCGCGATAAGCTCCCGGCTTTCATAAAGGGAGGATCGCCATGGTCGAGCCGATAGAGAGACAGAGGCATCAGAGCCTCTCCGGTCTTCATCGGCACCACCAGCCCGTCGGCCGTGCCACGAAACAAATCCAATGCCTGACTGGAATGATACGCACACCCATATGGAGCAAGAAGATCCTTGAGGGCTTCTGGCCGCTCCCAATGGGCCGTCAACAAGGCCATGCGGGCGGGATTTCGCTTGCTGAACATGAACGAGAGATGATCCGGATACCAATCTGCACCGCCTGTGGCATAAGACACAAAGAGCGCAGCCTTCGCCGCAGTGCAAATCTCGGCCAGGTACGAGTTCGTGAGATAGCCATTTTCTCCCACGTCGAGCCACTTGCCCGGATGAGACAACGGCGCGTGCGCCGCATGACCACGGACTTCGAGCAGTTGCTGCTGCGAAGCAAGTACCAGAGAAATGGGTCCATGCTTCTGCACGAGCGACTGGATGACTCCGTCTTTGAGCGGGGACTTCCCGCTGTTCGTCGGCCCGCTGTCCGCATGCACCAGTACGTTGTAGCCCCGATCGGCAATGAGATAGCAGTTGCGCGGCATTTCCAGGTCGCAAGGATCTTCTCCATAGAAGGGCACGGAGTAGACAGCCCCTCCCTCGAAGGCCCAACTCTCCCCATGCGCCAACTCAATCACGTTACCGAATCCCAATTCCCGCAAGAGTGAAAAATAATCGTAGGACAAGATCCGCCGGTTTCTTCGGCTTGGCACGATGATAGGCGTCTCTTTAGGCAGGTGTAAGAGCGTGCGAGGGTCCACATGATCGTCGTGATCATGGGTCAAGAACACGGCGGCCGGCTTAGGTAACAGTGATCCCCAGAGCGAAGGGATGGAGGACTCCGCAAACCAGGGAAGCAGCCAGGGATCAAACAACAAGGCTTGATTCCGTTGCCGATACAACAATGCGGCATGGCCGAGATGGAGCATATCCTTATCGTGTAGCGTCTCGAACCAGCGGGACCAGATAGAGGCGGTGTCCGCGCTGACCAAACATTCATGCTGGTGCAGCGCTTCTATCAATCGCGTGAGGACTCGTTCTCCATCTCGCCCCGAAGCCGCTACCACTGTTCGAATTTCATCGGTCTGATGAGTGCCATCCAGCAGTCCCAAGACCTTTCCCACCAGCGGCCCCAACTGCCGCTGGTCGAATCCAATTGGAATAGCCTGCCGCTTGACGGAATGGAAAATCCTGAGCCCGCTATTGGTGACCGTCGCGGATTTGGTGGGGTCGGTCGAAAACTCCCATTGGAAGCTACCGTCTGGCTTTCGCCCACAGCGAATATGTTGCTGGAGATGTGGACGGACGCTGATCACCTCCGCATAGGCATCTTCCAATCGTCTATGACGATCTGGGTCGTCTACTGGGGCCCGTTTGGAAAACACATCGCTGATGGCCGTATCGATCGAGCTGGAAAGGAGACTATGGGCCTCCTGAAGACTTGCCACAACTTCCGGCGCGACCCCTGCAACAAAGGGGAAGGGCCCAGGGGCCTCGGTGCTCTCCAATTGCACCCAAGACCAGGGCGCCAGACTGAGATACCGATGCTTCGGCAGACTGTCCCAGATCTTCATGGTCGTGAGAAGTGATGGGTAATCGGTGATGGGCGAGGAGTGGGTTTATGTCCGCGTTTCAACTGATCACTCATCACCGGTCACTCGTCACGCCCCATTTGAGCTTGCTGATGTTTGGTTCGTACAGAGCCTGAATGACGTTCCCGTCCGGATCGGAGAAATAAAACGAATAACTCCCGTCTCGATGCTGCTTCGGTTGTTTCAGGACCTGCCCGCCCAGCTGTGGCAGGCGCGGTTCGATCTCCCGATACATCTGATCAACTACCTTGGGGCTCTCCACAATCACGCCGACGTGATCCAACAGTTGTCCCTTCAGCGGTTGATACGCGGCCAGCTCGGACGGTGGAATCTGGTGCAAAGCGAAATTGTCCGAGCCGGAGCTGAAATAGACATTATCCGCGTCAGGCTCCCACATCACCTGCATGCCCAATAACTCTTCATAGAACGTGCGAGAACGGGCAAGATTCGTGACGCGCAGCGCCACATGTCGCAATCCTCGATGAAGCGGAACAGCCATAGCACGACCCCTATTGTAATCGTACCCGCATAGTAGGGAGCCGCCTCGGCTCCGTCAATTAAAAACCCAAGGGGCGAGAAGGATCAGTCGAGTCTCTACCCGGTCTCGCCGGTTGCGGAAAACTCGGTACAGAGGGAACGTTCAGGTTCTGAGCGAAGCGAGACCGAAGCTGACGATCTTTTTCAGCGTCCTGCGAGGCTGCTGCGCTTCTGCTCTTCCCTATGGTACCATGAAGGTGTTTTCGATCTTGAACAAGGAGTTCACCACCATGTCTTTTCGATTGATTCTTATTGCGACCCTGCTCTGCCTCTCAATGCACCAATCTCTGCTCTTCGCCGCAGACCAACTGCTCAAAACCCCTACTGGCAAAGACGGTGCACCGATGGTCGAGGTCCGAGCCGGCTCCTTTCCCATGGGGGTCCCGCATGGGGACCGGGATGGTGGACGCGATGAGTATCCGCGTCATGATGTGTTTGTAGACACATTTTTCATCGATAAATTCGAAGTAACCAACGGCCGCTATTTGGGATTCGTCAAGGCCGCAAGCCATCGGGTCCCGCAGAACTCCAAAAATCCGATGAGAAATCTCTGGCAGGGTGAGGCCATCACCGACACGATGACCGACCGGCCCGTCATCAATGTGGATTGGTTTGACGCCGAGGCCTACTGCAAGTGGGCGGGCAAGCGCCTTCCGACCGAAGCGGAATGGGAAAAAGCCGCCAAAGGCATAGCCGACCGGCGCTTCCCCTGGGGGAATGTCGAACCTACGAACAAACATCTGAACTTCAACCAGCAATGGATTGGCGAAAAAACCTTGATGCCGGTTGGAAGCTATGAATTGGGCACGAGCCCCTATGGCGCCTACGACATGGCCGGCAATGTCTGGGAATGGGTCAACGACTGGTACGGCGCGCGATATTACGACAAGAGCCCGGCGAAGAACCCTCAAGGACCGGACAGTGGAACCACGAAAGTGATTCGGGGTGCAGGCTGGCCGAACGAGACCCCAACAGTTCGCATCTTCACCCGCGTAGACAGCGATCCAATGATCCGCAACGAGTCCACGGGATTCCGCTGCGCGCTCACGCCCGCTGCCCAATAGGGATCATCATGAATGGAAAGGGGTTCTCCGGGCTTACGGTCGCTTCATTCGAAAGCCGTATGGCCAAAGAGATAGCCCGACTGATCGAACATTGTGACGGCACACCTTTGGTGGCTCCTGCCCTTCAAGAAATTCCGATTCAAGACAATCTAGCCGTCTTGCGCGTGGGCGACGAATTGATCAACCGTCAGATCAATATCCTCATTCTCATGACAGGCATCGGCACTACCACCCTCTTCGAGATCCTCCAATCGCGCCATCCCTTGCCGTCGATCCTGGAAGGGCTCAAGCAAACAACAACCATCGCGCGTGGACCCAAGCCTGCGGCAGCGCTCAAGGCTCTTGGTATCATCCCAACGCTCACCGTCCCGGAACCAAATACCTGGCTGGAAGTGCTTGCCACGTTGGACGCCTACCGCCCCGTGAAGGGCCTCCGTGTCGCGGTACAAGAATATGGCACATCCAACCTCGAGCTCCTAGAATCCCTGAAGCAGCGTGGAGCCGAGGTCTTTCCCGTACCCATTTACCGTTGGACGCTCCCAGAAGACAGGGGCCCATTAAGGCAGGCGCTTGGCGAGATTATTGCGGGACGCGTTGACGTCCTGCTAATCACCAACGCCGCGCAGATCGATCATGTGATGCAGTTACTCGAACAGGACGGTACCGTCTCGCAATTCACAGAAGCCTGCACAAGGATGGTCGTAGCGTCCATCGGTCCCACCGCTAGCGAACGCCTCCATTATTATCATCTCCCCGTCGACTTCGCACCCTCTCACTCAAAAATGGGTATCCTCGTCAACGAGGCCAGCGCGCAAGCCCAGGCTCTGCTCCGACAGAAACAATTAGCCTAGGCCTACTCAACCGCTACTCTTTTACATCTCGCGCGCAGCGAAAACCCATCCAGTTCATCTTAGTATTAGGCTCGGTCCCATTGCGTTGGGCGCCCCGCACGGTCGGTGTGCTATCGATCCAGCCTCCGCCACGGAAACTCTTCTGGGTGCCCTTTTCTGGCCCCTTGGGATTTCGATCCGGCGCAGTCTTATAATATTCCTTGTCGTACCAGTCAGCCACCCACTCGGCCACGTTCCCTGCCATCTGAAACGTGCCATAGGGACCGACGGCGTTGTCGTATTTGTTGACGGAAATGATCGGCGGATAGAGCAGCAGTCGCTCGGGCCGATCACGCACCGGGCCGGACAAACCGGTACGACCAAAATTCGCGCGAGATAAGCCGGCAGGCTGATTGCCCCAGGGGTAAATGCGTCCATCCACGCCGCGCGCCGCCTTCTCCCATTCCGCTTCGGTCGGAAGGCGCTTGCCCGCCCATTTGCAGTAGGCGTCGGCATCAGCCCAGGACACATGCATCACAGGATGGCTGGCCATCGTCTCCTGAAAGTTCCCACCGTCGTACTGCCAGTCGATAAGTGGGGGCAGATCCTTCGCCAGGACGTACTTCAAATATTGCACCGTGGTGACTTCAAACTTGTCAATCTCATAGTCGTCCAGATGGGGATTCCGCTGGGGGAGTTCTGCCTGATAGGCGTTGCGGTCCAGCTTCTTGTCACTCCCCATCAGAAAAGACCCAGCAGGAATCCTGACCATTTCGTCGTGAGCCGGTAACTTCGCCCGCTCAATCGCGAGTTTCTTACCCTCGGAAGTCTATTCTCTGACGACATCGGACACATCCAAAGCATGAGCCGATCCGCTAATTCTAATTACTCCGGCGATCACAAGACCGACGATCATTCCAAATGCTCGCACGATTTGGCCTCCGTGTGACGTTATATGCCAGACCCGGCAGGCTCCGGCGCTTCTTGTCCTTCCGCACGATACTAACGTTGACCCGCCCCATCGAAAACGCTACGGCTTCGCCTTGATGCACTCAATTTCCAGCCGGATCTGAACCTCATCACCAACGACGAGCCCGCCGCTATCCAGCGTCTTGTTCCAAACCATGCCAAATTCTTTGCGATTGAGTTTTCCCTCCGCACTAAATCCAGCTCTGGTATTGCCCCACGGATCCTTAGCCACTCCATTATAAGAGCCAGTAAGCGTAATCTCCTTGGTCACCCCATGCAGCATGAGCTCTCCCAGTACCGTGTATCCTTCGTCAGTTTTCTTGTAGCTCTTCATCTTGAAGGTCATCGTCGGATACCGTTCCACATCGAAAAAATCGACATTCCGCAAATGCATATCCCGCTTTTCATGATTCGTGCTCAGCGACGAAGTCTTGACCGTGACTTCAATCGCTTTGACGGTCCTGGCTTCGGCATCCATCTCGATAAATCCGGCATAATCCGTAAATCGGCCGGTCGTTTTGGAGACGACCATATGGGCCACACGAAACTCCACCGTCGAATGGTCAGGATCGACGTTCCAACGGGCTGGCTCTGCCCAAACCGTGAGTGGAAGACAGGCCACCGCTCCGAACCACAGGAACAGAAACCAACTCTTTCGTCTCTTCTGCAACATGGATCGCCTCCTAGAGAACCGTATATGGCCGATTAAGCCGGGACTGGACAGGTCTTATTTCTTCGACGGCCGGCCTGGTGCATCAGACTTGCCGGAAGACGAACTTCCAACTGGTGCCACCTCAAGGGGCTCAACCCGAATGCCAGTTCGCATCCGGACATGCACATCGGCTGGCCCGTCCCCCAACTCGCCCGAAAAGGACGGGAATGGCTGAGCGTGAACCACCGCATAAATTCCGGCTTCATCAATCGCGCGTACGCCGGACCCTTTCTCAATCTCAATCAACTGTGCCCGACCGTAGGGATACAATTTAAAATGAACTTTTACGATTTCCCCGCTAAGTGCATGCTGGACTCCTTGGATCTGGCGAGCCCAGCTCTGGTTGATGCGACGACTCACCTGCTGCCAATAGGCTTTCCCCTCCGCCGATGAGGGGCTCAAGCCCACATCTTCCTCTATCAAAGCGTGGGCCGAAACCGGCGTAACAGCCTCTTGCACTTCCTCCACAATGGCACCTTCGCTCGGCACTACCTTACCCTGCACAGGGGATAATGCACTCTTCTCACGCATCGGTTCCACCTGATCCAACGTGATATAGACCGCCCGACGAAGGAATCGTTCTGGTTGGCCTAAACGGGATCGCGCGAAGGTGACTCGGACTCGTGCCGCCTTGGGGGGCACGAAAGTCCGGCTCATCGAAATCGGCTCAAGTGTGACCATCCCCTTCCACACCATCAGCGACGATACATCCGGCTCAAGCGTGACCGTTTGCCGATAAAACACCTTCGATTCACAGGTCGCGACCACCGGAGCCCTCCCAATGGGTAGACCACGCAGCACGATCTTCAACGTCACTGGCTTGCCAGCTTGTTGATTCCCCATCGACTCCGGTTGGTTCAACTCAAACTGCACCCACGGTTTCATGGGGCTAGGCGAAGAAACAGGCTGAGGCAAAGAGGCTGACAAAGCGGGTGAAATGAGGAGGAGAGCGTTGGCCACCCAACACACCCCTGCGAATAACATAAGGATTCGATGATACCGCGTCTTCATGAATCGCATTCTACCGATCTCGCGAACCCTGGTGCAACCTGGTCGAGGTATGCGCCATCACCCTGATGATATACAAAAGAACCCCATTACGGGCCACGCTGTGGGAAAACCCAATCTTCTCCAGAACACAATTCGCCGCGCTCGGATGCCGGCTCATTTCTGGCAAACATCCCATATCCCAGTCCTATTCAGTCGCGCGTGCCCTGTCGCCGGAATGGCTGATCGGCTACCAGAAGAAGGGATCGATGTCGTGGGGTTCACAGTCAGTGGTACTGAAAGAACGAGCCAGGATTCGCGTGCAGATAGCAGCGAACTGTAGGCGAAAATGGCTGGAACGGGTTGTTACCACCTTCGCGACAGTCGGCAAAAAACTGGGCCTGAGCCGACAAAAACGTCTATCAGCTCTGTCTAATCTATTCAGTCTATCTCGTTGCTCCAGATAGACCGGATAGACCAAACAGACCGCCTTGGTGCTATTGCAGGGTCGCTTTGTGCCGTTTCTGCAGATAGGCGTTGCGGACGGTGGTATAAAAATCAAGCGAGGCGTCCTCAATACCTTGAAACATTCCAAGGTGCGTCGAACGCTCATTCACGATTTCTCCGATTCGGGTGCTGAGCTGGATCACCGTGGATGTGTCTCGATTCTTGTGGGCAATGAGTGAAGGAACGTTTTTCACCTCGACGAGTGGCGCGACCAGCCAGTTGATTGGATTCAAGGCTATGTCGCCAAGAAAGCCAACGAAGTCCCTGACGGTAAAGGGAGGGAGCAGCGGCAACACCAGATAGGGACCAGACTTGAGGCCATACCATCCGAGTGTCTGGCCAAAATCTTCTTCCGGCGTCTCCAGCCCCATGTCCTTAGCCACGTCAACCATCCCCAACCCGCCTAACGTGCTGTTCACCAGAAACCGGCTCACCTCGATGCTGGCTCCCTTGAGCTTCCCCTGAAACACATTGTTGAACACACGAGGTACAAATCGGAGATTGTAGAAAATATTTCTCACGCTGCCCTGCACCCAGTCCGGCAGAAGAAAATCATAGCCCGTCGCAACCGGCTTCAACACAAATCGATCGAGCTGACGGTTGAATGCGAAGATGCGGGCATTCATCGGCTCCCAGGGATCATAGTCCTCTCTGGCTTCTTCGTCAGCGGTCGCGAAGGGATCAACCCGCGGATCGACATCGTCAACCCGAATAAGAGTATCAGGCTGCTTGTCCGACGCGGCATCTGGCGATGTAGAGGGATCCGAGACAAGGATCAACGTGGAAGCCGCAACAGGAGTCTGCTCTTCTGCTTCCAGAGGATAGTATTCATTGGCTCTGGCGAAAGGATCGACGGCCCTCACGAACGGATCAAGCCGGGGATCGGTATCACTGGATGTCACGATACTGTACAGCGGTTTGTCCGCAGCAATGTTTTGCGGTGCCGAGAGAGTTGGTGGAAAAGCCTGCTCCACGACCGGGCTTGCATCGCTCAACGCTTGTGGCTGTACTGTGGTAACCCTCCCCGCACAGCCTGGCGCAAGCAGTGTGACGAAACCCAACAAACCAATCGCCAGCAAACGAAAGGACCGCATCCGCCGCTCCCTCGAGTTATACTTCGCTGTCCACCATCATCAGCCCACTTTCGAACAACCGCTCAACCTTTTTAGTGGGGGAACCCTATCACATACTAAAACCATTTCCAATTGCCTATCCAATTGCCTATTTTAGAACGATGGAGTGGCCTGCGACAGGCGCAACGCGTCCAAAGCTCACGATTTCGCACACTTCAAGTTTCTAATCGCACGTCGCTCGCCCGTTACAGCCATCTCGGCTGAGCACGGACTACGGTCAGATCACGGCATGCACAAACTCGGCCCATCGTTGAAAATAGGCGGCGCCGCCAATCTGATACGTGTTGTTATGTCCGGCGCCCTCAATGAGGTAAAAGGCCTTGGGCGGTGGCGCCGCCTCGAAGACCTGCCGGCCCAGCGCAAGTGGAATGATGTCATCTTGATCGCCGTGGATCATCAGTTTC
>OFRL01000586.1_pt1 | contig 15656 bp, 14 predicted proteins | sample 1543121 | NCBI WGS metagenome assembly OFRL01 (sample SAMN07774228, study PRJEB24372) | wastewater metagenome | isolation source: Lake Maggiore Cannobio | place: Italy: Cannobio | collected 2016-01
CTTCAGCGCCGTAATGTTGCGCCACTGCCGCAATCTCTTGAGAGTCTGTTGAGACAATTACCCTGTTTATCCGCTTGACGGCCTGTGCATGTTGAATGGACCATGCGATTAAAGGCTTACCGCCAAATAGGCGGATATTTTTTCCGGGCAGACCCTTAGAACCCCCTCGGGCAAAAATAAATGCTGTGGCATGCATCTGCTAAGTTTACTGTGTTTGTCTATATTACGACGGACGTCTGTCCGCCAGAACAGGCTTCGTTGCGTGCCGCTTCGATAATTTGCATCACTCTAAATCCAGCTGCGCCTGTAATTCACGGCGGTTCGTAATATGTAACCCGTGCTATTAATTTCTGCGATTCTATTTGGTAGCCGTCAGTGGGTTGGTGCGGTTGGCAAAATATCACGCGCCATACAGTGGCGCCTGCCTCACCTAACGCCGCCTCGCTGGTGATGCCATGCAAACGCAGCCTACCGAAAAAATTTTGCCAATGGCATGCTCCTGCAATAATTCACTACAGCGCTGGAAGGATAGGTAGAACCTAAAGTTATAGGCTATAAGCACAATCGCAGCTTGCTTTCGGTATTTTTCAAGCAGTTGCGCAACACCAGTAAGCGCGGCCGCCAAAGTTTTCTCGATCAGTATTTGAACCCCAATCGCCGCCAGAGCGTGAGCAGTAGCAGCGTGAAACGGTGCTGGACTGGCGATGACTGCAATCTGGGGTGCAAAGGCGAACGCGTCTGCAATATGCGAAAAACATCCGTTTGAGTATGCAGGCCCTGCGCTTGCGGCCCCGTATCGCAAAACCCTAACATTCGCATTAGGGAGCAGCTCTCTTGCCACGGCCAGACGAGGGCGGCTGATGGTGTCTAAGCCTACTTAAAGTATGCGATTAATCAAATTACGGTGTGGCGGCTTATTCAGCACCTAAATGTTGTTCGAGGAACTGAATATCCCATAACGGCAGCTCTACTCCACTGGAAATCAGCGACTGACGGGCTTGCTTCAAACCGTCGCCAATAAAATTAAACAAATGGGCTGTTGCAACGGCATCAACGCGCTTATCTGCAAGCCCCTCCGCTAGGTGCTTGGCGTTTCCGGCCCCGCCGGCCATGATAACGGGTTTACTTGTCTCTGATGCAATTAGATCAAGCAACTGGAAGTCATACCCCTGCCCGGTTCCGTCGCGGTCCATGGAATTTAGATACAGTTCTCCAATCGACCCGCGGGTAACTTTTGATATCCAGCTAGCGGCAGGCCCCTCCAAGCAAACACTCCCGGACTCCACCCATACTTGAAATTCACCCTTTGCGGTATGCTTGATATCTATCGCGGCCACAATGCATTGCTGGCCAAATTCGCTGGCCAAGCTTGAAACCAAGGATTCGTTTTGGAACAATGCAGTGTTTACCACTATCTTGTCTGCGCCAGAGCGCAGCAGCCGGTTTGCATCCTCGATGCTGCGGACGCCACCGCCGGCTGCAATTGGTACAAAGCAGCCCTCGGTCAAAGCTTTTAGTGATTCGCAGAATTTACCGGGGCTGCGCTGTGTGCGGCTGACATCAAGTACGATGAGCTCATCGATGGAATATGAGATTTTGGAAAAATTGTAGTGCGTCTGAAGCCAGGCGAGGTCACCTACTTTTTGTAGGCGAAAATTTCGGCTCAGCATAAACTGCCCCTGATCGTAAAGCAGTGTAAAGATAAGGCGCTTGTGAACCATCAGAATTACAGCGCCAAAAAATTTTGTAAAAGCACCAGTCCGTTTGTCTGGCTCTTCTCCGGGTGAAACTGGGTGGCGTAAATATTGTCTTTCTCGTAGGCAGCAAGAAATTCGATCCCATAGACGCATGTAGAGATTTTGCCGCTTAACCGCCCCGATAAAATTCTATAAGAGTGAACGAAATAGAAATCTGCTGCGTCCGGCAAACCCTTGAAAAGCGATGTGTCCGGTGCAATGCGGACCCTGTTAAAGCCCACGTGCGGTATTTTCTGGCTGCCAACTTCTTGCATGGTGAACATGTCCACCGGGTTGGGTATCAATCCCAGCCCGGGTTTGTAACCATCCTCAGAGCCATGATTTGCCAGCAACTGCATGCCGAGGCATACTCCAAGCAGATTGGTCCCCTTAGATACGGCGCCAAGGATGGCTTGGTCGATCCCGGTGCGGTGCAGTGTGGTCATAGCTTTATGGAAGGATCCCACGCCGGGTAGCAGCAGTGCTTCCGCGCGCGCAATTTCATCGGGGTTGGCACTAACTAAGGGTGCAGAACCAAGGTATCGCAGTGCATTTAGCACTGACCATATATTGCCCATTCCATAATCTACAACTGTGACTACTGGTTTTGCCATTACGAAATAATGAATTTTGGATTCCAGCGCCCCTCTATCTTTTCAAATAGCGTCCGGTTGACATGTCGGTCCAATACCGCGTCAAACTCCTGCGGCGTCATCTGATAATACGCTAGATAGCTACCAATGTACTCCAAGGGATATTGCCCATCGTATAAGCGGACAAGATTTACTGCCTGATCGCGAGTCATCGCACCGCGCCGGACTTCAATGCATGCATCCTGGTTCGCACGGCCAAAACCGAACTTGAGGTACATCAGATATGTATGTAGGGCGTAAAGCTCTTGGTCACTCTGCGCAAAATTTGTGAAAGTGCCCGAATTCGAAGAGTTTGTTTCTGCGAGGCCACAGTGTTCTTTTGCGACCAGATAATTACGATAGGGGTCCCAGTTTTCAAAATAGGACCAAGTGCATATTTTTAGATTTTTCGCCACGGGGTCAGTTAGGTCGGGAAATTCAAAATATGTAGTGTTGGTATGCAACAACTTCGTTGTATGCAGCAGTTTCAGGTAGTCGTCATGCCCTTCGAACCACACCCGACTTATGTACTCGAGGGTCAGGAAAGGGGAGCCACTGGTTTCGGTAGAGCCCCCATACTCTACTTCACCGTCCTCCCCGTAGAAGATGAGTGGGATATTAAGTTGCAAAGCCAGTCTAACTACAGCAGTTTCAATTGTGCACAGCCAGCCATGATACGGTGATCCTTTATTGATAAAACCGGCCTTATTAAGTCGACGCATCATTTCGTAGTCGGGGTTTATGGAAATATGATTGTAGCCACAATTAATAAATGCCTTAAGATTTTGTTCTCCCAAAGCAGTCGGCAGCGGCGGCGTAACGGTGACAGCAAGCGGGGACATCCCATATTTATACTTCAGGTTATAAGACACGTACGAGCCGTCTTTGCCGCCGCTTACGGGCACAAGGCAGTCAAACGTGCCGTGAAGACTCCGGTGACTGTTTAGAAGAGTGGTTAGCTCGTGCTGGCGCGAATCCCAATCAAGCACCAGTTTGGTTTCAGACCAAACACACGCGTTGCACCAGCCGCGCGCATCAAAAATAATCCGCGGGCGCGTGGACATGGCGAGGCAATTGCGGCAAAAGGTTAACTTTCTAGCATTAGTTTCCATTGAACGGTTCCCGCCTGTCAATAATAAATGCGGCGCGCATCAAATGCACTGACCGTTAGGGCTTGGACGAAAACATCTCAACGAATGCCTGCACGACTCTCAACCCCACCTCGCCGCTTTTTTCCGGGTGGAACTGGGTGCCGCACATGTCGTCTATTTGAATTGGAGTGGAACGCGTGTGGAAGCCGTGTCTATAGGCAGTAGGGCGCTGCACGGACGTCGGATGAGTGGCTGGTTTGCGCCCGGCGGCCCGCAGATTCCAACGTGCATAATCTACACTCTCCGGTAGGCATGGTGCCATGCACGGTGCGCGGAACGGAAAGACTATTACGGTGTTCGGCGAGGTTGTGCGGGATGTCTCATCGCTGCGTAGTCGCGACAATGGCCCAACATCGAATTTCGTCAGTGTATCGGGCGTAGTATCTCCGGGCTTGTGAGTCCCAGTTAACAATCGCACATGCCTCGCTACGTGGCTGTGCGCAGTGTTGTAGCGGGTGATTAAATGTGCCCAAGTCATTTTGCGAGATCGTTGGCTTGAAAGATGGTTATTGATCAGGCTCATTGGTTATAGATGTTCAATGACGGTTGAAAATATAAACCTTATGCGTTCACTAAGTTAAGCCCTTGTAGGCAATGAAATCAACATGGCGAACCCCGCACATGCCTTTAAACAGGTGTTTGGTTGACAGAATGTATGCGCGAAGTGTATCCAAGTCATTGGTGTCTACCAATTCGATAAAATGTGTTACCTCACCCAAAAATTCCACCAGTCGCTTCTGCAGCGGATGAAAAATGGTCAGGTTACTAAACGACGCAGATGTATCTGATAGCAGCGCGTTGAAGTGTTGCCTGTCTATTGAACTATTGGAATTGAGATTTGCAATAGAGCTGGTTAGTTTCGCGAAGTTTTGCGAATACTGCATGTAGCTATCATCCAACATCGTTGCGTTTTCGCTATCTCCCCGGTTCTGAAGCATCCAGATTGTTTCTGCAATCGCACCTATTCCGGGAACCCGCGCTGCGTCAAACTTCGGTCTATGATGTACTGAGTCGCCAAATACTGGGAGTACAAACGCCGGGTACGCGGAGTATAGCGTCAGCTCGGCCTCGCTCAGCCAGGCTATCACTTCGTCTACTGACGGATCGTCTTGGCTTTGAATGACCCAGCGATCAAAGACGATTGCCCGGCGGGTGCGGTTAACAAATGATTGACTGCGGTCGATATCTTCCTTGAACAACATCTCTGCTGCAGCGACCATCTCATCCGGTGTGCTGGCGTTGCGGTAAATTGCGTAGCGCTGCAGCATGTTTTGGAAGCCGCCAGCTTTGTTCGGGTCGCCGAAAATCAGGAAAGCTCCGGGTTTCATAAAGCCTGCGATTTTGCGAAAAGCACCTTCCTTGTCGGCAGTGTGGCTGAGCACACCGCGGCAATGGACTATGTCAAACTTCAGATTGGAGTTGAAGTCGAAGATTGAAGATTGGACGAATTTGGCTGCGCTATTTGGGGCGTACTTAGTAAAAACTTTTTTTGATATTGCAATCGCATTTGCATTCATTTCGACGAGAGTGCAATTCGCGCCCCAGCGTGCCAACGAAACTGTATTCTCGCCAGTTCCGGCGCCGAAGTCGATTAAATCTGCGCCCTGAAACATCTTGGGCGGAAATTTCAGTAAATCTCGGTAGGTTATCTCGGCATTGTGACTGTATGTTTCAAATTCGGCTTCGGTTTTGTCCGAGAAGTAGATTGATGGGATCTCTTCTGTGAATGTTTTGAGTGTGGCGGCTTCTACTTGTTTTATTGTGAGGGATTTCATAGTCTGAGTCCTGTGTTATTTTATTGATGCGCTAGGTTCAGTAGTGTTGCGGAGTCTTCCCTCGCCATAAGCAGGGAATTAGAATTAATTTGTGTTTTTGGCGCGGCAGTCATGTTGGAGCGAAATCCGCATTCGATGCCGAGGGATGCCAGAATCTCAAGCGTATCTGAATTATAGGAGTTCAGGGGATGCGACATGCTGTGCGGTTTTCGTCCGGTTAGTGCGGTGAGGTGATCGTAGTTGCGTTGGTATTCGGACTGTTGTGCGGCAAGGGGTAATGCATCCATCGCATACGGGTGATTGTAGGAGTGCAGTCCAACCCAGTGCCCACCATTTACCAAGAATTTCAGGTCGCCGCGCCGCATCCATAGCTTTCGGCTGATTTCAGTCATGTTGAGACCATGCTCATTTATTAATTGGTTCATAAGCTTCTCAAAGATATCTTTATGCGGTTCGCTGTTGCGAAGAAATCGGTACTGGCAGTCTTGCTCCGTATAGAAGGGGAACAGCTGGAGCACTTCGCGCTGATACGTGGCAAACTCATCCGTGCTGTCGAGGATATTTATTGCATCCGGCCATCGCGCAAGGAGAGCTTTGGTTAACATATCTATTCCACCCATTAGCGCTGCGGCTTGGCTATACAACTCTGACCGAACAATTCCGCCCTCAAATACTGTTGAGTATACAAACCAGAACGCGCGCAACCCGTACCGTGCGAGTACAGGCTCCGCGAAGTCAATTTGTGACCGCAAACCGTCGTCAAACGTGAGGCATAGGTCTGATGGTTTTAGGGTGCCAGCCTGCAAACGAGACATCCATTTATCAGGTGCAAGAATATTGTCTACGCCCACAAACAAAAGAATTGTTTCGAAATCTGCTGGTGACAAAGAACCCTGTAAGATCCCCTTGCTTCCGCTTGAGTGGAAGCGATGAAACATCAGTCCGTGAGGGTGCGCACTTTTATAGGCACTGCGCCGGGCTTCCGTACTCATTCAAAATAGCTTTCCAACGTACTCTCGCGAACTGTATCCAGCGTGGCGCAATGGATGCCACCCCCTTGGGTATAGATATGCCGCATTCTCACAGGAATTACGGTGAACTTGTGCAACTCGAGTAGTTTGGTTAGGCTTGTTTGTCGCTCATCGACAATTACCGTTTCTGGGTCAACTGACAGAAAGTTCATTCCAACCCAAGGTGATGACATGTCATGCAGATTGGTTTGAAATCCAAGACTTTCAAGCTCATATCCAAGCGGGTCGCGGACTTCATTCTGAAACTTTAATTCCGCCGCTGACGTTGGAGCCACGTCGCTGAAATAGATTTTGTCCCATTTCTTGAATAATGGCGGACAGTTTGTATCGTTGACACGGGTATCATTTAGGAGGACAAGCCCCGGGCGCAGGCACATTGCTGTTGAGTCGATGTGACTCGATCGGTAAATAGCTGAGGTGGTATGAACTCGATATTCATCGCCCAGGACGCTTTGCAGCCACTTGGCGCCCAGAACGTTTCCTGAAGAGGACACGAGGTAGAGTAAGTCTTTCCCCATCCGCAGCGTATTCGCGGCTTCGAAGAGAATTTCAGTCTCGCTAAGTTTGTGCAGCTTTTCCAAGCGCCCCCCGGTCAGCTGCTGGTGCTTGATGTCCTCGTCCGTAAGTTCTCTTGCAGTCTCGTCTATAAAATATGGAAGCTTGGCCTCGTAGTTTAGCTTGGGCTTTGGCGCGGCGATCCATCTAAATCCGTTTTCGAAATATCTGTACCAAATTGGATAGAAGGCTGTGGTCTCGTAATACCTGGAAGCCAGATAAGACGGACTTTCGATAACGGTATTGCCTACGACTAGATTTAAATCTCGGGCGTTATAGGCATTATTGCTGTTGGATTTCCAATAAGGTGTACCATACATTTCGTCTTGGTCGAATGGCGTAGGACGGATCACTTTTACCCCGAGGCGCTGCAGGGTGTTGGCCAACGCCTGCAGATCCTCTTCTACTTCATCAAAAAACCATTTCGGGCATGCTTTGGCCGATATCTCGCTGGCCTTGTCCATGAGGCCCTCGGGCACCGCGCCCGGTCTCATCCAAGAAAGCGTGGCCGTAGTTCCCGCTGCCGTTCCAACAATGATCTCTTTGAGTTTGTCCCATTCATTGTGGCTATTAATTTTCCCGAGCATGTCAAGCATGATTTGTCTCCCCGAAAAATGTGAATACGCAGATCATCACCTTAGTCTTGGGTTGCTGCAGAATCCCCGCCTAATCCGCGCGGATGTCTGAAATGATATCAGCAAATGGCACACACCAATTTTGCTGCATGGAATGCGAAAGTAGATATGTTCGCGGGCCCATATCGGGCGCCCATGGCCTTGGACTAACCGGCGATGCTCGACCTCTGATGAGGTACTGAATACTGCAGTGTCAGCCTATAGAAGTGTCTCAGGGCTATTTCGCTGACCGTAATCTGCTTCCTGTCACAGGTTGTCCGCTGCGAAGAGCGCCAAATTGACGGGCTGCAGATATTTAATTTGTTTCAAGTGTTGCCCTCACTCATTCTAAAAATACTAGTGGCGGTCTATTCCGTTGCGTGCCGCAAGTCTTCCGGCCGCCCCACATCCAGCCAGGGCTCGTGCATCGGGAATGCCACCGTGCGTTTGGCTTGCGCCTGCAGGCGCTCAAACAGCACCGGCATGTCGCACGCCGAATTTTGATGCAGGACACTTAGTGCCTCCGCACTCAGCACATACACGCCGGCGTTGATATGGCTGCGTGCGATTGGTTTTTCCTCAAAGCCCACTATGTCCACGCCGTTGGTTTGCACCACGCCAAATGGATGTTGCCACTCATGCAGGCGCACCGCCATCGTTGCGGTGGCTCCTTGGCGGATGTGAAAATCTAGCAGCGCACCGTAGTCAATATCCGTAATTACATCGCAGTTGGTTACAACAAACGGGGCGGGGGGATGCGGATCGAGCAGGCTCAGTGCACCGGCCGTGCCGAGAGCGGACTGCTCGCGCAGATAGTCTATCTGTACTTGCAGGCGCTCGCCATTTCCGAAGTAATCTTCAATTAGATGACCCAGATAATGCACCGCAAGTATAAAATGGCTGAAGCCCTGCAGTCTGGCGCGCGCAATAATGTGTTCCAGCATGGGTTTGCCCGCCACTGGCAACAGGGGCTTGGGCACAGATTCGGTCTGCGGCCGCAAGCGCGTGCCGAGCCCACCCGCCATGATAACCATCAGGTTGGGCCGCACGGCAGGCGCGTTCATTTGGCTCCAGAGGTGCAGCCCCACCAGGTGCTGATGCTCATCCACAATGGGAATTTGCTGGCAATCGTTGGCCTGCATCAGCTGCTGCACCGTGGCGCGCGCCACATTTGGTGTTACCACCAGCGGGTTGCGATGCAGCACGCCGGTGAGCGGGCTGTTGAAGTCGAGGCCCCGCAGCAGGCCACGGCGGATATCACCGTCTGCAACAGTGCCCACGAGCACACCGGCACTGTCGACTACCAGTACGATCCGGATCGCGACATCGTCTAGATTGCGGATTGCCTGCTGCATGGTGGCATCAACGGGGAGGATTGCCTTGCGCCAGACATCCGCCGGCAGTGAGCGTGTGGTCGAGTCATTCACGGCGCGCTAACCGGGTCACCTTCGCTCCCGTAAGAGCTCAAATGCCTCAGCCGCGGCGTAGCCGGCAGCGGCGCCCCGCACGGTGGCCAGTGCCCGAATGGCGGCATGGCTGCGCGGAAAAGGAACAGATCCGAGTTCTGACGCATAAACATCCATAGCGCGGAGTTTACCGTCGATGAATGAACCAATGTCTATGAATACATTTGGGCGAAAGCCACGGCCGGTGCCCAATCCGAAGTCTGTTTCAGAAAGTGTTTCGTAAGCCAGTACGCTTTTAACGGATGGATGCCGAAACCATTTTGTGCAGCTGGCAACCGCATTAAATACTACGCTGTGATCGGTGTGCACATCCGCCGGGTGAGGCACAAATACCTCTTCTGGTTCATAGGCAGTGAAAACATTTGATATTGCAGTTACCAATTCGCCCATCGGTATATAGTCTAGTTGCGTCGTTGGAAAATGGAGCTCAAATACTGCATCAAAGCTAAAAGCGGCCTTGATCCGCTGAATTTCGTCTGCGCGCAATTTGATTTTTGTTTCGCTCCAACCCGCTTCGGCCGTAATGCTGGTTACTATCAGCCAGGCTACTTTTGCACCCTCGGCTTTGCGGCGCAGCAGAGTACCGCCCACGCCAAGCACTTCGTCATCCGGGTGCGGGGCAACAACAATGGTATTCATAGGTAGCTGCCCACAAGCGGTTTGAATGCTGGTTCCGTTACCAAAAGGCAGATTGCGTTCTCGCCACATTTTACAACTGTACTGGAACCAGATTGCATAAGAACTTTTCCTGGCTCCACATTTTTTTGTGAACCCCGCCAAATTTCACTCTTCCAAACCTTAAATACTTTTCCATCTGTGACAAAATGTGCGCCCACATAGGGCTTGGTTAACCCGCGCACCAAATTATGAATTGACCGTGCAGACATGCGCCAGTCAATTTGTCCATCTACGGTGCCGCGCTTGCGCCACGTGTTTGCAAATTGCGCCGCCTGCGGCTGGCGCGCGTACGATTGGGAGGCGAGTTGGGGCATAAATTCTTCAATCTGTGATAGAGCGCTTGCCGTTACCTTGTCGTACAAACTGCGCGCATCATCATCGTCGTCGATTATGATCTCGCGCTGCGAGAGAATATCACCGCTGTCGGCGCAAGTATCCATAAAGAAGAAGCTGGAAGCGGTTTTAGGAAGTCCGAGGGCCAGCGCCCAGATTAGTGGATGCCGGCCGCGGTTGGCAGGCAGCGCTGCGGGATGGAATCCAACAACCCCCAGAGGTGCTAACTTGAGCAAATCTAACCCTAGTAATCTTGACCATCCGAAACAGAAGATAACATCGGGGGCAGTGTCCCTTATCCAATGCACGATTTCGGCCGAATTGATATCGTCCGCATAACGCCAGGGAATGCCATGTGCGGCGCTGACACCACTGAGATCAACATGATCCGTATTGAATTTTGATTCTTGCAATGTGCACACACCCACAATCTCAGCTCCAAGTCCCAGTAGATGCTCAAGTGCATTACGGGAAAACTCAACCATACCTGCGAATACTATGCGCACGGGGTGCCAGCATCGTAGAAGCGTTTTTTAAGCACGCCACTAAGAGGGATAGATTTAATTTTGGCTACGATGGCGGCACTGGCGCCACCCTCGCCATAGGGACTGCGCACTTTGCTCAGGCTCGCCTGAAATTCTTTGGAGTAAAGGCGCACCAGCGCGGCTGTAATGCTGTGCCGGGTTGGCTCACAATTGATTACGCTGGCCGCCTGCAGCCGCCCGCGCTGGCGGTCGCCGATGTTGATTGTCCCCTTCTGAAAACTGGGTGCCTCAAGCAGGCCGCTGGAAGAATTGCCCACCACACCATCGACGTGTGCCATGCAGGACAGATAGCGCAGTTGGCCCAGCGAAGTATAGGCGCGCGTGTTGGCATGCTGCGCCACGAATTGTTCAATAAGCTGAACCAGCACGCGCCCGTCCGTGTCGGCATTTGGCATGGTGAAGACTAGCTGCGTGTTTCTGAGCTCTGCCAATGCAGCCAGCAGTTCTGCCATCTGGTGCGCGGCGGTGTTCGTTTCCAGTGTGGCCGGGTGAAAGCAAACCAGCAAACTTTTTTGCCCAAGCTCGAACCCCAGCGACTGTTGCAGTGCTTCCCGGTCAAGCAGTTTTAGGCGGCTGATGTTGTCAGCGCCGAGGCCGCCCACAAGAAACACTTGGTCTGGCTGCTCGCCCAATTGGATTACGCGCTGGCGGTATTCCTCCGCTGCCACAAAGTGCAGGTGTGACATTTTTGTGATTGAGTGTCGAAGCGCCTCGTCGATTGAGCCTTCTGTGGCCTCGCCGCCATGCAAGTGCGCCACTGGTATGCGTGCCACCAGTGCGGCAGACACTGCCGAAAAAATTTCGAAACGGTCGCCAAGCACCACAATCAGGTCGGGGTGTAAATCATTCAATGCATCGGCAAAACCAATCAAGCCCAGGCCCATGGATTTTGCGATGCCCACCGGTGTGTCGGAGCTCGTCAGCATTTCCACTTTGCGGTCAATCTGAAATCCGTCTTGTTCAATCTCGCGGTAAGTGAGTCCAAATTCTGGTGATAGATGCATGCCGGTGGCAATGATTTGCAAGGTGAGCTCAGGGTCGGCTTTGATGCCTTGCATAACCCAGCGCAGCAAGCCGTATTCAGCGCGCGTGCCGGTGATGATGCAGATTTTGCGATTCATAGGACTATCAGTTCGTCCGGGCCAAAATCGCGCAGCGCTGTTTTCCCGATCACCTCATCCCAACGCATGGGCGAGATGCCGGTGGCGGGGCGCTTGGCGGTTATGTTTTCGGCGGTGAACAGTGCGCCTGATTTAATTGCCCGGCTGGCGACCAGGGATTTGCGAACGACCGGTCTGTTTCTGGCTTCGCTGGTTGTCAGGCGCTTGATGCCGTCTCCCAGCGCAACTTCAATGTTGCGAATGGCAGCCACCATGGCGTTAAGCTCTGCCGGCTCAAGGCTGGCTTTGTGGTCGGGGCCGGGCAGGTTGCGGTCCAGCGTAAAGTGTTTTTCAATCACAGTGGCGCCCATCGCCACAGCGGCAATAGCAACCTCTATGCCTTGCGTGTGGTCAGAATAGCCGACTGCTACGCCAAAGGCGGCATGAATGCTGAGCATGGCGCGCAGATTGACTTCGGCCATTGGTGTTGGGTATTCGGTGGTGCAGTGCAAGACCGTCAGCATGGCGCGCGGTGTGCCGGCGGCCTCAAGTGCGTCGATGGCTGCCTCGATCTCGCCCAGATTTGCCATGCCAGTGGAAAGGATGACGGATTTGCCGAGGCGGCCGATGTGGCGCAGGTATGGCAGGTTCGTGATTTCGCCGGAAGGAATCTTAAAGTGATTTTGGCCGTGGCGCACGAGCAGATCAACGCTTTCGATGTCAAAGCCGGTGGAGAAGAAGCCGATTTTGCGCGTTGCACAGTGGGCGATAAGTTCATGGTGCATTGCATCCGTCAGCTCTAAGCGGCTCAGCATTTCGTGCTGGGATTCCGTGCTGGTTGTCGTTCGATTCTGGTAATCTGCTTTTTGGGCAGTGCGCGTTGCAAGGCGGTCAGCGGTGAAGGTTTGGAACTTTACAAGATCCGCGCCTGCCCCAGCAGCTACATCAATCAGCTGTCTGGCCAGTGCAAGGTCCCCATTGTGGTTGACTCCGGCTTCAGCGATGATCAGTGTTTTCACTTGAACCGATCTCCAACCCGCGGTCTTGAATAGCCGCTCCACTCTGTAACTTTAACAAAGCTATCTGACGTCTTGACAAAAAAGGCGTTGAATTCAACTCCAACGACTGCGCCCGCAATGCCCCTGTAAATTGGTGCATCGCTAAGATATAAAACTTTATTAATTCTTATTTCAGTTTCGCCCAGAAAAGTTCTTGCTTCCGGTCCTGGGCGACAAATCGCCCGCACCAGGTTAAAGATATCGCGTGACTTTTGATTCCAATCTAGGCGTTCGTCGCCTGCTTGTCGGGCAGTGCAGTAGAAGCCTAACTGATCGATGCTGTGTTGCGCTTTGGTAGTTACTTTGCCAGCTTGCAGTAGCTTGATGGCAGAATAAAGATTGGCCGCGCAACCTTCGTATGCGCGCTCAAGTACTGTGGCGTAATCATCCGCGTCACTGATGGGATAACAACGCTGCAAAATTATGTCACCAGTGTCTATGCCTTCATCAACATAATGCACTGTAATTCCAAATTCTTTCTCATCGTTAATTAGCGCCCAATTTAGAATATTGCGTCCGCGATAAAACGGCAACTTGCCGGCGTGACAATTAATTGTTTTGAGAGCGGGGAAATTAATGAGCTTATTATGAAAAATCTGATTGAAAGACATCGACACATACAGATCGCACTGATATTTAGTCATCCAGCCAAAAAACTCATCCGAGTTGATTTTGGGATGGGTAATGAAATCAAGTCTGTTTTCAAGTGCTTTGGCTTTTAAAACCTGATCGGGGCTTTCTGCGCGCGCGCAGACAAAGGCAATCTGCAGTGTGTCATCTAATAATAATTTGGTCAGGGCAGCATGTGACCAAGGCCCATCCCCAAAAAAACCGATTTTCAGAATTTTCATATCAGTCCGGGGCTGCTGGGGATATTGATCAAGCGCTGCGCGAGTGACTGCGCACCATCGAGGTTCATGGTTGGGCAGTCTTTGAAAGGTGCCAGCTGGTGCAACAGTTTCCAGGCGGGGCGCGTTTGGAATCCGGCAGCGTTGGTGGCCTGCAAGATGGCATCGCGCTGCGGTGCATGCGCGGCATCCAGTACCAGCGTCTGCAGCCAGTAGTTGCTTTGGCATTGCTCCGGCTCGGCCATCAGGCTGACGCCCACTACGGGCGCAAACGCTGCGTGGTAGCGCTGAAACAGCTCCCTTTTGGCAGCCAGCAGGGCGGGTAGCTGCTCCAGCTGCGCACAGCCCACGGCCGCATTCAAGTTAGGCATGCGGTAGTTATACCCAATTTCGTCGTGCAGGTAATCCCAGGCGTGCGGCACTTTTGCGGTAGTCGTCAGGTGCCGGGCATGGCGCGCAAAGCCGGAGTCATTGGTAAGAATTGCGCCGCCGCCGCCCGTGGTGATGGTCTTGTTGCCATTGAAGCTGAGCGTGCCGAGCAATCCAAAAGTGCCCGTGTGCCGGCCATGGTAATAACTGCCAAGCGATTCGGCCGCATCTTCCACCAGCGCCAGATTGAAATCGTGGGCAACTGCCAGCACGCCATCAAGATCCACCGGATGGCCAAACGTGTGCATGGGCACCAGCGCACGAATTACGCGCCCACTGCTGCGGTTGACACACTGCCCGGCCTGCTGCGTGGTGTGGTGGTTTAAATACCCGCGCAACTTGGCGGCATCCACGCCCAGCGTGCGCTCCGCGCAATCAACAAAATGCGGAATAGCATTGCAATACGAGATGGCATTGGCCGTGGCAACGAAGGTGAGCGCCGGCACCAAAACTTCATCGTTGTTTCCCACACCTGCGAGCTTCAACGCAATATGCAGTGCTGCCGTGCCATTGACGACGGCGATCGCGTGTTTCGCGCCCGTGTACGCGGCCAGATCGGTTTCGAAGCGATCTACGAATGGGCCGGCGGAGGAGACCAAGCTTGAGTCAAGGCATTCTTTCAGGTACAGCCATTCATTGCCGGCAAAGCTGGGTTCGTGCAACACGGCAGGCCGCGCGCCAATTACGGCGCGCACTGCGTCGATCACTTGTGCAGGCAGAGTGTTTGGGGTGCTCAAGGCATTTACAAGTTGTAGGCATCCGCCTTGTAGGCCTGCAGATTGGCGGGTTGGCTGAACCACTCAGCGGTTTCCACGAGTCCGCGCTGGAACCCGTCGCGCCCAGCGTAACTGGGCTGCCAGCTAAATAGACGCTTAGCTTTGGAGTTATCGGCGCACAAGCGCTGCACCTCAGAGTTTTCCGGGCGCATGCGCGTTTCGTCCGTGATGATTTCTATCTCGGCGTTCATGGTTTCCGCAATTAACTTGGCTGTGGCGCCAATTGAGATCTCGAAGCCGCTGCCGAGGTTGACCACTTCGCCGAGGCCGTTGCCAGAGTTCAGGGCTGCGATGAAACCCGCCACTGTGTCATCGACGAAACTGAAATCGCGTGTCGGGGAGACTGCGCCCAGTTTGATCCGCCGCTGACCACTTGCGATCTGGACGATGATGGCGGGTATCACAGCGCGGGCGGACTGGCGCGGACCATAAGTGTTGAACGGACGGACAATCACCACCGGCACTCCAAAGGATGCGTAGTAGGAATATGCCAATTGGTCCGCTGCAATTTTGGTTGCTGAGTACGGCGATTGGGCGTTCAGCGGGTGCGCTTCAGTAATTGGCACAAACTGGGCTGTTCCGTATACCTCGCTGGTAGAAGTATGAATTACCCGCTTAACACCCAACTCGCGCGCCGCTTGCAGCACATTGAGCGTGCCTTTAATGTTGGTATCCACATAAGTATCAGGTGAATGGTAGGAGTAAGGAATGGCGATAAGTGCAGCCAAGTGCAACACCGCATCGCAGCCCTTCATGGCTTCTTTCACCCCATGCGGATCGCGGATATCGCCTGCGAACACCTCAAACTTGCCGGCCACATCGGGTGCACAATGCTCCAGCCAGCCCCAAGAGTTGAACGAGTTGTAGAGTACAAACGCGCGCACAGTGTGGCCTTGGCGGACCAAGGCCTCAGTCAAGTGCGAGCCAAT
>OFRL01000587.1_pt1 | contig 15651 bp, 16 predicted proteins | sample 1543121 | NCBI WGS metagenome assembly OFRL01 (sample SAMN07774228, study PRJEB24372) | wastewater metagenome | isolation source: Lake Maggiore Cannobio | place: Italy: Cannobio | collected 2016-01
CCCGGCGGCAATATGCTGCTTTCCAAACGCGCCGAAATGTTTCTACCCGACCAATGGCCGGCCTATTTCAGCAAGGCCAAGGGCTGCAAGGTGTGGGACTTGGACGGCAGAGAATACATCGACATGTCCATCATGGGTATCGGCACCAACACACTCGGGTACGGACACCCCGAAGTGGACGATGCAGTGCGGCAAACCATAACAGCCGGGAACATGTCTACCCTAAACTGCCCAGAGGAGGTATTTCTGGCTGAGAAACTCGTTGAACTGCACCCGTGGGCTGCCATGGTTCGGTTTGCGCGTTCTGGCGGCGAAGCTAACGCAATTGCAATTCGCATTGCACGCGCGGCGAGCGGCAAGGACAAGGTTGCTTTTTGCGGATACCACGGATGGCACGATTGGTATCTGTCTGCCAATCTTGGCGACGAGAAGGGCCTGGACGGACACCTATTGCCCGGACTTGAACCCAATGGAGTTCCCAGAAATCTGCGTGGCAGTGTGCTTCCATTCAGCTATAACAATTTTGCAGAACTAGAGGCACTTGTAAGTGCACATGACATCGGAGTTATAAAAATGGAGGTGGCGCGCAGCAATGGCCCACAAGACAACTTCCTTCATAAAGTGCGCCAGCTAGCCACCGACCGCGGTATCGTTTTGATATTTGATGAGTGCACCTCGGGCTTTCGCCAAACATTTGGCGGCTTGCACAAATTGTATGGTGTAGAGCCCGACATGGCGATGTTTGGGAAAGCCCTCGGAAACGGTTACGCAATCACCGGCATAATTGGGCGCAGAGAAATTATGGAAGCTGCGCAGTCCACATTCATCAGTAGTACTTTTTGGACGGAACGCATCGGCCCAACTGCTGCGCTAGCGACGCTTGAAGTAATGGGTAGAATCCAATCATGGGACACCATCACCCAAACCGGCTTGAATATTCGCAAAGGTTGGCAACAAATTGCTGACAAGCACGCACTCAAGATTGACCACTGGGGTTTGCCTGCGCTCACTGGTTTCACTTTCCAAAGTCAAAATGCTTCGGCCTACAAAACACTGATCACCCAAGAAATGCTTTCTAAAGGCTATCTGGCAGGCAACAGCGTATATGTGTGCATCGACCATACGAGGCAGATTGTTGGTGATTACTTAAATGCCCTCGACCCGATATTTGCGTTGGTAAAGGAGTGCGAAGAAGGGCGTGAGGTAACGGGTCTGCTGAAAGGCCCGGTATGTCACGGTGGGTTTAGGAGATTGAATTGAATTGAATTAAGTTCAGCTGTCTGGCCAAGAGTTTCCAGTACTCATCTCTGAACAAAATAGTGGGAACTGCATCCTCAAGAGGGGATTGATGTTCTACGGGGTGTGGCTGGAAATATTGAAGTAAGATGCGGGCTAGACAAACTATTGAGCCAACTCTCAATTTACTTGGTGTCTCAGTTGTAGACTTTGTTGAAGTCTGTTTTGATCTAGAAGAGCGGCTTGACATGGTATAAGAAATTGTTGGTGATTCTGCTCAGGTTTACAGAAATTGCATGGCTCACAACAAAGCATGAGTATTTGTCAGGACTAGCATTGCTTCATATTGTGCTGGACACAGACAGAAGCGAGGATAACCTGCATAACTTCCTTCGTGGGAAAGCACTTCCTAAATGGTCCCAACGTAGCGTAGATACGCTTGGCTGACAAACAAAGATGTCAATCCCAGCGCACATCCGGTTCACCGAGAGGAAGTGGCGGCTTTCGGCGTGAAATGGTCTAGTACGGGCAATGATTCCCACAATTATCCCGTCGTGCGCCCTTCTTTGATAGCGCTGGCAACTGTGTGCAGTGTCTTTTGCTTGGGTGGCTTACTCCCCACCACCAGCTTCATTGGAGCCTGCGGCGTCGCCACCACCACTACGGGGAATTAGGCGTCAGCCCCCCGAAGTCACGGTGCCGGTGCTTGCACGGCGTTGATATCCGCCACGCAATGAGATCTAGTAACAGGGTTGCAGTCAGCCTCATGGCAATTGATCTTTTCGGCCGCGAATTGTGCTTCCTAGGCGAGAATGTCGATGGCCGCGGATAGGACCTCGGTGTCAGAAGCTGTGGTGAGGGTAACGCCCTGCACTCGCAGGCTTACCGCCACCTCATTTATGGTTCAGCCAATAAGTCGCCAGCTGACCGGAGTGCCGCTCTTGACGGTCTGATTGACCTGCTTGCCTATCAGCGTCTCATAATACTTTGGGGGCAAACCAAGGCCTGGCCGTATCGCCCGCAGGTTGTCTGGCGTGAAAGCCTCTCCCTTCTCCATATTTCGAACTACATACAACGAGCGCCGATAGGCACGCGAAGTAGCTTCGTTGGCCGATGCCGGACCGTAGTGCACGGAGCCCAAGCCCTGCCACGCGCGCTCAGTTTCCACGACAAGCATGGCCATTTCCGCCGGCTCCATCGAAAAAGTAGAGTCCACACCGCCATCCGCTCTGCTCAGGGTAAAGTGTTTTTCGATGACGCTTGCACCAAGGGCCACGCTTGCGACCGACACTCCAATTCCCATGGTATGGTCCGACAGACCGGTCTGGCAGCCAAATGCTTCTCGCATATGAGGTATAGTAAGTAGGTTGCTGTCCAGCGGCGTGGCCGGGTACGTGCTGGTGCACTGAAGCAGCACCAAGTCTTTGCAGCCCGCTTCGCGAGCTGCGCGCACAGTTTCATCAAGTTCAGCCAAATCGGACATGCCTGTTGAAATGATCATGGGCTTGCCAGTACTTGCGACCCTGCGAATAAGCGGTAAGTCGGTGTTCTCGAAAGACGCGATCTTGTAGCAGGCTACATCCAGCTTTTCGAGGAGTTCAACCGCGGTCGAGTCAAAGGGCGTACTAAACGGAATCATGCCGAGCATCCGTGCCTTATCAAAGATCGGTGCATGCCATTGCCACGGCGTGTGGGCCTCGGCGTACAATTCATAAAGTGTGCGTCCTTGCCAGAGGTTCTGCTTGTCGGCTACGAAGAACTCACCGGCGCGCAGATTCAGCGTCATAGTGTCAGCCGTGTAGGTCTGGATTTTGAGAGCATGAGCGCCAGTCTGGGCAGCCGCCTCTACAATCCGAAGTGCTCGTTCGAGCGACTGATTGTGATTGCCGGACATTTCGGCAATGATGAAAGGTTCGCTGTCTAAGCCTATCCGACGGTGAGCAATATTGAAACTCATGAACGTTTCATTATCTCATAGCCAACAAGTCGTCGGCAGGGGCTGCGTCCGGCAAAGTGGTGCGAAGTTTCTTTTGTCGGACCGAATATAGAGGCTCGTGCGATACGATAACTTTGCTTGGAATCTTGAAAGCCGTCAGCTTGCCAGCACACGCCACACGGATGCGGCGCTTGAGCTGGTCAGCTGGCTCAGGCGTTTCAAGTTGCACCTTGGCCACGACCAGATGGCCCATTAGAGCGTGAGGCTCTCCGTAAACGGCAACGTCAAGGACATTGTCGAGTTGAAGCAAAAAATCCTCCACTTCAGCAGGATAAACCTTCTGTCCGGCGACATTAATTATATCCGTAGTGCGCCCAAGGATGCGGACGAACTCGCCTTCGACTTCCACCTGGTCACGGGTATTGAACCAGCCCTCGTTGTCAAATTCAGATGGGGCATTCAGATAGCCCTCCATCGCAAAGTCTGACTTGATCCACAAGATCCCTTCCACCACCTTGGTCTGGAAGCCGGGTCCGCCCAAGCGTACCCAGAGAGAACCATCCGGCCGCGATTGCGAGCGTAGCACGCCTACCTCGGACAGACCATAAGTTTGCATTAAATCGACCTCCGGAAAAGCCTTATGCACCCTGTCTAGTGTTGATTGGGGCATGACCTCAGTGCCATAACTTATGCGCTTAAGTGAACGCAGATCAAAGTGCTCGTTCAACCGCGATGCCATCAACATTGTTAGGAATGACGGCGTGGTAGGCAGCAGCTCGACTTTGTACTTCTCGATCGCGCGACAAATACTTCCCACCGTACGCTCTGTGACAGTTACTACGGTGCCTAAACTGGATGTGATTGCCAGAATAGTATTGATTCCTCCGAAATGATCAAACATTAGAAATGGGATTGCGATCACCCGCCGATTCTGCTGGCGAAACTTCTCGACAATTCGCACAAAGTCATAAAGGATACCCTTGGGCTTGCCAGTTGAGCCCGAAGAAAACAGCACGATTCCAGGATGAGCCTTTTTAGTGAATTCACTTAGCAGCACATTTTCAATCGCAATGCTTCGGCGCACAATTGTTGGTTCGTCACCGGCTGGGGGGAATTCAACAAACCAGTCACAGCCGCACACGCCGAGTGCTATACCAACTTCAACAACTGACTCACGCGTGAGTGGAACAAAGATGCTTCCGTTCAGCATCAGCGCAAAGAATAGGCAAAATGCCTCGGGGGAGTAGTCCCCGATGACCAAGACACGGTCACCTTGGGCAATACCTGCAAGCTTGACCCTAACAGAAAACTCTTCAATCTTCCGCACTACTCCGCTATAGCTCATCTGGCTGCCCTGATGAATAAACGCGATGCGCTCGGGCGATTGTGCAAATCGCTCTAAAAGCCATTCCATTACTCGGACTCCAGCAATTCTCTAAGCACAATTACCAGCAACTGATAGGAGGTAGCATTTGCGCCGTCTTCGTCTGGCAAGGTCACACCAAATTCTTCTTCAAGAGCCAGGATTAAATTCAAGTGCCGCAGAGAATCCCATGACTCGATGGTGTCGCGGCTCGAATCGGGACCGATGCTGCCGATATCCACATTGAGCACGGCGGAAATTACCGCCTTGAGTTTCTCCTGATCAAGCATGTATTACATCAATCCATTGTGTTTTGAAGAGGTTGACGGATGGAAGAGTAAGCCTGTAACTCACAATGCCAGCGCCACCAACCACTTCCCTGGCAGATCCGTCAACACGCTGCATACCGAGTTCGTCAAAGAACCGTTCGACAAGAGAATTCCTTGCGGTGGGTTTGTATTGTGCCAGCATCTCGTCGCACCCACGCGCAGCTGCCTGCCGAGTAAGGTATTCCCAGATCGAGAACTCGACTCCGCGGCCAATGACCCGGCAACTCATGAAGAAGCTTTCCACGTGGGCGGTGCGGCCCATGTATCGCATGATCACCACGCCGGTTAGACCCGCGTCCCCAAACCGATCCAGCACTACAAGCGAGTAAACCTCGGTATCCGCGCTGGACATACTGTCAACAATCTCCCTCTCACTATAGCGGCGTGTGGTAAGGTTAAATTGATTGGATTTTTGGCTTAGCTCGCTGATCCGTGCGGTTGACTCTTTCGCATTCAGGGCAAGCAGTGCCCGTAGATTGAGCGAACGCAGATATTCCTCTTGAGAACCAAATTGTGCCTTCACTGCAACGGCCATACTGCGTTGTTGGTACTGCTTCGTTTTAGATCGACTTTCGACCGATACTCCGCCTGCTAGGAACAGACGGCTTATTTCCGATAGCACAAGCGCATATTCCGGCAGGTTCTTTGGCACCTGGTATGTTCGAACCTGAGGAAGCTGGCTGCGGACAGCGTTGCATTCAAAATCGGAATCATCCAAAAATACAATGCTGTCCAATCCTAGATCAAGTTCTGCGGCAAGTTCGCGCAGATTCTGGGCCTTGTCACTCCAGTTTACTCTGCGGGCAACGATCTGCGAAGGCCTGAGTACCATCGAGGGGTGTGCGCTAAAGACTTCTTCCACATCCCCCGGATTGTTTTTGGTACATAAGCAAAGCAGTACGCCGCTTTGCTCGAGGTTGGCGATCTCATTTTGCGCGCGCCAATAAATATTTCCTGGAAAACCATAGGGGGCCAATTGCAGTCCACCCACTCCTTCTTCGCCAACGATGCCGCCCCACAAAGTGTTGTCGCAGTCCAGCGCGAGCATCTTAAAAAAGTAGCTTCCAAAGCCGCGCGAAGCTGATGCGATTGCCGCGGCGAAGGCGTCAAAATAGCGTGCAGTGTACGGCGCCATAGAACGGAAATAAAACCGCGCGTCAAAGGCCGCGTGCGCGCCGACCTCGGTAATCAGTTTTTGGGTATCGATGATCCTGACATTCGCATGAAGTGCAGCCTCTCGGCGAAGCTCTGCGTTTAGTCGTGCAACCAGTTCATCTACAGCGTCAGGTGAAGACTGGTTAGACGATATCGTCACCCGGTGTAAGGTGCTAATGTAGATTACTTCAAACTTATCAGCAGCGGCCAGCGTCAGCTGCATTCGCGACTGAAACTCAGCTTCCTTAGCCTGCATTAGCCCAGCATCCAGTCGCGGAAGGCTAGTCTCGAGCGAAGGCATCAAGCTGTCTAGAAAGTATATTAAAACAACTTGTTCTATCCCTTCAGCTGCAAAGCGCTTCATGTCACCCAGCGAATCATCGTAATTGCCTTGCACTGGTTCAAGCCGGATATGGTTCACGGCCGCATGCTTCCGTAAGTAGGTGCCCAGCAGTTCAGCCGTGATCGATGAAGACACGCCTACACGGAGCGTCCGTGTAAACTGGCCATCAGCTTCAAGAAACTTGAGTACCTGTAACAATCGCGTCATTGACAATGCCGGGTCGCGCAGTTCCTCGGCTGGTGTTATTCCGGGGGTGACAGTGGCGCCGTGCACTTACATCACCATTCCGCCATTCACAAGCAGTTCCTGACCTGTTACAAAAGCACCCGCGTCTGAGACGAGGTAAGAAACTGCCGAAGCAACGTCAGCAGGTACAGCGAGGCGGCGGAGGGGAGTCTGACGAGCCGTCATCAACTGCGCTTTTTCAGAGATATTGCCGATAAAACGGGTGTCTGTCATACCCGGGGCGACGGAGTTCACGGTAATACCCGCCGCGCCCAGTTCCACCGCCATTGACCGCGTCAAGGCCGCCAGTGCGGATTTTCCGAGCGTGTAGCCAGTCCAGCCAGGCGTCGGCAGGGCGCGCGTAACCTGCGAAGTTATGTTAACAATCCGACCCCATTTGCGCGCCGCCATGTCTGGAACACAGCGCTGCGCCAGCAGGAACGATGCCTTGGCCTGCACGTCTATGTGCTGCTGGACGTCGGACCATGATGCCGACAGGAATGACTTGGCATTTATATGCAATGATGCGTTATTAACCAGCACGCCGACACCGCCAAATTCAATGACTGCCGCATCGTGAAGCCGAGCAACTCCCTTTTCGCTTGACACGTCCGCCTGTACATTTAGCGCTCGCCCGCCAGTCTGGATAATGCGCGCTACAAGTGCGGCCGCAGCCTCCCCGCGGCTCGCGAAGTTGACCACAATGGCAAAACCGGAGCCGGCAAGCTGTTCGCAGATGACCTGTCCGATAGCGCCAGCCCCGCCAGTTACGATTGCGACCCAGCACCTGTCCGGCGCATCCGCAACCGTAGCCGTAGGAGGGTCGGCCAGCACCTTTACCTTACCGCGCCCGGACAGCACGCGCTGGCCGTGCTGATTTGTGATTAACGTCTCTAGTTCGAGTAGCCGCTCACCCTCATGCTTTTTAATTACTTCGACAGTTATCGTGAGTGCATCTCCGAGCCGCACCGGCATTAGGTATTCCATTTGCTGCGACACCCAGAGCGCTCCGGGCCCTGGCAAGCGCGTGCCAATTACAGTTGAGATAAATGATGCGCCAAGCATGCCATGCACCACGATTTCCTTGAAGGGGGTGCTTTCCGCGTAGGCTTTGTCGACATGCAGGGGGTTGTTGTCGCCCGTCAACTCAACGAAGCGGAGTACGTCAGCCTCAGTAATAGTCTTGACTATGGAGCGTTGGTCGCCCAGCCGGATAGATTCGAAGTTTAAAAACATAAATCGCCTTCTCGGGGAGGGTCGATAGCCCAGCGCCATATACTCGCCCCAAAGTTGAATCCGGCGCCAACCGCGGCGAGCGCAAGCAGGCCGTCTTTTTTGAGCAATCCCTGCTCCCAGGCTTCGCTCAACGCGATTGCCACTGATGCCGCGCCAGTGTTACCAATTTCCTGCACATTCATATAGGTCTTGGCAAGGTCGAATTTCATCTTCCGCATGAGGAATTCGATTAGGCGAAGATTAGCCTGATGAAATATTATGAAGTCGGCTTCAGCACAAGTAAATCCAGCCTTGGCAAAAGCACTGCGGATGACTGCGGGCAGGTGCGTGATTGCCTGCTTCCATGTGGCCAAGCCGTTGAGTTCCATCATGTCCACAGAGACGTCAAACAGTCGCCCATTCATCGGAAATGATGAGCCTCCGCCACGCAACCGTACAGACTCATAGTCGGAGCTGTCCGTATGAAAAGCGGACGCAATGATGCCAGCTCCCGGTGTGCGCCCTAGCACAGCCGCCCCGGCGCCATCGGAATGGTAGATTGCACTGTTGACGTCTGAGCGATCGATAACACGGCTATTGAATTCTACGCCAACGACGAGTGCGTTGCGGATCGCGGCATCATTTCGCATCCGGTCGGAGGCAACTGTCAAGCCACTTACAAAGCCTCCGCAATTGGCCTGCAAGTCAAATATTTGACCACCCCGCACACCCAAGTCGTTGTGGACTTTGGCCGACAGCGGCGGAAACGTGTAATCAGCCGAGAAGGTACACGCAATTACAAGGTCTATGTCTTCAGCCACAATTCCCGAGCAGCGCATGGCTTTAAGTGCGGCGTCCAATGAGTATTGCGAGGCGGTTTCAGCGAGGCCTGCGATGTACCGACGCTTGATGCCTGTTTTCTCAATGATCCACTCAGGTGTTACATTCAGTTTGCGGCACAGCGCCTCGTTATCTTCGGTAATTGTCGGCAGGCGATGACCCACGCCGATGATGCCAATACCACAGGGAGGTAAAAAGGACATTTCTTACCACCTCTAGCTCAGTCAGTTGCCTTTAAATATTCCAGCAAGGCTTGATTTTCTAAACAGATATCACCAAACCGCGCGGTCGGTCCATGCCCAGGACACACGAGCACAGTTGTGGAAATTGAAGCCCAAAAGGATAGAATATTTGCTCGAAGTAACTGACGGTCTTCATTGGGCAAGTTGGATAGACCCACCCCGCGCGCAAACAGCGAATCACCAGAAAATATGTACTGTCCAGTACTTATTATGCAGCTGCCGGGCGTGTGGCCCGCACAGGGCAGATAGCTAAAGGTGGCGCCGCCTGCGCTTAGGTCCTCAGCCGAACCGCCATTACCCTTGGCGACAAGAATTACCTCTGGCAGCAAAATGTGCATTGGTATCTTAAGTAACATCAAAAGAAAGTTAGACGACTCCATAGTTTTCACATCGCGGTCCGGCAAATACACAGGTACTCCATATTTCTGCTGAAAATACGCTGCGCCACCAATGTGATCGAAGTGCCCGTGTGTGCATAGTACTGCCGAGGGCCTCTTTTTTAACAGTGCTAGTTGATCATCGATTGCTTCGGGGTCGAGACCAGGGTCAATTAGCACGCAGGCACTGCCACTGGAAACACTGTGGACGTAGCAGTTAGATGCGAACACCCCGGATTCGATCTGCCATAATCCGTCACCAGCCTGCCGCACAACCGCGTCTCCATGCATTAATTTACGCCTCCAAGAAAAACGGTTTGGGCGGTGATGTAAGCGCTGCGCTCTGCAGCAAAAAAGTCGATCACGTTCAGAATATCGTCAATTTCCGCGAAGCGCGGAACCGGTAATGCGGCGATGATAGCCTCGATTTTATCCCGTGGCAACTGACGCAACATGTCGCTGTCTATGGCGGTGATTGCAAGTGTGTTGCACGTAATGTTGAAAGAGCCAAATTCCTTAGCCATTACGTTCGCAAGCGTAGACAGGCCGGCCTTACATGCCGCGTAGACCGAGTCGCCGACAGGCTCCAAGCTCGCGGCCATGGAGCCAATGTTGATGATACGGCCCCATTTAGTCTTGCGCATGAGCTTGGCTGCCTCGCGGGACACTATGAATGGCGCCAAAAGGTTCACGTTGACCATTGCTTGAGCGGCTGCGGGCGGCATAATCATGGAGTACTGCGAAGTCAACAATGCAGCATTATTAATCACGATGTCAACTCGCGGAACTAAATTACGCACGGCCCTAAAAGCGGTGATGATTGCGTCGGCGTCGGCCAAGTCGACCTTAATGTGATGATAATGGTCACTTTTGATAGTGGCTTCGCCGCGAGACACGCCTAGCACAGTCGCGCCGCCGACCAAGAAATGTTCGCTAACCTGCAAGCCTACGCCGCGGCTACTGCCTGTAACCAGTGCGATCTTGCCAGCGTAGTCAGTCATGCCTTTTCAGACAGCAATTCAGAGATGTAATCCACAAGCGCTCCCACGTGAGTAAAAGGTGAGACAACGCGATTCATTGCGCGATTGTCAGTCAAGGTGATGGGCTCGCCAAGCTGGTCGGTGACAGCGGTTTCGATGTCTACGATCACAGACACAAGCGAAAGCGAGTCAAGCTCCGCTCCGTCGCCAAACAAGAGTGTCTGTTCAGAAAGTGCAAATTGTTCATCAGCCGGCCGCTCTTCGTTTAGGGCTTGCACGGCACTCAATACCAAATCAAGAATTCGCAGTCTTTCTACCATTTTTAACCTAACACAAGTAAGAATTGTTACTATACCAGCCAAGCCAGCTGTCCAAGAGGTTACGCGCGATCCGACGCCTCGAACTCAGCGGTATGTTGCCCGAACCTCTTACCGTGGGCGAGCCAGGTGTCACGCATCAGTTCCACAATATATACATCCATATAGCGGCCGTCACGCAACACATGATCCTTGTGAATTCCCACCTGCCGATATCCGCAGGTCTCGTGTATTTTGAGCATGCTAGCGTTGTTCGCTAAAACCTTGCCGTGAAGCTTGTGCAAGTTAAGATCTTTTCTACCGAAAACATAGTTGTAAAAATATATTGGGATCATCCCACCTACGGGAGAATTCATCGTTTCTCCGATGTACAACCCCCATGTCGCATGGCGGTTGGCGCGGTCGATTTCGGACAGATTGAGAACACCGACGGGTGTGCGCTCGCTTTCAATGATCCAGTATTCGTCATTGAGTGAGATGTTTATCCGGTCGAACCACGCGCGCTGGCGTCTCATGTCATAGGCGACCTCCGTGAGCATGTGCTGCGCCACGTCAGGCTTGACACGCCAGTCCAGAACAAGCTTCAGGTCGCTTTCGCGCAATCTTCTAAAATAGAGCATATAGACTGTCCTCAACAATCGGCAAGTCGGTCATTTGGGATTAGGTTCCATGAGTAGGTCAATCGTGTCGGGGCCGGTGCCTGCGCCAAGGGAAAGGGAGTGCTGTGACAAAGCGGCGCGCGCCGCCTTGTCGACAATGAGTGCCGAAATCTCCCGAGCTAGTGTCTCAGCAGTCATGCTGCGGGCCTCGCCAAGATTTATGATGATACCGGCCTTGTCCAGTACAGCTGCCCCGTTGCTCTGATTGTCCGCTAACACTAGGGCCAGCGTCGGCAGCCCAAGGCAGCACCTTTCCCATGTACTCGACCCGCAGGCGCCAATGGCTAGATCTGCTTTCACAATCAATTCTGCCATGCGCGCTGTCTGAATATGGAGGCGCGCCGTAGGCAACGAGGATACTTGGGCCGCGATCGCTGCCCTATGCGGGGTTGTAGCGCTGATCACAACGTCGATTGCGATATCGTTCCGGCCGAGCAGACTTATGGCATTCAGTGCCAATGCAGTGATGTTTGGCTCGTCAGCGCCGCCAAAATTGACAAGAATGCGTCTGACGTCCCCAATGTGGCGAGACAGCCGTGCTCTGGCTTCAGTGAATTCGCGCCGCAGTAAGATAAACCGAGGGCCCAGCAGTTTGCGGCAGTGAGGCGGCACCAACCCGTCATAGCGGTGCTCTTGTTGTGGGTAGTAATTTTGGTCGAGCACCACGTCACAGACATGCGGTCGGTCAGCCAAGTCATCTATCACGAGTATGCGATGAGCCTGCAAGCGTAGTGCAGTCTCCCAGCGTGCGTCAATGCCATAGTGATCCGCTACAAGCCAGTCCCACGGCTGGCCTTTAGCGAGGTCTGAGGTGGCGGCAGCATCAATTGACCAATTAAAGAGGTGCTCACCACCCGTATTTTTGAAAACTTTCAGCATGTGTAGCTCAAACCCGTGTTGCCGCACTAATGAACCCATATGGTCCGTGTAGTTCGCACAGATGAATTCGACAGTGGCACCGCGTTGGCGCACCTGTTGCGCCAGCGTTAAGCAGCGCATCAGGTGCCCTGCGCCTAAGTGCACTGATGAGTCAACGCGCACAGCCCAGCGCTGGGAAAGGCTCACGAAAATCTGCCCACTAGATGTGATAATAAAAGCGTATGACTAACTACACTGGGTTATGGTCGGTCATGGGAACAGGTTTGTCAAGTAAACTATACCTGAATAACGGGTAATGCCGATATGTAGGCTCTGAGGGGAATGAAAAGTCAGGGGACACAGTCCACAGTGTCAAAAACACCAACTATGAGCTGTCACAACCCAGACGATCTGATGGTCGTAAACTTAACAGGCTTGGTGCAGAACGCCAACTTTATGCGCTGCAACCGCCCCTATCGCGAAGACATTCTCGGCGCAGACTGGTTCGCCTGGCTTGATGATCCGCGCCAGCATCTAGTAAAGTATTGCAGAAATGCAACTCCGGTCAATCTAATCAGGTACCGCAGGGCATGGCACCCAGTCAGTGTGCCGCACAACGATCCTGTCGCTGACCAGAATTCGGTTATAGTATATTGTCATGGTAATAGTGTCACTACCACCTAGGCAATACACTGCAAAAACCCGTACCTCTTTCTACAAACAATCGAAACTGACTGGGAAGATGACAAGATGTATTTTCAAACGCATGGTTAACTATCTGAGTGTTCTGCATACTTATGGTTGCTGGTGGGAGTATAAAAAAACTCATGCTTGATGAATTGAGACAAGCCAGACAAATTGTGTTGTTCGGAGGTACTGCATGGCTGATTGACAAATATCTGCCTTGGCTTCATCGCGCAGGCGTTGAGGAGAAGGTACTTTACGTGTGCGATAATGACGTGGTCAAGCATGGATCAGTAATCAACGGCTATCTTATACACCCCACCAATAAGATTCTAGAGAATCCGGATGCGACCATCTGTATTCTTGCTGGCCACACTTCTGCTATCTATCGCTCGATTCGCAATGCAGGTATAAAAAATACAATCATTTGCGCCCCACATTTCAGGCATCAATTTGCAAAACCTCTTGACGTGCAATCTGCTTTACTCAGCCGTAAATTTGTCATAGAAAACAAATCGAGACTTAAATCGATCTATAACCAAAACGATTTGTATACAGAAAGAGCTTTAGAAGAAATTATGCGCCAACGGCTGCTGGACAGTTATGCTTTTGTGGAGCCCGAATCTATGTTTGAGTTTGACACCGAGGAGAATTATTTCGTTGATCGTTCGCAAGCGCCACTGACGGATATAACGTTCATCGATTGCGGCGCATATAACGGAGATACCACAAGTGCAATTAGGAGGCAATTCGGAAAACAACTGAAAAAAGTAATTGCCTTTGAACCGTTCCCGAACAGTTACCGGCAGCTTAGTTTGCATTTGAGCACTCCAGTGTATGGGTCCGTAGAGTGTGTAACAATAAATTGTGGTGTCGGTAGCAAATCTGCCACGGCCTTCATAGAGATCAACTTAGATCCGGCAGCCAATGCGTTAAAGGAGAGGGGTGAAGGTGTCCCAGTAGAAGTCCGAACTATTGATTCCTTCAATTTTGACATTCTTGGAGACGCGGTCTTAAAATTGGATGTCGAGGGCGATGAGTTGGAAGCATTGAAGGGTGCCAAGGGATTTATACAGAATCATAATCCGTATATTGCAATCTGCGTGTACCACAAAATGGAAGATATTCTGCAGCTACCTGAGTTTATTTATTCAGCTAATAAGGATTACACATTCTTTTTGCGCGGCGGTGTGCATACAGTTTGTTATGCGATACCAAAGCGTCTTTTTGGTTCAGTTGTTGTCGGGCCACCTGTTGTCTGAATTTATTTTTGGACCAAGTTTGAGAGAGCATGTCACCATTTTTGTCAGCTTCCCACTTACTAGCCGGTTTAAAAAGGGATGCACAAATAGCTTAAAGTTAGTGGTGCTGGGCAGAACAGCGAAAGAAGATGTAAAGCGTGGGACGGCACTTATATGGCGATTGGTAAGTTAAGTTATTACACTACCGCGGACATAACACCAAATGTCCTGCGCAATCTATTCTCTGAATCTAACATCGTCGCCGCGTTTCGAGGCGAACACCGGGACAATTGGAATGCAACTCTTGACATTATTCCCTACGCTCCTGTTTATTACACCAACACAAGCATTGATTACCAAATTGCGTATCAACAAGGGCATGGTGGCTCTTGGCAGGACCTATCAGTGCTACTCTATTGGGACCATAAACCTGTGGCAATCTGGCCCATAAGTATTTCATCTAAAGGCACAATCACTGAATTCAGCTCCCATGGCTTAGCTGTATTGCCTCCGTTGTTCACAAAAGGACTTGCAACAAAAACTGTAAAAGCACTGGTCAGAAAGTGTATGCATTTTGCCACAGCTCTTGCACGCGCCACCGGAATAGAGAGCTGGCACAGCGGAGAATCCTTCGGCAATATTTCGGGTTTGAGTGAGTGGCACACGATTACCATGGCAGCTGGCGCGGTGCCGACGCTGCAGCATGAACTGTACCTAAACTTGTCGCCCGAAATGAAAACAATTAAGAGTGGGATTAGGGACAGTTTCCGATCACTAATTTCCGCTGGTGCCCGTTACTGGGATATTGGCATATTGACCGGGGTATCACCATCAATTTGGGAAGAGTTCAAAACCCTCCATCTCGCTGTAGCTGGGAAAATAACCAGATCGACCGAAACTTGGGAACTGCAATTCCAGAATATCAGTTCCGGGGCATCCTTTCTGGTCTATCTAAGAAACCAAATGGGGCAGATGGTTGGCGGAGGATTTTTCAGCACGAGTCGTGACGAGGGGCAATATAGCGTCGGCGCCTACGATCGATCCTTGTTTGATAAACCGCTAGGGCATGTAGTTCAGTACCGAGCCATAGAAGAAATGCGCGGCCGCGGAATTCGATGGTATAAACTCGGGGCACGGCCATACTTGTCTGATATTCCCATTCCAACTGACAAAGAAATGTCTATTTCTGATTTCAAACAAGGATTCGCGTCACACATATTTCCACGGTACTGTCTCAGGCATAATATTACAGAAAGGAACTAGGCCCGACTAAAGAACCGTAATTGACTCGGGTGCCCGCCACCAATTGATTTACTTGCATGCCGTTCATTCAACTAGGACTAAGTAACAATGAATTCCATTGTATTCACAATTATGCAGTTTGTAGCGCGGCTACTTGTGCCTCCTTGCTTTTGGATATCGCGGTGGTACATGCACAATCGCATGAAATTTTTTCATCACGAGTCACCAAATCTCATTTCCCTGCCATTGGTTATTATGATTGAGGGACTGAAGAAATATGCGGCATTATTTAAAAGTGAGTTTGCAGAGTATGCACTTCCCAAATATAAAGTCTTTACTGAGCAACACTATTCCGACGGCGGGTACGGGTATGGAGGACTGGAAACACTAGATTTGGAAGCGGCTAAAG
>OFRL01000588.1_pt1 | contig 15651 bp, 19 predicted proteins | sample 1543121 | NCBI WGS metagenome assembly OFRL01 (sample SAMN07774228, study PRJEB24372) | wastewater metagenome | isolation source: Lake Maggiore Cannobio | place: Italy: Cannobio | collected 2016-01
CGTTGATTTTGGTCCACTGTTCTTGCCAGCGCTTCTAATCATGATGGTTGTCAAATTTATTATGGTGGTCAGTTACTTTATGCATTTAAAATTTGACAATAAGTTGTTCAGTCTTATGTTTTATGCGGGGCTCGTTTTAGCAGTTGGTGTTTACGCTGCATTTCTCGCAACATTCAAATTTTTTATTCAATAACCAACCGAAAGAAAATTGTGATCGCTGTTTTGGCAGATCTGGTGGTGAACCCTTGGAGGTTTCAAGCCCATCCAGAAGTATGGCTATTAGTTGGTGCTGTGTTGGTCGCTTATATCTATGCCGTTATCGTTATCGGACCAGTTGCAGTTAAATCTGGGCCCGTGACAACCCGTAAGCAAAGAATTATGTTTGTTATTGCAATTTTGATGTTATGGCTTGCTTCAGATTGGCCCGTGCATGATATTGCTGAAGAGTATTTGTATTCGGCGCACATGTTTCAACACATGGTTTTGTCATATTTCATGCCGCCACTAGTTCTTTTGGCAATTCCAAAGTGGATGTTTGAAGCCGTACTTGGTTCAGGTCGCGTAAGAAAGATTTTTAATTGGCTGGCCAAACCAGTTATTGCGGGTGTTTTGTTCAACGCAATCGTAATGATCACACATATTCCACAAGTCGTTAATCGCAGTGTCTCGAATGCCCCGTTGCATTATTTGATGCACGTTTTGTTGATCGTCACGGCACTACTCGTGTGGATTCCAATTTGTGGCCCTGATCGTAAACTCCATTTGCAGTCGGGTGGCAAAATGATTTATTTGTTTTTGATGTCAGTGGTGCCAACTGTGCCGGCTGCTTGGTTGACATTTGCTGAAGGGTCGGTTTATAAGCACTACGACATCGCAGTTCGTGTTTGGGGAATGTCAGTTACTACTGATCAACAAGTAGCCGGGGCAATCATGAAAACTGGTGGCTCGATTTTTCTATGGTCGATAATTGTCTTCATCTTTTTCAAACGTTTTGCACCAGCATTTTCTGGTGATCGTTCGTATCTGCGTCGCAAAAACTAGTCAGACCATTTGAAATAAATTGTGGCTGTGCCGCATGTTGCAACTGACCAAACCAAAAGCACAACAATTGATCTCACAACAATTTCATAACCATTAAACGCAGAGCGAAGTAGCTCACTCAGTGCATTGCTTGGCAACCACTCAGCCAAAGACCTAACAACTTTTGGTAGTGCATCATTTGGCACGATGATGCCACCAAGCAATAACAGCACGAGATATAAGCCGTTTTGTGCTGCGAGGTTGACTTCGGCTCGTAGACGACCAGCAAGCGTTAAACCAATTCCGGCAAAACAAGTTGTGCCAAGCACAACTGCTGCAGTGGCGGCTAACCAATTCGTGTCGACTGGTCGCCAGCCGAGCGCAATACCGACCACGACGAGTAGCGCTAGTTGTGCAGACTCGACAATGCAAGTGGCGACTACTTTGGCTAATACAAGTCGCCTTGTGCCAAGTGGTGTCGTGCCGAGTCGCTTGAGCACACCGTAACTGCGCTCAAAACCCGTAGCGATACCAAGGCTGACCATCGCCGTTGACATCACAGCAAGGGCCAAAATTCCGGGAACTAGAAACGCCACGGCGGTCAAGCCTTGAGTTGGCAAAATATCGATTTGAGAAAAAAAGACCAATAGCAGTACTGGGATTCCGACAAGAAGCAGTAACTGCTCACCATTGCGAGCCATCACTGTTAGTTCTTGGCGAAGTTGTGAGCGAAAAATATTCACTATTTGCTCTGTTCAGACACGTTAATTAACTCTCGATATATATCTTCAAGCCGTGGCGTGCCAGATCGCAAGTCATCGAGAACAAAATTGTTTTCAGCGAACCAATTGCTCAACCGTGAAATAAAATTTGCATCAGAGTTTGCATACAGACGTAACTCGGTTTTATTTTGATCGACGCGACAATTCATGTGCATCGCGAGTGCTGCGAGATCAATTTTGCTAGATGTGCGCAATGTGACTGCTTGGTTGTCGCCACATAAATCTTCAAGTGAAGAGTTAGCAATCAATCTTCCGCGCTGAAACATTACGACGTGATCGGCTACTCGTTGAGCTTCGTCTAATTCGTGAGTTGCAAGAATCACCGCACAGCCAGAGTCGGCTAAGTTGCGCACGATTCCGCGAATTAAATCACGACCGACAATGTCAACGCCTGATGTTGGTTCATCAAGAAAAGCAACTTCTGGTCTTGCTGCGAGCGCAAGTGCTAACGAAAGTCTTTGTTTTTCGCCGCCCGAAAGTTTGCGCCAAGTTGCTTTTCGTTTCGAACCGAGATCGACTGCTTCAAGAAGATCATCGGCGCGCTCACGATTGCCAAATAAGTTGCAGTAGTGCTCGAGCACTTCGCCAACACGACCACTTGGGTAGACGCCACCATCTTGCAACATCACTCCGATGCGTGAATTCATTTCAAGTCGATTGCTTTGTGGGTCAAGACCGAGCACCGAAACAGTGCCGCTAGTGGCTTGGCGAACCCCACTGCAGACTTCTAATGCAGTAGTTTTACCTGCTCCATTTGGACCAATTACGGCTGTAACTGAACCAGCCTTAGCGTCAAAAGAAATGTCAGCCACTGCGTGAACGTCTGCGTAGTCAACAACAAGGTTGCGAACGCTCAGCGCAATAGTGTTCGACCCGGTGCTTGCATTCATCACCTTTAGAGTACGCAATTCGCAGGGCTACTAAGACATCTGACGGCTAATCTAACTGTGTGATTGATATCCGTTTACTTCGCTCAGAGCCTGAGTTTGTCAAAGCAGCGATGGCTCGTCGTGTGAAACCAGCATTGCTAGGCGAACTTGAACATGCCGAAGCACTTGACGCGCGGTTGCGTGAAATCACCAGTGAGCGCGACTCAATTCGTGCACAGGTCAATGGGTTGTCAAAAGATGTAGCGACGATGCGTCGCACAAAAGATGACTCAGGCGCCGAAGAGTTGATGGCCAAGAGTCGCTCGCTCGGTGAAACAGAGAAGAAATTAGCCAGCGAATATGACGAAGCAAGTTCTGCGTTGCGCGAAGTGCTGCTGCTAATTCCGAATCTTCCACACCCGCAAGTTAGCGATGGCAATAACGACAAAGACAACAAAGTTGTTAAGGGCCCGTTGCAGATGCCAAAAGAATTCGCAAAGCATCAACGTGTTCCACACTGGGAGACGGGCACTGCGCTCGGCATTCTCGACAACGAGCGCGCAACAAAAATCAGTGGTTCGATGTTTACAATGCAACGCGGGCTAGGTGCAACTATGGCTCGAGCATTGTGTCAACTCGCGCTAGATCGAAATGCTGACGCATTCGAAGAGATTCGTCCGCCAAGTTTAGTTTTGACCAGCACACTGACAGCCACGGGTCAGTTGCCAAAGTTTGCTGATGACGCTTTTGCTATTGAGCGTGATGATCTTTGGTGCATTCCAACTGCAGAAGTGCCGCTCACAAGTTTGCATGCATCCGAAACACTTAATGCCCAAGATCTGCCGCTTCGATACATGGCACACACCTCGTGTTTTCGCCGTGAGGCGGGTTCGGCCGGTCGCGACACGCGAGGGATGTTGCGCACCCACGAGTTTGACAAAGTAGAAATTCTTGCTGTTACTACGGCGCAACAAGCACCAGAGATGCTGATTGAACTCACTACTCGCGTTGAAGCGACGATTGCTGCGCTTGGTTTGCCATACCGAGTACTTGAGATTTGTACCGGCGATCTTGGCCAGTCGCATCATCGCAGTTTTGATATCGAGGTTTATGCCCCAGGTTGCGACCAATGGCTAGAAGTGAGTTCGATTAGTTGGTTCAGTGACTATCAAGCACGTCGCGCCGATATTCGCTGCAAACATGCTGGCGCCAAGGGAAGCGAAATCGCTCACACTTTAAATGCATCAGCATTGGCTGTGCCGCGTGTGTGGGCTGCAATTCTTGAAAACTTTCGACAACCAGATGGCTCGGTTGCGATTCCTGAAGCGCTTCAACCATATATGCGTGGTGCCAAAGTTATTTCAGCAAAATCATGAGCCTGCGCGATCGACGCGTGCAGTATGAAACTGCTGGTCTAGATCGAATTGATCTGAATTTAGATCCAATAGTGCAATGGAATATTTGGTATGAAGAGGCTGCAAGTGCTGGAGTCGTCGAACCAAACGCAATGACCGTGTCAACTATTGATAAAAATTCAGCACCAGATTCACGTGTCGTGTTAGCGCGCAGTGTTGACACTGATGGGTTCGTGTTTTATACAAATTACGACAGTGCAAAAAGTTTGCAACTAGTTGCCAGTCCAGTTGCTAGTGCAGTGTTTGCGTGGCTTGACTTGCACCGACAAGTTCGTGTGCGGGGCACCGTGCACCAAGTTTCGGCGCAACAAAGTGATGATTATTTTGCTTCTCGTCCGCGTGAATCTCAACTTGGGGCGTGGGCTTCTCCTCAATCTCAAGTGATTCCAGATCGTAATTTTATTGAAGCGCGATTGATTGAGGCTCGTGAAAAATTTGCCGATCGTGCAGTCACTCGGCCAGATACTTGGGGCGGTTGGTGCATCGTGCCTGTCACAATTGAGTTTTGGCAAGGTCGACCAAGTCGTTTACACGACCGTTTTATTTATTCGCGCGATAAAAATAATTCGCAGTGGCAGATTGAGCGTCTCGCGCCTTAATTATTTTTGATTTTGCCAGGCAATTGAACTTGAGGCCAGCGCAGTAATTAACGATTCTGTGTGAGGTGTCAAGCCGTCACCAACCCAGTCTTTCCAGAATCTACCGACGCCGCGCACTCTCGGAGGAAGTTCTATTTGTACGCCACCCAAGCGTGGAAGATTCACGGGGTTATCATCGTGCAGACCGCGTAAGTCACTTGGGATTGTCTCTAGATCATCACAAATCTCGTACATCGGCAGGTGCTGCTTTAAATGCGTGCTTAAATGCCCGGCCAAATTTCGGTTACGGCCACCTAAAAGTAGCGAAGTAAAAAATCCTTCTCGACCAAATCCATGAATCGTCACGACAATATCTACATGATTGATAAAACTTTGCAGCGAAGTCGAAAAGTTTGGTGAAATTTCGTGTGATGGCACATGCCATTTCAAACCACGAGGCTGATGCACTCCGTAATAAGAAGAATTTGATTTAGCAGCGGCTTGTTGAGCGATGACATCGGTCAGGTGCTCTAATCCGCCGCCGTGATATGCCATAAAGCCAAATTTGCTGCGCAACTCCAAGACTTCTTTGACTTCTGGGTGTGCCAGAAGTTTGGCGAACATCATTTTGTTGCCGCAATCTTTGTTCGCCGACCAAATAAAGCCCCGACAGCAACCAACAGTGACAACACAATTGCCAGTCGCACAGCACCCTGATCTTGCAAAAATGACACGACTTTTGTTTGGTATCGCTCAATTTTTGAGACAAATCCTGCAGAAGAACTTTCATTGATAGCGGCGTACCAGTAAGAAATTAAATAAATACCAGTCAGCATCACAAAGACCGCACCGAGACGTTCAATGATGCCTAGTCGATTTTTTATTAATACGACTAATCCAGTTTTAGCAAAAGCCAAACTCACAGTCAGTGCTGTAACTAATAGCGACATGCCAAGGCCATAAAGCAGAATGCTGATTACGCCAGAAATAAAACCATGCAGCACAATTGAACCGAACACAGCAGTTGTCAAAAATCCGATCGTGCAGCCAATTGATGCGACTGCATATGCGACGCCATAAATTGTCATCGCTCGGAAAGTTTTGGTTTGTACGCCGCCAATTTGTGGCATTGCAAATTTTGGGGTCCAACCACCGATCATCCTCACGCCAGCAATCAGCAAACCAACGCCAATCAAAAACGATGCATATTTTGCGTTGAGCTCTATCCACTGAGTAAATAGCCGTGAGATCATTGCAATCACAAAAAACACGGCAATGAATCCAACCGAAACTCCAGAACTAACAGTCAGTGCTCGACGGACTCTCTGGCTTGCGGATGTCCCTGTTTCTTCAGGCGTGCCAAGAAAATATAAAAGATATGTCGGCAGCAAAACAAAACCACACGGGTTCACGGCTGCCAGCACTCCCAACACAAACGAGTAGGCAAAATTGCCTTGTAGCGCGATGATCATCCCAACAACTCTGTCACGAGTGCTGTGAGTTTGTCTGTACTCAGTTCGCCAGCGATCTGGGCAATTATCAGTCCTTGCGCGTTGACTGCCAAAGTCACAGGGGCAGTGCTGATGCCACTTGAACTAATAAAAGCGCCATTTAAATCTAGAAATATTTCGAAGTTAACCCCATATTTAGTAGCAAAATCTTTTGCTACTTTGGCCGAGTCTTTAATATTGACGCCTACAAAATGTACTTTGTCGCCGTATTGCTCGGCGGCGCTGGCCAAAACCGGAAGTTCTCGACGGCATGGCTCACATGTTGAATACCAAATATTGATGATCGTTGGCCTGCCAAGAAATGAATCAGTTGAGACGGTCGTGCCATCAACACTTATCAGTTCAACTTTTGCCAACTGTAAACCCGTGTTGTCTTTGTTGGTCGCTATTTCGCTACTTAAAGCGGCACTGTCATTGGTCAAGTTAAATGTCTGAGTGGCATCACGGTTGAGCCATCGCCCAAGAACCGACACGGAAATCAAAATAAATACGACACTGGAGATTCTTATTAACAAACGAGTTCTGGCAGGCACGAGAGCAGGCTAGCGACTGCTATCGAACCCACCAGAAGACGCATTTAATCGCGCAGTTAAGCAACCCAGTGCTCGGGGAGAGGCACTTCTTGGATTGTTAACACCGCACAAGGCTTCGTAACCGGTCGACCTCGTGGTCGTTTTGTAGAACGAATTCGACCGTCTTCGATTAGTTCGCCGCCCCACACCCCCCACGGTTCACTGCGGGATAGTGCGCCAGCAAGACAATCAGCCTTACTCGTGCACTTGGCACAAATCGCCTTGGCTCGCGCCATGTCAACGAACTCTTCTGAGAAGAATAAGTATGACAATGTTCCGTTGCCGTCGTTGCAGCGCATCGCCGACAGTATGAATTGTGGATTGTCGTCAATTGCAAATTTGAAGTTTTCGCCAATTTCATTTTCGGCGAATCGTGTTTCTAACATTGTCATATCATTTCCTTTCGTTTGTTGTTGGATATTTATTTTTAGCTAAGTAGCTTCACCCCGGAAAAACAAAAAGACCGCCGGGTTTTCACCCGACGGTCTCGTGGATTTCTCCGACGTGAAATCTTTTACGTCAGATGCATCCCGAGGTGTCGGGTTGGCTGTTTGGTTGAATAATCAACGAAACTTTTCGCCGTGCTAAACCAGCGAGATTTGCTGGCTGTACGCACGAATTTAATCGTGCGCACATTAAACGAGCGCGTATTAATCGCGCGCACGTTGGCTGTTGCCAATGGATTAAAAACTGATGAGAACATGAACCATCAAGGCAACCATGTTTGACCGCCAATTCCAAGCGATTTAAATTTCGATCTGTTGTATCCCCATCAGACCCAATACTGGATAGGGTTTCAGCATGTCAGACACAGGGCGGTCAACTGGCCTGCCGAGCCCCGTGCCGCAAACAGGACGAATGTTTTCAACCAGTCGCAAAGTGCGTCTTGGGGACGTCACACCCAAGGGTCGGCTGAGACTTGATGCCACAGCACGATATTTACAAGACATTGCAACAGATGATTCTCTAGATGGCAACTACAGCGAACCCCATTCATGGGTTGTGCGTCGCACCGAAATGTGGGTGACTGCATTTCCTAAATATTTAGATGAGATCGCCTTAACCACTTGGTGTGGGGCGCTCGGGTCACACTGGGCAGAGCGTCGCACGCAAATCAGATGTGGTGGCGTTGTCGCTATTGAAGCAGCAGCACTGTGGGTGCGGGTTGATTTTAAAACTATGAAGCCTGTTGCATTAGCAAAAGATCTTGTCGAACTTCTTTCTTCGGCCACTAATGGTAGAAAAATTTCATCGCGCCTAGAAATTGGCAAAAATCTTCCAAATTTAAATACCGACGATGCAATCGTCAAAGATTGGCCGATTCGGTTTAGTGACATGGATGCAGTTGGTCATCTAAATAATGCCGCTTATTGGGAAGTCCTCGAAGAATATCTCGGCGCAAACTCTGGTAAACGTGCACCTTTGCATGCAACGATCGAACATCACGGCGCAGTTGACCCAGGTGACAAAGTGCGAATCGTCACGCAAAACTTAGACGGTCGAGTTATTTTGCGACATGTTCTTGAAGATGACGAAGTCGCAGCAGTGACCCAACTTATTTTGGGGTAGGTGTATTTTCTTTAAAAACGTTTTCGCGATAAAACTTTAATTCACGAATACTTTCACGCACATCGTCTAGTGCCCGATGCGCTCCAGATTTCGTTGGTCGCGCAATTTCGAGTCCTGGGTACCAACGCTTGACGAGTTCTTTAATTGTCGAAACATCAACACTTCGATAATGCAAATGATTTTCGATATCCGGAAAATATTTTGCTAGAAATCTACGATCCGTGCCAATTGAATTGCCGCACAGCGGAATTGTCCGCGGCTCGGGAATATGTTGTTTGATAAATTCAAGTGTTTGTAGACCTGCTTGCTCAAGAGTCACAGTTGATGCGCGAATTGCAGTTAGCAAACCAGAAGTCGTGTGCATCTCAACGACAAACGGGTCCATCGCAGCGAGCAAAGCCTCGGGTTGACTGATAACTAGATCTGGTCCTTCAGCGATGATATTTAGTTCATCATCCGTGATCAAAGTGGCGATTTCGACGATCACTTCGGTGGCCGGGTCGAGGCCGGTCATCTCGAGATCCATCCACACAAGCACGCCAAGCAATCTATTAGTTTCTGCGTCACACAGCACTTTTAGGCAGGCACCGCTGGGCTCTATCGTCTTAGGTGTGGAAAATAAAGAGTTGAACAACGAACATCACAGCCGAATTATCGTTCCTGTCCAGCGTCTCGACTTAGCTCTACCGTTGCCCGCACCGGCCCACGCTGGAGACGCTGGCATTGATCTTTATGCACGCGTAGACGCAGTGTTGCCTGCTCGTGGTGGGCGATTACTCGTACCAACTGGGGTTGCAGTGGCGATTCCTGTTGGGTTTTTTGGACAAGTAGTTCCGCGCAGTGGACTCGCATTAAAACACGGTGTCACACTTGTCAACACACCTGGAATCATCGACAGTGGTTATCGTGGCGAACTTCAGGTGATCATGATCAATACTGATCCAAATACCGATTACCAAATTACGCGTGGTGATCGAATTGCCCAGTTAATAATTCAAGAACTTGTGACAACTGCATGGAAGGTAGTCGAAGAACTTGAAGGCCACGATCGTGGTGGCGGGTTCGGCCATTCAGGTCGTTAAGCGAGTTTTACTTACTTGGTCCGCGTTGCGACAAAATATCGCGCTGATATAAATCTTCAATTTGTGTTTCTGATAAGCCAAGTAGTTCACTAAAAACTTCAGCGTTGTCTTCGCCACGATATTTAGCCACACCGCGAGTTGAAGTATCCGAGCCAGAAAAAATCCATGGCGAGTTTGGCAGTTTTACTTTGCCCGTTCCTCGGTCGCTGATTTCTACAAACGCATTTCGTTCTTTTGCCCAGTCGGTTTGCGCAACTTCGCTAACGCTGCGAAGTCGTCCCATTGCTAATTTATGTTTCGCCAGTCGATTTTCAAGTTCGTCAACTGTCGGCACAGTTGATGCCCAAAGTTTTATTATTTCCATCAACTGTTTAAAATTCGCCAGTCGTGTTTCAACAGTTTTAAATCTCGAATCTTCAAGCAATTCTGGTGCTTGCATTGCAGCAACGAAGTAGTCAAAGGTTCCACGCTCTGCAGGGTGGCCACTGACTACAGCGGTCACTCCATCTTTGGTTGTCAGCACCGGATAATCTTGCGGGCGAAACGAACGAATTGCATCTGGCGAAACAGGTTGATCCCAAAGCGCATCGTGCACATGTTCGTTGACATACAACAGTGTTTGTGCCATTGACAGATCTATATATTGCCCAACATTTGTCTGCTCGCGTTGATAGAGCGCCGCCAAAATTGCCGCCGCACATTCAACAGCCGTGTAAACATCACCGTGACTAAATGGGTCATTGGCATATTCGCCACCGCGCGCGTCACCTTGGTGTTTGGTTAATCCCATTTCGGCGTTGACAACTGGCGCATACGCTCGACGATCTGTCCACGGGCCAGTGTTGCCATAGCCGGTTATTGATGCATAGATAATTTTTGGATTCACGGCGCGAAGTGTTGTTTGGTCTAGCCCCATTCGCTTCATCACCCCTGGGCGAAAGTTTTCGATTATCACATCGCATTTTTCGACGAGTTTTATAACTAGTGCGACTGCTTCAGGGTTGCTGAGATCCAACGAAATGTTGCGTTTGCCGACATTTTGTTGAATGAAATAAGTTGCATTTGAATTTACTCGTGGACTTGAAAACCTCGTTAAGTCTCCACTTGGTTGTTCGACTTTTATGACGTCGGCGCCAAGATCGCAAAGCATTCTGGTCGCATGTGGCCCAGACAACACTCGAGTGAAGTCAAGTACGCGAACCCCATCTAGTGGGCGCATCGTAATTAGTTCAGCGTTACGCCGAGTGTGCGTAAAGCCAGAGATGAGTAAAGCGCAACACCGTGAGCCATTGATGCTTCATCAAACATCACACGGTTCGAATGGTTTGGTGGAGCAGTCGCAGGGTTCAAGCCCTCGGGTGTGCCACCCAGAAACACCATTGCACCAGGGATTTGGTTGAGAACATAACTGAAGTCTTCGGCGCCCATTATTGGTGAAGGCATATGCACGGCTTTACCTTCGCCCAAAAGCGATTCAGCAACATCTAATGCAAAGTCAACGCTTGGTGCGTCGTTAACAGTAACTGGGTAGCCAAGTTTAATTTCGACAGATGCCTGCATCTCGTATGTCGCGGCGATACCTTCGGCAACTCGACGAATTGAATCGTGAACTTTATTGCGAGTTTTTTCACTGACTGCACGAATCGTTCCTTCGATTTTTGCCGTCTCAGGAATCACGTTAGTTGTCGTGCCAGCAATCAACTTTGTAATCGTCACAACTGCAGGATCAAAAGTTTCAATGCGACGCGTGATCATCATTTGTAGTGCTTGCACAATTTCACACGCCACCGGAATCGGATCAAGTGTTCTAAATGGTTCGGATGCGTGGCCACCTTTACCCGTGATCGTTATTGAAAGGGTGTCACTAGACGCCATTACGGGGCCACTTCGTGTTCCAACCGTGCCAGCCGGCATCGACGACGTTATATGCAGCGCATAAGCAGCCTTAATTGGTGAGTCGCTACCGTCTTTTAATTTTGAAACATTCAACAGACCTTCATCAAGCATAAATTTTGCTCCGTGGTAACCCTCTTCGCCAGGTTGAAACATAAATAACACTCGACCAGGTATTTCGCTGCGTCGGTCACTGAGCAATTTTGCAGTGCTGACCAACATCGAAGTGTGCGTGTCATGACCGCAAGCATGCATACAATTTTCTGTCTTTGAGGCAAAATCAAGATCAGTATCTTCTGGCATCGGCAGTGCGTCCATGTCGCCGCGCAACATCACAGTTGGACCTGGCTTTCCACCTGTCAACATCGCTGCGATACCACTTGTTGTTTCGTGCAGGGTGATATCAAGTGGCAAACCTTCAAGTGCACTCAACACTTGCTCGCGGGTTTTCGGCAATGAATTGCCAATCTCTGGCCACTTGTGCAGATTGCGACGCAGTGCGATCGTTGAATCCATTAATCCGCCGACTTGGTCTTTGAGACCTGCTGCTGCCCCGTGTCGTTCTTGCGCTGCCGAAACTGGTGTGTTAGACGTCGATTTTGCCATGGCTAATCGTACCTAGGGAGGTTCAACAGGCTCTAATTGTTGGTTGAAATTGCTTGTGTATATTGAACGGCATATGTTGACTGTCGAATTTACAATTGAGCCATTCGTCGAGGGAGACCCTGGCGCGCACGTCACCGCAGCAGTTGCCGCCGTCGAGGCTCATGGCATTGCAGTTGATTTTGGACCATTTGGTTCTCTGTTCACCGCCGAAGAAGAAACATTGCCGATGATTGTTGCTGATCTTTTGAAAGTTGCTTACAGCAATGGCGCAACTTTTGTCAATATTTCTGTGTCCCGCTTTGAATCATGAAAGCAACAAAACATCCGATACTTCAATCAATTGAGCCATTGATCTCGGCAATCGGCGGAACTCTGATTGATGCAGATCACATCAAGAATGGTGATGTGCCACTTGAAGTTGACGGTGTCGTAATTGCAGCAGTGCGTCTGCCAGCACTACATGGTGCATTAGATCGGATGATTGATGCCGTTGAACGCGAACTCGGCGCAAAACTTTCAGACCTGTCTCGTACAAGCAAACAACGCGCGATTCGTTTGTTAGATGAACGCGGGGCTTTCACTTTGCGTCGTGCAGTCGAAGATGTTGCCGATGCGATGGGTGTCTCACGGATCACCGTATATAACTATCTCAACTCACTGCACCGCTAACTTTTTAGAGTTTGCGAAGGTGAATTGCATTTACTTTGTGGTCTGCGCCTTTATGCAGAACAAGTGATGCCCGAGCGCGAGTCGGCGCAATGTTTTCTTGCAAGTTTTTTCCGTTAATTGCGACCCAGATCTCATGGGCGAGCGAAATTGCCTGCTCTTCGGTCAAATCTGCAAAATGTTTAAAAAAACTGTTTGGGTCTTGAAAGATCGTCTTACGCAGAGTCTGAAACCGTTCAATAAACCAGTTTTCGATATCAGATTCAATGGCGTCAATATAAATTGAGAAATCAAAATAATCTGAAACGAACTCGGTTGTAGACGAACCAGTCTGCAGAACATTTAAGCCTTCAATAATTAAAATGTCAGGTTGACGAACTATTTCTTCTCGATCGGCAATCACGTCGTATACGACATGGCTATAAACGGGCGCCGATACTTCCGATGTACCGGCTTTAACATCTCGCACAAATTGCAACAGTCTTTTTGTGTCATAACTTTCAGGAAACCCCTTGCGATTCATTAACCCGCGCTCTTCAAGCACTGCATTCGGGTACAAAAATCCGTCAGTCGTGATTAACTCAACTCGCGGATGCTCGGGCCACCGCCCCAACAGAGACTGCAAAATTCGAGCCGAAGTACTTTTGCCGACAGCCACGCTGCCAGCAATGCCGATCACATAAGGCATCTTTGGCGCCATCGTGCCAAGAAACGTCGCTGAAACTCTGTGCAAACTTTGCGTCGCGGCAACGTAAAGATTTATTAGTCGCGTCAGCGGCAGATACACCGTCGCAACTTCTTCTAAGTCAATTCGATCATTAATTCCGCGCGCCGCCTCAAGTTCTTTTTCGCTCAATGTCAGCGGCGTTTGTGCTCGCAACGTCGACCATTGTTCGCGGTCGAAGCGCAAGTAGCGATCGATGTCGTTTTCTGAAATCACTGCATTAAATCTATTTAGTTACCCGCCGTAAAAACTCAATCAATGGCGGATTTAACAAATTTGCATGGGTCAAGTTTGAGGCATGCGCAGCCCCTTCAATTGCGACAATTTTGCCCGCCCCGACTAGTCCTTTGCGCAGTTCTTCAGCGCGCTCCATCGAAATTGCAGTATCAGCGGTGCCATGCAAAATAATTGCCGGGCATTTAATCTCGCCGAGACGGTCAGTGATGTCATCGCGATTAAGCAAACAATTCGCCGTGGCTTTGATTGCTTCGGTTGTGAAATTCTGCCACTTAGCAATCGTCTTTTTACTTTCATTTGGTTCAGCGATGATGATATTTGCAATTACAGCAGTCAGATCTGGCACTGGTCCATGCTCTATCCAAGTATCAACCATTATCCGATACCCAGCCAAAGTTTCTGGGCCATCATTATCTGCAGCAGTGTCGATAAGTACGAGTGCAGTCACGCGCTCGGGTGCTTTTAGCGCGGCGCGCATCGTCAAGAACCCACCTTGCGACATGCCACCGATCACGCACTTTTTAATGCCCAGATGATCCATTAACCCAAGACAGTCATCGGCAGAATCCCAATAACTGAAATCTTTTCCGTCCCATTTAGTTTGACCAAAACCGCGCTCATCCCAAGTGATCACGCGAAACTCTGGTGACAGTGCTGCAACTTGGGCATCAAACATTGTTTGATCCATCAAAAATCCGTGCGCCAAAATAACTATTGGCCCACTGCCACCTGAGTCTGTGTAAAAAATCTCCTGAGAGTTAACTTTTGCAAACGCCATAATTGCCCCTAATGTTCGTTTTAGGCAACGCTACATCTCAGGGCAAGTCGCGCAATTATCGAGATGATTGCTACTTATTTAAGGCTAAACGGCGAAACGCTCGAGACAGCACCGGTGCCACCTGTTAAAACATCAACGCCCGTTTCTGTCACCAAAACCATGTGTTCAAACTGCGCTGTGCGTTTGCCGTCGGCAGTCACTGCTGTCCACTCGTCATCCCACATCTTGTGCTGCCAAGTGCCGAGTGTGATCATCGGTTCAATTGTAAAAGTCATGCCTGGTCGCATCACCACAGAATTGCGCGAGTCGTAATAGTGCAGAACTTGAATATCAGTGTGAAACTGTTCGCCGATTCCGTGGCCAACGAATGCTCGCACGACTCCAAGTTTGTATAACTTCGCTTGGTCTTCAATCGCACGACCAATATCACTCAACGGACGTCCGGGTTTCACTGCTTCGATTCCACGCCAGATGCATTCTTCTGTCGCTTTAATCAACTCGCGGCTCGTCTCGTCAATTTTTCCAACTGCAAATGTTGCGTTCGTGTCACCGTGCACGCCGCCGATATAGCAAGTTACATCTAAGTTGACAATGTCACCGTCTTCGAGTTTGCGCGAGTCAGGTATGCCGTGACAAATTACTTCGTTGACAGATGTGCAAACACTTTTCGGGTATCCCGAATAATTCAACGGACTCGGGTACGAATTGCGCGCAATGCACAACTCGTGCACATACGCATCAATCTCATCTGTCGTCACGCCAGGCTTCACATACTCGCCAGCGAGACGCAAAACTTCAGCGGCAATCGCACCTGCATGACGCATCCGTTCAATTATTTCTGGCGACTTGACTGGCGACTCGTTCCATCTCGTCACTTCACCTGTGTCGGCATACGGTGGGCGAGCGATGCTGGCTGGCACACTTCGCCGTGGGCTCACTTCGCCTGCCACAACACGGCCTTCAAGTGGTTTGTGACAACGCTTATATTTTCGTCCACTGCCGCACCAGCACAGGTCGTTCGCCGACGGCAGCACGGTGGGTTGAGTCACAATGTTCATCGCAAGATCGTCGATTTTTTTAAATGTTTGATGTTCAAATTCTACCGCTAGTCAATCTTGCCACTAGCGAGATGATCGTCACTTAAAAGTGCTGTGCAGAAACTTGATTGCGGCGCCCATTGCTTGGTCATATGGCTCTGTGCCGCGATATCCCAAGCCAAAGTGGCCACCCGTGATTTCAGTCAATTGTTTGGGTGCGTCGATCAAATCAAAACATCGTCGGTTTGTCGCTAGTTCGCATACGGGCACTTCGTCATCTTTGGCGATCACAAACAGTGTCGGCACTTTCAG
>OFRL01000590.1_pt1 | contig 15625 bp, 9 predicted proteins | sample 1543121 | NCBI WGS metagenome assembly OFRL01 (sample SAMN07774228, study PRJEB24372) | wastewater metagenome | isolation source: Lake Maggiore Cannobio | place: Italy: Cannobio | collected 2016-01
GCTTGCATTTCAAAAGTATTTCCAACAAGAAGTCATACCGCTGCCGCGCAGGGCGGGATCTCTGCTGCATTAGGAAATATGTCAGAAGACGACTGGCGTTGGCATATGTATGACACTGTAAAAGGCGCCGATTGGTTAGGCGATCAAGACGCTATTGAATATTTATGTAAAGAAGCTCCAAGAGCAGTTATTGAACTTGAAAAATACGGAGTTCCCTTTAGCAGAACTGAAGAGGGAAAAATTTACCAAAGACCTTTTGGAGGAATGACTGCTAATTATGGAAATGGTATTGCTCAAAGAACTTGTGCCGCTGCAGATAGAACCGGACATGCAATTCTTCATACGCTTTATGGTCAAGCACTAAAAAAAAATACTGAATTTTTTATAGAATATTTTGCATTAGATTTATTAATGCATAACGGAAAATGCCACGGAGTTACTGCTTGGAATCTGCAAGATGGAACTATTCATCGCTTCAGAGCTAATATGACAATTTTAGCAACAGGTGGGTATGGAAGAGCATATTTTTCAGCAACATCAGCGCATACTTGTACAGGAGATGGTAATGCGATGGTTTTAAGAGCTGGTTTGCCATTACAAGATATGGAATTTATTCAATTTCATCCAACAGGAATTTATGGAGCTGGATGTTTAATTACTGAAGGTTCTCGAGGAGAAGGTGGATTTTTAGTTAATTCTGAAGGCGAAAGATTCATGGAACGATATGCGCCTTCAGCAAAAGATCTTGCATCAAGAGATGTAGTTTCAAGATCTATGACAATTGAAATTAATGAAGGTAGAGGAGTTGGTAAAAATAAAGATCATATTTATCTACATTTAAATCATTTAGATCCCAAAGTTTTACATGAAAGACTTCCTGGAATTTCTGAATCTGCAAAAATTTTCGCTGGCGTAGATGTAACAAAGGAACCAATACCAGTTGTTCCAACAGTTCATTACAACATGGGAGGAATTCCAACTAATTATTATGGTGAAGTAATATCGAAAACTGAAAATGGAAAAGATGTAACTGTGCCTGGTTTAATGGCAGTTGGAGAAGCAGCCTGCGTTTCAGTTCACGGCGCTAATAGATTAGGATCTAATTCATTAATTGATCTTGTGGTATTCGGCAGAGCCGCAGCTATGAGAGCTGCCACAATAGTAAAACCAAATTCTAAACACGAGGTAATTCCTGAAAGTGAAACACAAAAATCAATTTCAAGATTTGATAAATTGAGAAATTCAAACGGCGGAACACCAACTTCTGTACTTAGAGATAAAATGCAAAGAACAATGCAAAAAAATTGTGCAGTATTTAGAGATGCTAAAATTTTAAAAGAAGGCATGGAAGAAATTAGAAAACCATGGCAAGGAATGGACGATATTTCAGTTTCAGATAAATCTTTAATCTTCAATACAGATTTAATTGAAACTTTAGAGTTTGATAATTTAATAAGACAATCTCTTGTTACAATGGCATCTGCTGAAAATAGAAAAGAAAGTAGAGGCGCACATTCTAGAGAAGATTTTAAAGAGAGAAATGATGAGAATTGGATGAAACATACACTAGCTTGGCAAGATGGTGAGAAAGTAAAAATAGATTACAGAAATGTACATAATTTTACTTTAACTAATGAAGTGCAATATTTTCCACCGAAAGCGAGAGTATATTAATGGTTCAGTTTGCATTGCCAAAAGATTCAAAAGTTATTGAAGGAAAATATTTTAAAGACAAAACCAATGGAAACAATCTAAAAAAAATCAAAGTTTATAGATGGGATCCTGAGACAAAACAAAACCCAAGACTAGATACCTATGAAGTTAACATGGATGAATGTGGGCCAATGGTTCTTGATGTTCTTATTAAAATTAAAAACGAAATTGATACTACATTAACGTTTAGAAGATCTTGCAGAGAAGGTGTTTGCGGCTCTTGTGCTATGAATATTGATGGAGTTAACGGACTTGCTTGCACAAAATCGGCATCTGATATTAAAGACGAAATAAAAGTTTATCCCCTTCCTCATATGCCAGTGATTAAAGATTTAGTTCCAAATTTAAATCAACTTTATAAACAATATCAATCTATTGAGCCCTGGCTACAGATTGAGAAAAAAAGTGAGGTGGGTGATAAAGAAACCATTCAGTCAAAACAAGATAGAGAAAAACTAGATGGGCTTTACGAATGTATTATGTGTGCATGTTGCTCAACTTCTTGCCCAAGCTATTGGTGGAATGGTGAAAAATATTTAGGACCTGCTGTTTTATTGCAGGCTTATAGATGGATTATTGATAGCAGAGATGAAGAGAGAGTAAAAAGATTAAAAAAAGTTGCAGATGAACTTAAACTTTTTAGATGCCATACAATCATGAACTGTACCAACAGCTGTCCAAAAGGATTGAATCCAGCAAAAGCAATCGGTTCAATAAAAAAAATGTTAGTTCAGCATAGTAAAGATCTGTAGTTTTTTAACTTCATTATTTGACAGCTTAATTCTGTCCCTATATTTTCCTATTAATTTAAATGAAAACTATAGAACATTTCGTTAACGGAAAATCCTTTTCTGGCACTTCAAAAAGAACCTCCGATGTATTCAATCCAGCCACAGGAGAAGTTTCTGCAAAAGTAAATTTAGCTTCAAAAAAAGACGTTGATGATGCAGTGGAGATTGCAAGTAAAGCATTTATAAAATGGTCTCAAGTTCCACCATTACAAAGAGCAAGAATCTTATTCAAATTTAAAGATTTAATAGAAAAAAATTCAGACGAACTTACAAAAATAATTGTTTCGGAACACGGCAAAGTTTATGACGATGCCAAAGGATCTCTGACTAGAGGTTTAGAGGTTGTTGAATTTGCATGTGGCATTCCACATTTATTAAAAGGTGAGTTTACAGAAAATGTGGGAACTAATGTTGATAGTTGGTCGATAAGACAACCACTCGGAGTTTGCGCTGGAATTACTCCTTTTAATTTTCCAGCAATGGTTCCAATGTGGATGTTTCCTTTAGCAATCGCATGTGGAAATACTTTTATTTTAAAACCGTCGGAGAAAAATCCAAGTTGTTCTTTAAGATTAGCGGAATTACTAAAAGAAGCAGGTTTGCCAGATGGAGTCTTTAATGTTGTAAATGGGGATAAAGAATCTGTGGATGCATTGCTTTCAAATTCAAATGTTAGCGCTATTAGTTTTGTTGGTTCAACTCCTATAGCTAAATATATTTATGAAAGCGCAGCAAAATTTGAAAAAAGAGTTCAAGCACTAGGAGGCGCTAAAAATCATTGTGTCGTAATGCCAGATGCAGATTTAGACCAAGCTGTTGCAGGACTTATGGGTGCTGCTTATGGCTCAGCCGGTGAGAGATGTATGGCTCAATCCGTGGCAGTTGCAGTTGGAAATATTGGAGATGAGTTAGTAAATAAACTTACAAAAGAAGTTAATAATTTAAAAGTAGGTCCTGGAATTGATAAAGGAATGGATATGGGACCATTGGTTACGGCTCAACATTTAGAAAAAGTTACAAGTTATATTGATATTGGAGTGAAAGAAGGCGCTAAATTAATTGTGGATGGAAGAAAAATTAAAAAACCACAGGGTCATGAAAAAGGCTTTTATTTGGGCGGCTGTTTATTTGATCACGTAAAAGAAAATATGAGAATTTATAAAGAAGAAATATTTGGACCAGTACTTTCGGTTGTAAGAGCCAAAGATTTTAATGAAGCCGTAGATTTAATAAATAAACATGAATTTGGTAATGGGGTAAGTATTTTTACACGAGATGGTGATAGCGCAAGAACGTTTTCGAGTCATATTAAGGTTGGAATGGTTGGTATAAATATTCCAATACCAGTGCCAATGGCCTTTCATAGTTTTGGTGGATGGAAAAGATCTTTATTTGGTGATCAACATGTTCATGGAATGGAAGGAGTTAGATTTTATACTAAATTAAAAACTATTACTTCAAGATGGCCTTCTGGTATAAAAGCCAACTCAAGTTTTACAATGCCAACAATGAGTTAATTAAATGAGAAAAAAAATATCACTTATAGGATCAGGACAAATCGGAGGAACTCTAGCACATTTAGTTTCTTTAAAAGAATTAGGAGATGTAGTTATTTTTGATATTGCTGCAGGATTGCCCGATGGAAAATCTTTAGACATCGCTCAGTCAGGGGCTGTTGAACGTTTTAATGCAAATCTTAAAGGCACAACAAGTTATGCTGATATTGCAAATTCAGATGTAATTATTGTAACTGCAGGCGTTCCAAGAAAAGAAGGAATGAGCAGAGATGATCTTTTAGGAATTAATTCAAAAGTAATGAAACAAGTTGGTGAAGGAATTAAAAAATATTCTCCAAACTCATTTGTGATTTGTATAACAAATCCTTTAGATGTTATGGTTTTAGCATTACAGAAATATTCAGGTCTACCTGCTGAAAAAGTAGTCGGTATGGCAGGAGTTTTAGATTCTTCTCGTTTTAGATTATTTTTGTCTGAAGAATTTAAGGTTTCTATCGAAGATGTAACTGCTTTTGTTTTAGGAGGTCATGGAGATACAATGGTTCCACTTTCTAGATATTCGACAGTTGCAGGAATACCAATCCCAGATTTAATAGATATGAAGTGGTCTACTAAAGAAAGAATAGATAAAATTATACAAAGAACTAGAGACGGAGGAGCTGAAATAGTAAAATTATTAAAAACAGGCTCTGCCTATTATGCTCCAGCAAGCGCAGCTATTGAAATGGCAGAGGCTTTTTTAAAAGATAAAAAGAAAATTTTACCGTGTGCTGTTTATTTAGATGGTGAATATGGAGTTGACGATCTTTATGTTGGCGTACCTGTTATAATTGGCGCAAAGGGAGTTGAAAAAATTATTGAGATTAAATTTAATCCTGAAGAAAAAGAGATGTTTTTAAAATCAGTTGATTCAGTTAAAAAATTAACCCAGGATCTTTTCAAGCTTGATCCAGAAGTTGCAAAAATTAAAACTACTAAGCCAAAGTATTAATTTTTCATGAATATTCACGAACATCAGGCAAAAGACTTAATAAAGAAATTTGGCGCACCAGTTTCAAAGGGTGTTGTTATTTTTAATTTAAATGAAATTGATGAAAAAATTAAACAGCTAAATAGCAAAATGTATGTGGTTAAAGCCCAAATACATGCTGGCGGAAGAGGAAAGGCTGGAGGTGTAAAATTAGTTAAAAATATCGATGAATTAAAGCAAAAATGCAAAGATTTACTTGGAAAAGTACTTATTACACATCAAACAGGACCTCAAGGAAGAGAAGTAAAAAGACTATATATAGAAGAAGCATCGGATATTAAAAAAGAATTTTATTTATCATGCTTAGTAGATAGAGCATCTTCAAAAATTGCATTTATTTCTAGTGCTGAAGGAGGAATGGACGTTGAAGAAGTTGCAGACAAAACTCCTGAGAAAATTATTACAACGCGTGTATCGTTATCAGCAAAATTAAGAGATGAAGATTTAGAATCAATTGTAAAACCTTACAATTTGAGTGGAGATCAAAAAAATCAGGCAAAGAAAGTTGCTCAGGCTTTATATGATACTTTGATTAATACTGACGGAAGTTTGATTGAAATTAATCCTTTAATTCTTACAACGGAAGACCAAATTAAGTGTCTAGATGCAAAAATAAGTTTTGATGACAACGCTCTTTTTAGACATTCAGAAATTAAAGAACTTAGGGATCTAAACGAAGAAGATCCAATGGAAATTGAAGCTAGTAAATATGAATTAGCTTATATCAAATTAGATGGGAAAATTGGCTGCATGGTTAATGGAGCGGGTCTTGCAATGGCAACTATGGATATCATCAAACTTTATGGTTCAGAGCCTGCAAATTTTTTAGATGTAGGGGGTGGCGCTACAAAAGAAAAAGTATCAGCTGCATTTAAAATTATTTTATCAGATAAAAATGTTGAAGGAATTTTAATAAATATTTTTGGTGGAATTATGCGTTGCGATATTATTGCACAAGGAGTTATTGAGGCGGCAAAGGAAGTTGATCTTAAAGTTCCTCTTGTTGTCAGATTAGCAGGAACAAAAGTTGACGAAGGTAAAGAAATTTTAAAAAAATCCGGTTTAACAATTATTTCTGCTGACAATTTATCAGAGGCAGCAAAGAAAATTGTGGAGGCCACATCTTAATATGTCTGTTTTAGTAAATCAAAAAACAAAAGTTATTTGTCAGGGCTTTACAGGAAAACATGGAACATTTCATTCTGAGCAGGCGCTTGCATATGGAACAAATTTAGTTGGAGGGATTACCCCTAAAAAAGGTGGACAAACTCATTTAGGTCTTCCAGTTTTTAATACAGTTGCTGAGGCAGTAGACAAGGTAAAGCCTGATGCAACTATGATTTATGTTCCCGCAGCATTCGCGGCGGCGGCTATTATTGAAGCATTAGATAGTGAAATACCTCTAATTGTTTGCATTACAGAGGGCATCCCAGTTTTAGATATGGTTAGAGTTAAAGAAAAATTAATGAAGTCTAAAAGCAGATTAATAGGACCTAATTGTCCAGGAATTATTACGCCAGATGAATGTAAGATTGGAATTATGCCAGGGCACATTCATAAAAAAGGATCAGTTGGTATCGTATCAAGATCAGGTACTTTAACTTATGAGGCTGTTGCGCAAACTACAGCATTAGGATTGGGGCAATCGACATGTATTGGAATTGGTGGAGATCCTATTAATGGAACTAACTTCATTGATTGTTTAGACTTATTTTTAAAAGACGATGAAACTAAATCAATTATCATGATAGGAGAAATCGGTGGAAGCGCAGAGGAAGAAGGCGCTGAATTTATTAAATCTTCAAAAATTAAAAAACCAATAGTTGGATTTATTGCTGGAGTAACAGCCCCTCCAGGAAGAAGAATGGGACATGCAGGAGCTATTATTTCCGGTGGAAAAGGACTTGCCAAAGACAAGATAGAAATAATGAAATCTTGCGGCATAACAGTTGCAAATTCTCCAGCAGATATTGGAAAAACTTTATTTGACAAACTTAAGACTTAATATTTTATTACCAATATAAGATTATATGTCGTCACAAGAAAATAATATTGTTTTTCAAAAAACATCTTTTTTATCAGGAACAAACTCTTCTTATATTGAAAAACTTTACGCTAAATATGTAGAAAATCCTGCAAGTATTCCAGATAGTTGGAGACAATTTTTTGAGGGTCTTGGTGATCAAAAAGATAATATTATAGAAAATCAAGGACCTAGTTGGGCTCCATCAAATATTAAATATATTTCTAATGGAGATTTAGATGTTTATGAAAAATACCTTCCTACAAACTTAAATGGAAAATCAATTAAAGAAAAAATAACAGAAGCAAACAAAACTTTATCAAGCGATGAAAGAGTAGACGTAGAAAGGTCCACTATTGATTCTGTTAGAGCAATAATGATGATTAGAGCTTATAGAATAAGAGGACATTTAATCGCCGATTTAGATCCCCTTCAACTTCAAGAAAAAAATTATCATCCGGAACTTAATCCAGAAACTTATGGTTTTAAGAAAGAAGACAGAAATAGAAAAATATTTTTAGATAAAGTTTTAGGTTTTCAATATGCAACTGTTAACGAAATATTAGAAATTTTATTAAAAACATATTGTGCAAAAATAGGAATAGAATTTATGCACATGTCGGATCCAGAAGAAAAAAAATGGATCCAGGAAAGAATTGAAGGAAAAGGTAAGGAAGCAAACTTTACTCTCGAGGGAAAAAAAGCCATTTTTAAAAAATTAGTAGAAGCAGAAGGATTTGAAAATTATTGCCATACAAAGTTTGTTGGAACAAAAAGATTTGGCTTGGATGGTTGTGAATCTTTAATTCCTGCACTCGAACAAATTATTAAAGTTGGAGGAAATTCAGGAGTGAAAGAAATTAAAATTGGAATGCCACATAGAGGTAGATTAAATATTCTTGCCAACGTTATTCAAAAACCTTTTAAAAAGATATTTAAAGAATTTTCAGGAGATCTGGGCACAGATACAGCCGGTGTTTCAGGCGATGTTAAATATCATTTGGGTGCATCCGCAGATAGAGATTTCAACGGAAATAATGTTCATGTAAGTCTGACCGCAAACCCTTCCCACCTTGAGGCGGTAAATCCTGTAGTTTTAGGACAAACAAGAGCTAAACAATTTTTTCATAATGATCCACAAAGAGTAAAAGTGATACCGGTTCTTTTACATGGCGATGCGGCATTTGCAGGACAAGGAATCGTTGCCGAATGTTTCGCAATGTCTGGTTTAAAAGGACACAATACTGGAGGCACAATTCATATAATTGTTAATAATCAAGTTGGTTTTACTACCAGCCCTTCTTTTGCAAGATCTTCACCTTATCCATCAGAAGTAGCTAAAATGGTTCAAGCTCCAATATTTCATGTTAACGGAGATGATGCTGAATCCGTTGTTTATTGCGCAAGAATTGCAACAGAATATAGACAAAAATTTAAACGAGATGTTGTTATAGATATTATTTGTTATCGAAGATTTGGTCATAACGAAGGAGATGAACCTTCTTTTACTCAGCCTTTAATGTACAAAAAAATTAAAGCTCAAGCCACTACCTTAACAATTTATGGAAACCAACTTATTCAAGAAGGTGTTTTAAGAAATGAAGAGTTTCAAAAAGAAAAAGATAATTTTAAACAATTTTTAGATACAGAATTTGCAGAATCAAAGAGCTATATTTCAAACCAAATAGATTGGTTTACAGGAAGTTGGTCAAAATTCACAACTGAAATTGGATCTGATCGTAGAGGAGTAACAGGCGTTGATTTAGATTTAATTCACCAGGCTGGAGAAAAAATTTGTCATCTTCCAGTAAATTTAAATTTTCATTCAACAATAAAAAGACTTTTTGAAGCAAAGAAAAAAATGTTTGAAACAGGAAAAAGTTTTGATTGGGCGACAGCCGAGAGTTTAGCTTTTGGAACTTTATTATTAGAAGGTTACCCAGTAAGATTTGTAGGTCAAGATTCTTCAAGAGGAACTTTTAGTCAAAGACATGCCAGTATACTTGATCAGGATACAGGAGAAAAATATTACCCTTTAAAAAATCTTAGTTCAAAACAAGCCCAGTTTGAAATTATCGATAGTTTTCTTTCAGAATTTGGTGTTTTAGGATTTGAATATGGATACTCAATGTCATCACCAGAGACCTTAGTTTTGTGGGAAGCTCAATTTGGTGATTTTGCAAATGGGGCTCAAATTATAATTGACCAGTTTATTACCTCAGGAGAAAAAAAATGGACAAGAGCAAGTGGTTTAGTAATGCTTCTCCCTCATGGTTATGAAGGACAAGGACCGGAACATTCTTCAGCACGAATTGAAAGATATCTACAATCTTGTGCTCAAGAAAACTTACAAGTAGTTAATTGCACTACCCCTGCAAATTATTTTCATTTATTAAGAAGACAAATTCACAGAAAATTTAGAAAACCACTTATAGTATTTTCTCCAAAATCTTTATTGAGGCACAAAAAATGCGTTTCTGAAATTGAAGATTTTTTACCTGAAAATTCCTTTCATAGAATATTACCGGACCATGCAGATTTTCCGGAATATAATTTAATTAAATTGGCAAACGATGAAGAAATTAAACGTGTAGTTCTTTGTTCTGGAAAAGTTTATTTTGATATTTCTGAAAAGAGAGAGATAATAAGAAATCCTAAAGTTCAATTACTAAGAATTGAGCAACTATATCCATTCCCAGTAAAAAAATTAGCTAGCTTTTTAAAAAGATTTAAAAATGCTGACGAATTTATTTGGTGTCAGGAAGAGCCAGAAAATATGGGTGCTTGGAGTTTTGTTGAAAAATATATTAATTGGACGTTAGACTCGATCGGCGCTAAATCTAAAAAAGTACAGTATGTTGGCAGAAAACCTTCAGCTTCAACAGCTACCGGATATTTGAAAAAACATGTACAACAGCAAGACGAAATAATATCAAAAGTACTTTTATAAAATAATGGCAAAAGATTTAGTAGTACCTACACTTGGCGAGTCGGTAACGGAAGCAACGGTTTCTAAATGGCTTAAACAGGTTGGTGATCCAGTAAAAGCAGACGAGCCAGTCGTTGAATTAGAAACAGATAAAGTTAGTGTGGCTGTGCCTTCTCCAGAGGCAGGTGTTTTGTCTGAAATTAAAATTCAAGAAGGAAGCACTGTTAATGTTGGTGTGGTTTTAGGGTCTATAGGAACTGCAAGTGTAGCAAAAAAAGAATCATTTAAAGCACCAGAGCCAGCGAAACAAAAAACAATAGAAGTTTCTACAAGTAAAAAAGAAATATTATCACCTGCAGTAAAAAGAATAATTGAAGAAAAAAGAATTGATATTAACAGAATAAGTGGATCGGGAAGAGATGGAAGAATTTTAAAAGGAGACTTATTAGAATCCATGGGCATGCCTTCTGTTGCTTCTTCAGCAAGAGCTACTAAGGGAGACGAAGAACGAGTTAAAATGACTCGACTAAGAGCAACTATCGCCAAGAGATTAAAAGAGGCTCAAAATAATGCAGCGATGCTTACGACATTCAATGAAATTGATATGTCGAGAATTATCGAAATGAGAGCTGAATATAAAGATGGTTTTCAAAAAAAATACGGAGTTAAATTAGGTTTCATGTCATTCTTTGTAAGATCTTGCGTTGAAGCTTTAAAAGCTTTTCCAATTATTAATGCAGAAATTCAACAAGATGAAATTGTTTATAAAAATTATTACAATATAGGTGTTGCTGTTGGAACAGAAAAAGGATTAGTTGTTCCAGTGGTTAGAGACGCAGATGAACTGTCATTTGCAGATATTGAAAAACAAATCGTCGCTTTAGGTGAAAAAGCAAAAACAGGACAATTATCTATTGAAGAACTTCAGGGTGGAACTTTTACAATTACGAATGGTGGAATTTATGGCTCGATGCTATCAACACCAATACTAAATCCTCCTCAATCAGGAGTGTTGGGGATGCATAATATTGTTCAGCGAGCAGTTGTTGTTGAAGAAAAAATCGAAGTTAGACCTATTATGTATCTGGCCCTATCTTATGATCACAGAATTATTGATGGAAAAGATGCTGTATCATTCTTAGTTAGAGTTAAAGAATATTTAGAAGATCCAAGAAGACTTTTTTTAAATTTATAATTCATGGAAGAGTTTGATTTTTTAGTTATAGGCGGAGGTCCGGGAGGATATGTTGGAGCAATTAGAGCTGCTCAACTAGGATTAAAAACTGCATGCATAGAATCTAGAGGAACATTAGGTGGAACCTGTCTTAATGTTGGATGTATACCTTCTAAAGCTTTATTGCATTCATCAGATCTTTATAAAAAAGCAAAAACTGAATTTAAAAATATAGGTATAAATATTAATGAGCCATCATTAGATCTTGCGAAAATGATGAGTCATAAAGCAAAAGGTGTAGAAGGACTTACTAAGGGAATAGAATTTTTATTTAAAAAAAATAAGATTACTTACATTAAAGGTTTTGGATCTTTTAAAGATAAAAATACAATTTCAGTTATCGATCAGTCTAATAATCAAAAAGATTATAAATTTAAAAATGCAATTATAGCAACTGGTTCGGTTCCTACTTCTCTTCCAAATATAGAAATTGATGAAAAAACAGTAGTGTCTTCAACAGGGGCATTAAATTTAAGTTCTGTGCCTAAAAAACTTGTTGTTGTTGGGGGTGGTTACATTGGACTGGAAATGGGTTCTGTATGGCTAAGATTAGGAGCAGAAGTTCAGGTTATAGAATATTTGGATTATATAACTCCCGGTATGGACAGAGAAGTGTCGGACGCTTTTTTAAAAATATTACAAAAACAAGGAATGCAATTTAATCTATCGACAAAAGTAATTAGTGTTAAAAAGAATAAAAATGGTGCAACGGTCACAGTTGAGAAGAACGGTGCCAAAAGTGATATTAATTGTGATATCGTATTAATGTCAGTTGGAAGAAAACCTAATACCGCAGGATTAAATCTTGATAAAATTGGAGTAAAATTAGATTCAAAAGGAAGAATTGAAACAGATCATAAATATAAAACTAATTTAGATAACATTTACGCAATCGGAGATGTAATCGATGGCCCAATGTTAGCACATAAAGCCGAAGAAGAAGGGATTGCCATTGCCGAGTTACTTAGCGGAAAATCTGGGCATGTAAATTATAATGTTATCCCTGGCGTTATTTATACCTCTCCAGAAGTTGCTTCAGTTGGCAAAACAGAAGAACAGTTAAAAGAGCAAAAAATATCTTATAAAGTTGGTAAATTTCCTTTTGCTGCAAATGCTAGAGCAAAAATTAATGATGAGGGAGATGGGTTTGTTAAAATTTTAGCTGATGAAAAAACAGATAGAGTCCTAGGCGTACATATGATCGGACCAGATGTTGGCAATATGATCGCAGAAATTGCTTTGGCTATGGAGTTTGGTGCAAGCGCGGAAGATATAGCAAGAACATGTCATGCACATCCTACTTATGCTGAAGCAATTAAAGAGGCTGCTTTAGCAGTTGATAAAAGAGCTATCCATTTTTAAGTTTAAATCTGCATTCCTGATTTTTTCCAATCAGCAGTAAAAATATCCACACCCTTGTCAGTAAGATGATGTTTGTGAAGTTCTTTAAAAATTTTAACAGGAACTGTAGCAACATCAGAACCGATAGTTGCAACAGCATTAAAATGTTCAATAGATCTAATAGAAGCTGATAAAATTTTTGTTTTTATGTTTTTGTAGTTATTAAAAATTTTTTTAATATCTCCTATAAGCTGAATTCCATTATCTCCGATATCTTCTAATCTTCCGATGAAAGGCGAAACATAAGTTGCTCCAGCCTTTGCAGCAAGCAAGGCCTGTGAGGTAGAAAAACATAAAGTAACGTTTACTTTAATTTTTTTTGCTGAAAGAATACTGCATACCTGCAAACCATTCCAAGTTAACGGAACTTTAATTACGATATTTTTTGCAATTTTTTTTAGAACGTCAGCCTCTTTTAACATTGAATGAACATCCGGAGCCGTCACCTCAGCGCTTACTGGACCTTTTATTTCGCTACAAATTTCTTTTAATAAAATTTTGAAATTAGTATTTGCACTCGCAAGTAGAGATGGATTTGTTGTGATGCCATCTACTAAATTAGCTTTGTTTAATCCTCTAATTTCTTTAATATCTGATGAGTCTAGAAAAATTTCCATGGATTTAGATTATAAAATTTATAGTAAGAAATAAACAATTAATAGAATTTTTTGATGACTTTAGATGTGTTACTGCCGTTAAAATTTGATCATCCTTTTACATATAATGTTCCAAAAGATATTAGTGTAAAAGTTGGGGACTTTGTTTTGGTTCCTTTCCAAAATAAAGATATTATAGGTGTCGTTTGGGGTAAGAGTGGTCCCATTAAGAGCTCAATTAAAATTAAAGACATTAAAAAGAAATTTGATTTTGCGTCTTTATCTAAAGATACTTTAATTTTTTTAGAAAAGTTTTCTCGATATAACTTAGTTGATTTAGGCATTGCTTTAAAATTATTTATTTTTAAGAAGGCATTTAAAGAAATATCTAAAAAAAAGAAGTCAGAGGAAACTTTTAAAGAATACTCATTAAAAAAAGACATTAGTTTTGATGTAAGCCAGAAGAAAGCTATTAAGATTTTAGATGATCAAATTTCTTTTGATAAATTTTCAACAGTTTTATTACATGGAATTACAGGATCAGGAAAAACATTAATATATTTTAAAAAAATACGCGATTTTTTAGAAAAGGGTTATCAAGTTTTAGTCCTACTCCCAGAGATTGCATTAACAAATCAAATTAAAGAAAGATTCAAAGAGTATTTTGGGAACTACCCTGCATTGTGGCACTCAGATATTTCTGAAAAAAATAAAAGATTAATTTGGCATGGAATTGCTAATCATAAAATCAATTTAGTTTTAGGTGCCAGATCATCTTTATTCCTACCTTTTAAAAAATTGGGTTTAATTATTATAGATGAAGAGCATGACCAATCTTACAAGCAAGAAGATCAAGTAATTTACAATGCTAGGGACATGGCTGTATTAATGGCCTCTATAAAAAAAATATCAGTCATTTTAGTTTCAGCAACACCATCTATAGAAACTTACTACAATACAGTTAATAAAAAATTTTCTTATATTAGTTTAGACAAAAGATACGGCGATGCTCAATTGCCAGAAGTTAAATTTGTAGACTTAAAAAAAAATCCTCCTCTTAAATCTAAATTTATCTCATCGTCTATTATTCCAGAACTTAAAAATATTTTAGACAAAGGAAATCAAATCTTATTTTTTTTAAATCGAAGAGGATATTCAACATTCGTTATTTGCTCAAAGTGTGGATATCGTTTTAATTGTCCTAATTGCTCAGTTTCATTAATTTATCACAAAGAAACTAATAAATTAATTTGTCACTATTGTGATCACGAAGCCCCATTAGAAAGAAAATGTAAAGACAGAGATAATTGTAAACTTTCTTTTTATGGTCTGGGTGTTGAAAAAATATTTGAGGAAGTTAAAGAAATTTTTCCTGATAAAAAAATTGAATTATTTTCAAGTGATTTTATTCATAACGATGATAGTACAAAAAATATTTTTGAGAGTATCCAGGATGGAAAAATTAATATTATTGTGGGAACCCAGTTAATCTCTAAGGGTTTTCATTTTCCAAAGTTAAATTGTATCGTTATCGTTAATTCTGATGTGAATTTTTTAGGAAATGATATTCGCAGTTCAGAAAAAACATACCAATTGATGAATCAGCTTAGTGGCAGAGCTGGAAGAGAGGTTAAAAATTCAACAGTATATCTTCAAACTTTTGAACCAGAAAACCAAACATTAAAATCAATATGTGATCAGAACATTTTAGCTTTTTATGAAAATGAAATTAGTTTCAGAGAAAGATCTAATCTACCCCCGTTTACAAAGCTTATTGCTTTTATTATTTCAGGAAAAAATAGATTTGATGTTGATGAGTGTGCAAGAATTTTAAAAAATAAAATTCCAAAAATGAAAGATGCTTTGTTGTTAGGTCCTGTAAGCGCCTCTATTTCGCTTATAAAGGGAAAATATCGTTCTAGGTTATTATTAAAATATCCTCAAGAGGCATTTCCACAAAAATTTTTAAAAGATTGGTTAAAAACTATTAAAATTAAAAAAAATATTTCACTAACTGTAGACGTTGACCCAATAAACTTTAAATAATTTTAAAAAAGTACAAAATATCACACTTGATTAGTGTAATTTCGCATGTTACGAGACCTTTTTTCTTTTAAAGTTAATAGTAAAAAATCTATGAAAACTTTTAGTGAAACTCAAAGATACGCTAAAGCAGTATATAGACTAGCTTATGAAGCTAAAAGTTTAGATGTTCTTGAAAAAGATTTTTTGAATTTAAAAGAAATATTAGATCAAAGTACAGATTTAAAAAAGTTTATTAAAAATCCAACGTATAAATATTCAGTTATTAATAATGTTATTGATGCTTTGGTTAAGCATTTTTCTTTTTCAGATTTATTCTCAAGATTTTTGAAAGCGCTAAATAAAAAT
>OFRL01000592.1_pt1 | contig 15599 bp, 16 predicted proteins | sample 1543121 | NCBI WGS metagenome assembly OFRL01 (sample SAMN07774228, study PRJEB24372) | wastewater metagenome | isolation source: Lake Maggiore Cannobio | place: Italy: Cannobio | collected 2016-01
TGCTGATGGCAACGGGGGACATGGGCTTCGTCCAGATGCGCAAGTACGACCTTGAGGTCTGGGCGGCGGGATCGAAGCGCTGGCTCGAAGTTTCATCCTGCTCCAACTTTGGCGACTACCAGGCGCGACGCATGGCGATCCGTCATCGCAGTGAGGCGGGGGCGAAGCCAGAGCTCGTCCACACGCTGAACGGTTCCGGCCTTGCGATCCCGCGCGTCTTGGCGGCGCTGCTAGAGAACGGCGCGCAGCCAGACGGGAGCGTCAAGCTCCCCGCCGTGCTGCATCCATATCTCGGCGGCCGCACACACCTTGCGCCACCTGCACCGCGCTGAGACGCGCCCCGTTATGAGCCACCCAGCCAACATCACCACGAAGGCGGCGCTCATTGCGCACCTGGATATCGTGCGACGCGCGCTCGATGATGCGATCTCAATGACGCGCGCAGGCGCCTGGAACGAGCGCGCGGATGGCAGCTCCACACGGACGGTGCTGCTCGCCCACATTGAGTGGTGGGAGCGTCGTGGCAGCTACGAGATCGGTGTGATGAAGAGTGGCGGGACGCCGCACCGCACCGCGGAGTCACTTGATCAACTCAATGCCCGTATTGACCGCGAGAGTGCCAAGCGTGAGGCGGCAGAGGTGATCACCTCTGAGGCTGGCGCCTGGTGGGAGCTCCGCACCCTGGTTCTCTCGCTGAGCGAGGCGGAGCTCTTTGACGAACGTGCCTTCCCCGCCCTTGAGGGCGAGTCCCTGCAGCAGCTGGTCCAGCAGGAGAGCAGCGCGCACTGGGCCGACCACATCAAGCACTTCGGCTGAGCGGCAGCCCCGCATCCGATACACTGCGCGGCGGAGGGGTGCCGGAGTGGTTGAACGGAGCTGTCTTGAAAACAGCCCAGGCTGGTAACGGTCTGCGGGGGTTCGAATCCCTCCCCCTCCGCCACACCGTATGAAGCGGTTCGGCCTTTGCGGCGGCTGTGCGGAGGCACGCGAGATCACCAGCGGACGAGGATCGGACTTCTTGCGCTGCGGCCTCTCTGACCGCGACCCACGCTACGTGCGCTACCCGCGCCTCCCAGTGATGCGCTGTGCCGGATTTAGCGCTGCGACTCCGCCCGACGTGTTGCCGCCATCAGCAGCTCCCAAAGCGCCCGAAGATCCTCAGGACTGAGCGCACCAGCACCACGCGCGCTGATACGCGTCAGTAGTTGCGCCTCTCGCTCTGGATCGTGCACTGGACGACCGAGCGCCGCCTTGGCAGCCCCCGCCTCCAGCGCGAAGTTCGTGCGCTCCTCCAAGAGTTTCAGCAGCTCGCTATCAATGCGATCGATCTCGCTACGAATCTCAGCGAGACGGGCGGCTGGATCACCGCTCACTTCGTTGCCTCCGCGCGCAGCTCGGCGATGAGTGCAACGGCGCGTTCGTAGCCTGCGGCGAGCATCCCGCGTACCGCAACCGCAGCAACATCTTCAAGGAGGCTGATATGGCGGAAGGCTTCGCGCTCCTCAGGATTGGAGAGGTGTACTTCGGCGAACGGTCGCTCTACCGCCAGCAGCGCGTCACGGAGGCTGACGCTGGTGTGCGTCAGTCCGCCAGGGTTAATGATCACCCAGGAGAAGTCGCGCACATGTAGCCGATCAATAAGGTCGCCCTCATGATTTGACTGGAAGGCATCAACGAGTGTCATCCCCGCCGCCTCTGCTGCGGCGGCAACGCGCGTCTCGATCTCATCCAGCGTGGTGGTGCCGTAGCGCTCGGGCTCGCGCTCGCCGAGTAGGTTCAGGCTGGGGCCGTTCAGCAGCAGGATTTCGTCGCCCGCCGCATGCGCGCGTGCGCGCGGAGAGAGGGCGCTGGCGTTGATGCGTGTTGCTCGCTCGGTCATCGTGTCCCTCCGCTTCTCTTGTTGCCCGCCAGCATCTGTGTTGCGGCGCGTAGGACGAGGCTAGCAGGGACGTCGTCACGAATCACGAAGCTCTTCGCGGTGGGGAGGACCCAGCGGATCTTCCCGCCCGCCACCTTCTTGTCGTGCGTCGTTGCCTCAACGAGTGCGGCGGGGGACTCGCGCCGTGGCGCGACGCCAAGGCCGAGCGCATCAAGGAGTGCGAGCGCGCGTGCGGCGCGTGGCGCTGGCGTGACACCAAGCTCAACGCCAATCGTGAGTGCGGCGCGAAGGCCGTAGCCGACCGCTTCGCCATGCAAGATCCCCTTGTAGTTCGCCGCCTGCTCTAGCGCATGGCCGAGGGTGTGACCAAGGTTGAGGCTCATGCGGAGGCCCGCCTCTCGCTCATCCGCCGCAACCACGTTGCACTTCCACCATCCGGCGCGCTCCACGATCTCAGCGTAGGTTCCGTCTTCATGCAGCTCTGGGTCGCCCGCAACGAGTCGCGGCGCCACCTCTTCGAGCAGCGTGAAGAGTCGATCCTCACCGAGCAGTGCAATCTTCACCGCCTCACCTGTTGCGGCGAGAATCTCGCGCGTTGGGAGGGTGCGCAGCGCATCCAGGTCGGCGATGACGGCGAGTGGCTGATGGAAGGCGCCGACGAGATTCTTCCCTTCAGGGAGATCGACGCCGGTCTTTCCGCCGAGTGATGCGTCCAACTGCGAGGCGAGTGTGGTGGGGACGGCGACCCAGTCGATGCCGCGCAGATAGAGCGCAGCGAGAAGGCCCGCCGTGTCGCTCAGCGCGCCACCGCCAACCGCAACGAGAAGATCACCGCGCTCAACGCCAGCGGCGGCGAGGCTGCGTGCCGCCTCATCAATCACGGTGAGCTGCTTCGCCGATTCACCAGACTCCAGCGTGAGCGGAATTACGGTGATTTTGGCGCGCTTCAGCGCCGCGGCGATGCTGCCACCGATCGCACGCTCTGCGTTCGGTTCGCTCACTAGGACCACGCGATGTGCGTTACGCGCCTTGAGCGCGCGCACGAGCGACTCTGCGGCGATGCCGACGCCGAGCTCCCAGTGGCCGCTCGGCAGTGCGGCGGAGAGGAGCATTCGGCCGGTGTTGCGCGGCGTGGCGCGTAGCAGGTCGATAGCAGGCTGTGAGAGCGTCCCTGGACTCTTCTTGCTCTCGAGTCGTGTGCCGATGGCGTAGAAGCGCGAACGCTCCGTGCGCAGTGTGCGCAGCGACGCCTCTGGATTCCCCTTGCTCATCAGTGGACGGACAACACGTGCGGTGCGAAGGCGCCCGGCGATGACTGGATCTGGTGCGTCGAGCCAGAGGATGCGGGCGCGTTGGCTCAGCGTCCAGCGGTTGCGCGGGTCAACGAGCGTCCCACCGCCGAGCGAGATGATGCGCCCAATGCCGAGCTCTGCGGCAACGTCGCCTGCGGGTGGCGCAACTTCGTCGAGCGCGGCAACGGCGGAGCGTTCGCGGATGCGGAAGCCCTCTTCGCCTTCGCGCTTGAAGATCTCATCCACGCTGTCCTTCGGGACGCCAGTACTTGCGATGATGCTGCGGTCTAGATCAAGGAGCGGCACGTTGAGCGCGGTCGCAAGGCGACGGCCGAGTGAGCTCTTCCCCACGCCAGGGAGGCCGACGAGTGCAAGGTTGCTGCGCCGCGTCGCCATCAGCGTCTAGTCGTCGCCGCCGGACCCCGCGGCGCTGGTGCCACTCGCGTCCGTCTCGGGGTCAGCCTTGCCACCTGCTGCAGGTGCGGATCGCGGGATAGCGGCACGTGCGTGAAGCGCCGCAAGGTTCGCCGTGATCTCTTCGAGCGAGTCGCCACCGAGCTTCTCCAGGACGAATGGCACCAGGGCGAGCGCCGCCATCGCTTCGCCGATTACGCCAGCGGCGGGAACTACGCTGATGTCGGAACGTTCGTAGTGCGCCTTCTCCACCTTCTCGCCGCTGATCAGGTCGGCAGACGGGAGCGGTCGGGCGAGCGTGCTGATCGGCTTCACCGCGGCGCGGATCACGAGCGGCTCGCCGTTGCTGACGCCGCCAGTGAGTCCACCGGCGCGATTAGTGCGGTGTACCCAATCGCCTGCGGGTGTACGCCCCTCAATGACGTCATGGACCTCGGAGCCGAAGATGCGCGTCTGTTCAAAGCCTAAGCCGAACTCCACACCCTTCACGCTCTGGATGCTCATCATCGCCTGGGCGAGTGCCGCATCAAGGCGGCGATCCCAGTGCACGTACGAGCCGAGTCCGATCGGCAGACCCTTCACGACGACTTCAAAGATGCCGCCAACGGTATTCCCCGCCTCGCGTGCCTCATCTATACGGGCGACCATCCGCGTTTCAGCGGCAGGGTCTGGGCAGCGCAGCGGGCTCTCTTCAGACTCTTCACGCGTGCGAGTGCAGGCCTGTGGGTCCACGGCCACACCGCCCACTTCGGCGGTGAAGGACCAGATGTCGATGCCGAGCGCGTGGAGGAGTGCCTTCGCAACGCCACCAGCGGCAACGCGCGCCGCCGTCTCGCGCGCCGATGCGCGCTCCAGCACACTGCGCACATCATCAAAGCCGTACTTCAGTGCGCCGGCAAGGTCGGCGTGCCCTGGGCGGACGCGCGTCACGGGGATGGAGCGCTTCGTCCCTTCGGCGGCGCTCGCCGCAAGTTCCGCCGCCTGCTCTGCGCTGAGTGGTTCTGACTGCATCACCCGCGTCCAGTTCTCCCAGTCGCGGTTCTCAATCAAGAGAAGGATCGGTGAGCCCAGCGTGAGGCCGTGACGGACGCCGCTGCGGATGCGTGCGTGGTCCTGCTCAATCTTCTGTCGCGCGCCACGGCCGTAGCCACCCTGTCGGCGCTTCAGATCGATAGCGAGCGCTGTTTCAGTGAGTGGGACGCCGGCTGGCATCCCCTCAACAATGACGCCGAGCTCTGGCCCGTGTGACTCACCGGCGGTTAGGTAGCGGAAGCTCATTGCGCCCCTCCAATCACTGCGGGTGACTCACCCGCATGGGTAGATGATGCCGCGGCGGCGGCTAACGCGTCACGCATGATGCTGATCGGTGCTGGACGCCCCGTCCAGAGTTCAAAAGAGGCGGCCCCCTGAAGGAGGAGCATCTCCAGTCCGTCGGCCGCTTCTGCGCCCGCGGCGCGCGCACTGCGGACGAGCGCCGTCCCGCCAGGGGCATAAACAGCGTCGATCAGGAACTGCCCTTCGCGGAAGGCGGCGGCGGGGAGTGGCGGCGCATCCTTTGATGAGAGTCCGAGGCTGGTGGCGTTGATGACGATGCCGACGCGCGCCGCCTCCTCCACCAGGATCGACTCGTGCCAGGGCACGGCGCGGATGGCGAGGTGCGGCCAGGTCTTGGAGGCCGCGGCAGCAACCTGCTCAGCACGGCGTAAGTGACGATTGGTGATGCTGATCTGTCCTACGGCGGCACCAACGAGTGCGGCGACGGCGGCGCGCGCGGCGCCTCCCGCGCCAAGGATCAGCGCGGCGCGCGGGGTGCGTCGTCCGTCGAGCAGCGCATCAAGTGCGCCGCGCAGTCCGGCGACGTCAGTGTTCCGCCCAACGAGACGGCTCCCAGCGCGCGTGATCGTATTGACGGCGCCGATTGCTGTGGTCTCTTCAGTCACTGAGTCGAGCAGCGCACCGATCGTCTCCTTGTGCGGGATCGTGACGTTGGCTCCGATTAGATCTGGATCGGCGCGCAGCGCGGCAACGGCGGCGGCGAGTCCCTTCGGCGGAACATCCATCAGCTCGTAGCGAACTGGGAGGCCGAGATGGTCAAAGGCGGCCTGCTGGAAGGCGGGGGAGAGGCTGTGCGCCACCGGGTGTCCCAAGAGCACGATGCGCTTGCTCATGCGCGTACGTCCTGCTCCGCGCCACCAGCGAGACGCAGAGCGTCATCAAAGAAGGTTGGATAACTGACCGCCGCAGCTGCGGCGTCGTCGATCTCCACGGCGGCGTCGCCGACAAGTGCCGCAACCGCAAAGGTCATCGCGAGGCGGTGATCGCCGCGGACCTCGGGGCTCCCACCCTTCGACCGCTCGCCGCCAACAAAGTGGAGATCATCCCCATCCACGCGAACGGTGAGCCCGAGCCGCGTCAGGCCATCGGCAACACCGGCGATTCGGTCGCTCTCCTTGGCGCGCAGCTCCCCTGCGCCGCGGATGCTGCTCCCGCCGCGCGCCGCCGTTGCGGCGAGCGAGAGGATCGGCATCTCATCAATGGCGAGCGCCACATCCTGTGGGGTGATCTCAACGCCGTGGAGGTCGGCACTGCGGACGCGGAGGTCGCCGATCGGCTCCCCCGAGCCGTCATCTGGGCGCGGCGTCTCTTCAATGGAGGCACCCATGCGGCGGAGGATCTCAATGACGTGGCGGCGGGTGGGGTTCAGCGAGACGCCGCGGATCGTCAGATCGGCGTCTGGGTGCAGGCTCGCCGCCACCAGCCAGAAGGCGGCCGACGATGGGTCGCCCGGCACCTGCACCTGCGGGATCGCCCGCAACTGCGTGCCCCCCTGGACGCTGATCGACCAGGCGCCATCAGGCTCCTGCACGCGGTTGATGGTGGCGCCGCGCGCCGTGAGCATCCGCTCGCTGTGGTCGCGCGTTGCGACACTCTCTATATAGGTGGTGCTACCACTCGCGGCGAGGCCGGCAATCAGGACGCAGCTCTTCACCTGGGCGCTCGGGGTGCTGGAGCGCCACTCGGTGCCGTGCAGCGTGCCCCCAACAATGCGCAGCGGCGCCGTCTCGCCGCGCTCACCAGCGGCGCCCGTGGCGTCGGCTCCCATTGCGCGGAGTGGCTCAAGAACGCGTGTCATGGGGCGGCGGCGCAGCGATTCGTCGCCATCTAATACGTGGGCGCCGGCAACTCCCGCCACAAGCCCTGCGCCGAGCCGTGCGCTCGTCCCAGAGTTGCCGCAGTCAAGGGTTCCGTCGCCCTGCGCGGCGAGTCCGCTGCGACCAGGGGAGAGGACGCGCCAGCGCGCCGTACCAGGTGCGTCGTCAGGTGCCGCTGGGAGTCGCTCGCAGGTTGCGCCGAGCGCGCGGATGATCCCCGCGGTGGAGCGCACGTCATGGCCGTCACCAGCGCCAGAGATCAGCGTCTCACCCTCCGCCAGCGCTGCGAAGAGCAGCGCGCGGTGGCTGATCGACTTGTCGCCGGGGAGGCGCAGTTCACCCCGCAGCCGCGCTGCGGGGTTGACGCGGTGCGACATGCGCTACTTCTTCGACGGGCTGGCGCCCGCCGCCCCTGGGTCGTTATGGAGTGGCGTCACGAGCGTGTGGATGGAGCGCAACTCGCCAGCGAGGCGCTGGAACATTGGGATGGTGAGCGACTGCTCGCCGTCCGACCAGGCCTCCTCCGGCTTTGGGTGCACTTCAACCATGATGCCGTCGGCCCCAGCCGCCACGCCGGCGTATGACATTGGCGCAACCATCCAGCGCTTCCCTGTTGCGTGGCTCGGATCCACGATGACTGGGAGGTGTGTCAGCTTGCGGAGGATCGGCACCGCGTTCAGGTCCAACGTATTGCGCGCCGCCGTCTCAAAGGTGCGGATGCCGCGCTCGCAGAGGATCACCTGTGTGTTCCCCGCCGCCAAGATGTACTCCGCGGCGAGCAGCCACTCCTCAATCGTCCCGGAGAGGCCGCGCTTCAGCATCACTGGCATGCGCGTGCGCCCCACGGCGTTAAGGAGCGAGAAGTTCTGCATGTTGCGCGTCCCCACCTGCAGCACATCTGCGAACTCGGAGACCATGTCGACCTGTGCAGGCTCCATCACCTCGGTGATGATCGGGAGCCCAGTGCGCTCCCGCGCCTCGGCGAGGAGGCGCAGTCCGTCAAGGCCGAGCCCCTGGAAGGCGTACGGCGAGGTGCGCGGCTTGAATGCACCACCACGCAGGAGGGTTGCCCCCGCATCGGCCACCCCCTGCGCCACTTCGAAGAGCTGATCGCGCGATTCAATGGAGCATGGGCCCGCCATCAGGGTCAGCGTGCCACCACCGATCACCGCATCGCGCACCTTCACCAGCGTTGGCGTGTCGCGGAACTCGCGAGAGGCGAGTCGGTAGGGACGTGTAGCGCGGCTGACACTTGCAACACCTCCGAGTGCGCCGAACTCTTGTTCAAGTGCGGCGTTGACGCCCGACGGCCCAAGGATGGCGAGGGTGCTTCCGGTCGAACCCTGCTCTTCATAGACGGCGAGACCCGCCGCTGCGGCGCGCTCGCGGACGGCGCTGAGCTGCGCTGCTGTTGCCGCCTTGACCATTCGGACGAACATTGTTGCTCCTGGTTTGGTGCCGGCTGACCGGCGGGGTGGGGGAAAAGAAAAGAGCAGAGGGGGCCCCTCTGCTCACATCCCGGCCGGACCGCCGGTCAGACGCTAGGCGTCTGGGCGGGTCAGACCGGGCTCCTAAAGTAACGATACGTCGTCATGTGGCTAACCCTACGGCGATCTGCCCGCTGGGTCAAGATCTCCCCGCCGATTTGGCACGCCGAGACCCAGAAAACCCCCGCATCAAGCCACCAGACGCAGCGTCTTGATGATCGTCGTGCCACGCTGATGTGCCGATTTCTCGCACGAAATCGCCGTTTTTCAGAAAAAGTGGTGCCACCATCGCCAATCTGCGCAACGCTGCGCGCAATCTGGCGCGATGCGTCATACGTCCGCTGTTTTTGACGAAAAAGGCGCCGTTTTTGTCGCCAGGCGGGCCCAAGAGGGGTCGAGCTGGACCCGGCCCGGACCAACCCTGTTGCGCCACGCACAAAAGGGCTTGCACTTATCCACATTGTGTTTTACTTTTCAACAAGCCCCAGTTTTGGGGTGGAGTATGGCCAGGCCGCTCGTCGGGCTGGCCAGAGTGGAGGTCCAGAACATGGCAGTAAAGAAGAAGCGCAAGGCCGCTGCGAAGCGTAAGCCTGCCACCAAGCGTAAGGCCAAGAAGGCTGTTGCCAAGAAGGCCCCAGCGAAGCGCAAGAAGCGCAAGTCGGCCAAGAAGGCTGTTGCCAAGAAGGCCCCTGCGAAGCGCAAGCGACGCAAGGCCAAGAAGGCCACTGCCAAGAAGGCCCCTGCGAAGCGCAAGCGACGCAAGGCCAAGAAGGCTGTTGCCAAGAAGGCCCCTGCGAAGCGCAAGCGACGCAAGGCAGCCAAGAAGAAGTAACTCACTGCGATCCGTCGGGATCGCTTCGAGAGGCGTCTGGGGAAACCCAGGCGCCTCTCTTCTTTTCCGCACATACTGATGTCCATGAGTAGCGCAGTGATCGTCAGCGACATGGATGGCACCCTCACCACCGCCGAGACGTGGCGCGGCGTCCTCGCGTGGGTCCTGCAGCATCGACCGAGCGCTGCGGCGCGTCGCTTTGTCAGCGTCCGGCTCCCGCTCGTCCTCCTCGCCAAGCTCGGCGTGATCAGCAAGGAGCGCTTTCGCGCACGCTGGCTGAGCGACCAGGCCACACTGCTGCGCGGTGCGAGCGCTGATGAGCTCGCGGCGATGGGGGAGTGGGTTGTGGAGCACCACCTCTGGCCGGCACGGCGCATTGAAGGGATCAACGCAGTCGCAGCGGCGCTCAGCGCGGCGCGCGTCACACATTCAACGATCCAACTGCTGCTCGCCACGGGCGGCTATCAGCAGGTGGGCGATGCGTTCGCGCGACGGATCGGCGCGACGGCTGCACTCGGCACTCCGCTGGAACTAATGGAGGGGCGAGCAACTGGGCGACTCGCCGCCGCAACACAGAGCGGCGAGCAGAAAGCGGCCGCAGTGAGCACCCGCGCGGCAGGCGCCCCGCTCCTTGCTGCGTTTGGCGACACCGCGGCGGATATCCCGCTGCTCTCTATGGCGCAGCGCGCCGTTGCCATCGCCCCAGACACCCAACTCCGTCGCGAGGCCCTTCGCCGTGGCTGGGAGATCGTCGGCTAGCGCTGCAGGGCGCCATCTGGGATACTTCGCGTCGGCAAGCTTCGGAGAGGTCGCATAGAGGTCTAGTGCAGCGGTTTGCTAAACCGCCACGTGGGGTTTTCCTGCGTCGAGGGTTCGAATCCCTCCCTCTCCGCCACTTCAGGCAGGCGTGCCGTAGCATCAGGACTCCGCAGGAAGCACAGGCGCCCGTAGCTCAGTGGATAGAGCGTTAGGTTGCGGACCTAAAGGTCGTGGGTTCGAGTCCCGCCGGGCGCACCACTCTTATCACTCCCTTCGCGGCACTGGCGTATCGTGGCGTCATGAGCAGCGTCACGTTCCTCGGCCTCGGCACGATGGGTGCACCCATGGCGGGACATCTGGCGCGCGCTGGACACACCGTGCGCGGCTGGAATCGCACAGCAGGCCGCCCGGCGATCCCTGGAGTGACGCAGGTGGCATCGCTGAAGGAGGCGCTCACCGGCGCAGAGGTCGTGGTGCTGAGCGTCTCTGACACACCTGACGTGGAGGAGCTGCTGCTCGGTGCAGATGGTGGGATCCACCATCTCGCCCCAGGTGCAGTAGTGGCTGATACGAGCACCATCGCCCCCTCCGCTACGCGCCGCATGGGCGAACAGCTCGCTACTAAGGGAATCCTGATGGTGGACGCCCCAGTGAGTGGCGGCAGTGAAGGGGCGGTCAACGGCACCCTCACCGTCTTTCTTGGTGGATCAGCCGAGGCGGTCGCCGCGGCGCAGCCGTTCCTCGCCGCATTCGCCAAGACCATTACGCACTTGGGACCGCTCGGCGCCGGACAGGTGGGGAAGGCGGTGAACCAGCTCGTCATCTCTGGGAGCTACCTCTCACTCGCCGAAGGGATCCTGGTGGGGCAGAAGGCTGGGCTTGATCCAGCAACACTTGCGGGCGCGCTCACTGGCGGCGCCGCAAAGTCGTGGGTCCTGGAGAATCGTTGGCAGCGCATGGCGGAGGATCGCTACCCGCTCGGCTTCAAGGTTGCGCTGCACCGCAAGGATCTCGGCATCGCCATTGACCTTGCAAAGGAGCTCGGCGTCCCCGTCCCCGCCGCCACGCTGGTCGCGCAACTTGAAGACGCGCTGATCGCCGCTGGCAAGGGGGGCGAAGACCTCTCCGCTCTCGCCAACCAGCTCCGTCGCATGGCGTACGCAATCGATGCCTGACGCAACAGCCAACGCCGATCCTCGCAGCGCCATCCTCAAGGCGCAGTACGTCGCCCTCACCACCTACCGACTCGACGGCCGCGCTGTCGTCACCCCCGTCTGGGCAGCGGCGCGTGACGGTCGCCTCCTGATCTTTAGCAACCCTGCCGCCGGAAAGATGAAGCGCCTGAACAACTCGTCCCGTGCCAGCGTTGCACCATGTACATGGAACGGCACGCTGACCGGGGCGTTGCTCCCAGCAACGGCGCGGATCCTGGCGCCAGACGAACTCGGCGGGATGTGGAGCGCACTCGTTAAGAAGTACGGACTCCAGGCAGGCGCCTTTCGCCTCTACGATCGCGTCCGCGGCCTCCTGCGCATGCGGGTGAGCGCCGGCATTGAGGTGAGCCTCACCCCTTAATGGGCTATCCTCCGCCGTGGAAAGGTGGCCGAGTGGTTGAAGGCACCGCTCTCGAAAAGCGGCAGGTTAATAGCCTCGTGGGTTCGAATCCCACCCTTTCCGCCAGCACCTGACGCGCACACACGGAGAGGTCGCCTAGTGGTCTATGGCGCCGCATTGGAAATGCGGTTTGGGAGCAATCCCATCGAGGGTTCGAATCCCTCTCTCTCCGCCACTCCTTCCCTCGTGGAAGGCCGCCTTCCCCATGTTTGGCACCGTCTCCTCATCGACGCCGTTTTCAGCGTTGGGTGGAAGTTGCTCTGCAAGCGCTTCTCCCGGTCGAGCCCCCCCAAACCTTGTCAAAGGCTGCGGTTACCTGCTTCTGGGTGCTGAAGGTGTAGTGTCGCATCGTCACCACAGGATCTGAGTGCCCGAGGGCGAGCTGCACCGTTGCGATGGATTCTCTGAACTCGCCAAGTACGTCGCCATGCCGGCACGCAGGTCGATGAATATTAGCTTCGCGGAATTCCTAAATCTGAACGTACCTCTTCAAACATTGTATAAAAATCGGTTAATTCAACCCCAGTTGCAGTTTCAAATGAATCTGCAAAGCTTTTCTGTTTACCCAAGTTGGCATGAATGTCCATAAATTTCTCCATACCGACATTAGCTACTAAGAACTCAGTTGCGATCGCGCCAATTCCGTACGGATCGATAGCGTCGGAGCTGCCAGTATTTTCTATTGCTTCTGATAGTAGATGTGATTTAGTTGAATCAGCATTAGAACGATTAACAGCCATTTGTCTGCCTTCAGTAATATAACTTGCCCATCCTAAGTAACTTGCGGTTTGTAATCCCACAAAAGTTGGCGGACCTTCCCAGAACCAGTTAGGTACTTTGCTTCCAGAAGCGTCTGCTATGGGACCTGTCCATGAAAATTGAACTGCGTGGAAAAATTCGTGTCCAGCCATCTGCATCATTCCCAATTTATCATTCACAAGCATTTTGTTTTTTGTTATTACACCCATGTCATAAGTATTGCTTCTATTGTCGACAGCGCCTGCGGGCGATCCTTTACCAAAATTTGCGGCAATATCTTTTGCCTCATCAACATTGAATCCATTTTCAATATAAGTTTTTTCTACCCATGCACGATCAATGCCAATTACTACTAAAAATGGTTGACTAAATTTTGGATAATCAAATGCCTTTGCGACTAGATTCGCTCCATCTTTAACCCAGCCGACTAAGGTTTGATCAGCACCATCTTGGGCAGCAATTTTAATTACAGTGTCGTTAGTTCTAGTTACCGCCACATAGCCTTTAAATTTATCGGTTGCAGCAGAAGCAACAGATGATGAGGAGGTTGGTTTAACCCAACTGTATTTTTCCCAAAGCGTTGCGTAATTAGCTGCGGTAGTTGGTGTAGCGGCAGGAGTTGGAGTTGGAGTTGGAGTTGGAGTTGGAGTTGGTTTAGCAACCGCCACACCCTTATTCCAAACTAACTTCTTCCCAGATTTAATACATGTATAGGTCTTACCTGAAACAACAGATGTAATACCTGCCTTAGAACAAGTGCCTCCTGCTTTAGCTGCTGCATTTATTGATATTAAAGGGAGGGACAGGAAAAGAGAAAGTATTAGTAAGAAAGTAATTAGCCTCTTATTCATATATAGACCATAAACGGTATATTTAGTTAATACAACGATGGGTAGCCCCTATTGGGGTTCGAACCCCTCACAACCCACTTAACGCATTACTTGTGAGTGCCGTGAAACTCTCGTTTATCGGCGATCCAATCCATCAGAGCAAACAAGACTCCAGAGGCAACAAAAGTTAAATGGATAACAATTCGCCATTTAGTACCACCAGTAACGTAATCCTCACCAGCTAACTCGATGAAATCTTTGAGAAGCTCAATAACAGAAATCGCAACTAGTGATCCAATTAATTTAATTTTCAAACCGCTAAAATCAATCGTGCCCATCCAGTGTGGGCGGTCTTTAGACTCGGTAGCAATATCAATTCGCGACACAAAGTTTTCATAGCCGGCAAAAATCACCATCAAAATGAGGTTTGCAAGAAGAGTTAGATCCAATAAAGCTAATAAATCTAGGGTGAAGCTCTGCGGAGTCGCTTCCCCTATCTTTTGTGCTAGGTGATAGAACTCGATAACGAATCGAAAGCAGAGCAGGACAAGTGCTCCGACTAACCCTAGATAAAGTGGTGCTAATAAAAAACGAGCGCGAAATAGAACTACTTCAACAATGTGTGATATTCGATTCATAATTACAGAGTACGCCACAACTGACCTAAATCCATTCAAGGTCTAGTAAGTGTCAGACCCCATACCTGATATGGGTTGTGAATCAAGATAAGCAGGAATCACGATCTCGTTGTACTGCAAGAAGCCAGGTTTAAATGGCGGATCAAAACGACAGATTCGCGTTTCATTAGAGAGTGCGATGTTGGCTTTGGCAGAGTTTGCGCGAAGCTCTTCAGCCATCTTTCGTGATAGTTCATCGGTTGCTCTTCCGCGGAATGATTTGGCAACGCATGTTTCAGTATCTAATTCTCGTAATCTGACTTGAGAATCGTTGGGATGTGGCATGTGATCAAAGGCGCTCCCTGAAGGCATCACAAATGAGACATACCATCCGGCGGAATCCGATCTATCTGCTTTTTGTGCGGTGATTACCGGGGCAGTCATCGCGATTTTTTGCGACTCCTTATTTCCCTTTGAAATGTAATTAAATAATGAAGAGAAAGCGCTGCTTGTTGCAATTGAATACTGAGCAGAAACTTTCACCTCTGCGATGACGCAAGGCAGATATTCACGAAGCTCAAAATCCTTATAAGTTCGTAGCACTTTAAATTCTTGCCGTTCAGTCATAAATCGAGCCTACTATTACACGGCGGTCGTTTACTCACAAATCTATGCACGACCTAGAAAATGTCAGACCAAATTTCTACAGTGGGAGATGGTTCAAGATCGGTTACATCCATATGTGGACCATGTGAGTACATAACCCCTATTGGGGTTCGAGTCCCTCACAACCCACTTATGTAGGTAAATCCGAGTTCTATGTCCAGAACGTCGAGCTCAACTACTTTTTCTTATAACCCTTTGGGCAAACTGGTTTAATTGCAGTAACTTTCTTAACTAATTTACCTTTAATGCATGTGATTGTTGTTTTCTTAAGTGCAGCAGCCTTGGCTTCTGCTTTCTCTAAAGCAATCTGCGTGGCCACAAATGTCTCAGCTTCCTTGATGAGGTCTAAGTAGCGATAAATCGGTTGGGAATAATTGATTCCACCTTTACCATCGAAAGATGGAGACTGGCCACACGCATAAATCCTGTCAGCTGTGCCAATATTTGCGAGATACATAATATTTCCGTTAAACGTCGTTGTGAGCGAACCGCCAGAATCTCCGCCACACATACTCGATTTTCCGGGAGTGAAGAAAAGTAACTGTTCTAAAAGCCGCTTTGGAACTTGATACCCAACAAGAGCTGGGAAATCTGTAGCTGGACGAAGAGTTGCTGTTATCGATCGTGGAACATCAGAGGCTTTAGGTCTATTTGTCTTACACGGCAAGGACTCCCCTAAGCCGCACAAATCAACGGTATTTCCATAACCATGTATTTTCACTTCTGCTCTTTTTTCAAGAAGTATTTGCTCAATTTCTGGTGTCAATAGTTGTACTGGTTCAGCGGGAATAAGATCCTTCTCTAATATCAATATTGCAAAATCGTGCAAGTCAGGACTGTCATTACCTAAGTACTTCGGTGCCGAAATTCGCTTTATTACACGCACACCGGAATCAATAGTCTTGATATCCACATTTGGTTTACCCACCGCAAGGTCGGGGCGAAACTCTTGACGTTCTCCATTGCTATTAAAGCTAAACGCAGTATGCCCTGAGGTAAAGACGATTCTTGATGAATAAAGAAAGCCAGAACCATTTGAGTTTAGGTCGTTGGGGCTAGACATCAGTGGAACTACCCGGCCATTACTATAATCTGGAGCGCTTTCATAGCTCGCATCTGCTACATGAGTTGGTACAACAGCAACCATCATCATCGAGAGAATTACAATTCGCTTGCGCAAACTTATGAACATCCTCAAATCCAAAACAGTCTGGCTTGGCATCATCGTCGCGTTGTTGTCCGTAGCGCAGGGGTTCCTGTTCCAGATTCCCGTGCAACCTTTGTACCAAGCAGCAATC
>OFRL01000593.1_pt1 | contig 15593 bp, 15 predicted proteins | sample 1543121 | NCBI WGS metagenome assembly OFRL01 (sample SAMN07774228, study PRJEB24372) | wastewater metagenome | isolation source: Lake Maggiore Cannobio | place: Italy: Cannobio | collected 2016-01
CACTCATTAACTAAATCTGAAAACATCTTATGGCTTGTTTTCTTTGGTTTAAGTGTTGCTACCGCCCTTACTTGGGCCTATCAATTCTATGTTCTGCATAATCTTACCCTAGCTCCAATTGCTTTAACTTTATGCGCTCTTCTTACTCTCCCAGTTCTCTATCTAACATTTAAAGCAACGCTACTTATGGGACTACTGCTTGTTCCTTATCAAATCTGGGTTGCAATTGCAGCAAGCCTTGCTTGGGGATACTCCGCTAGAAATTAAGCAGTTTTATCATCAAGCGTTGCAGCAGATACAACTCCAGCAGATGCAACTAACACTCCAAGGCCGATAAAGACTGAGCTAGCTCCAAATGGCGCAGCAAGGGCTCCTGCCGCAAGGGGGACTAAAAACTGGCCAATTCGATTACCAAATAATCTAATTGATATTGCCATAGCTCGCTCTTGAGATGGAGTTTTCTTTGAAACTATCGACATAGTTAGTGGTTGGCCAATACCTAGTAAGAATCCAACTATGGCCATAGATATGCCAAGTGCAATTGAGCTATTGGCATAGATTGAAACAAACAAGAATAAAGCTGAGAAGAAGATGCTGTAATTCATCGTCCTTGCAGATCCATAGCTCTTTGTTAATCGACCAAGAAGAAATCTTGAAATCATTGCTGCTGCTGAGCGAATCGAGAGAATTGCGCCAATTACAACTGGACTTATGCCCTTCTCTGTTCCCACCAGAGGCAGAATCACTACTAAAACATCATTTGCTGCAGCCACCGATAGCGAAGTCCAGATTGCAGGTTTAATTCCAGGGCGAGAGAGAACATCTCTGGCCTTAATTGCTCCTGCTGCATCTCGCTCCTGCTGAGTTCTCACCTCTTTTATTGATTTAAAGAGAAAGAAGGGAACGAGTGATAAGAGGGCAAGGAGCGCTGCAAATATAAAGGCAGAGGTTGAAGAGCGCGGCAAGACTCCTGCAGATCCTGCAATTAAACCTCCAAGAATTGGACCCACACTATGACCAAGTGATGTTGCAAAAGAGAAATATCCAAAGTTTTGATCCTGAAGATTCATAGCGCTTCGATTAGCAACCATTGCTTGACTTGCTGCCACATTTGAAAGATGAGCAACGCCAGCAAGAGCTGTGGCTGCAGCAATTGCAATAAAGTTATTAAGGAAAGCAAAGGCAACTCCAAGAATTATGAAAGAGAAACAACCAATAAATAGCAGCGGGATTTCTCCAAATCTTCCGACCCATCTGCCCATCGGAACTGCTATTAATAAAGGAAGCAGGGCATAAATTGAGGCTATTAGACCAATCTCATATCCAGATGCTCCGTTTTCCAGCGCGCGATAGGTGATCATCGGGCGCATCACATAGATACTTGCTTGCGCCAGGGCAACATTGATTAGAAGAGCCCATAACCAACTATTTGTAGAACGGCTGGTCATTTTCTTAAGCCTTGACCCGCCTTACCTTTTACTAATTTCATAAGCGCAGGTGCAAATAGAACGAGAATCAGAGTCAAGTAAATAACTTTAGGTAATAACCCGCTTACTAGAATTGAATAGTCACCATTACTCAACTGAACTGCTTGGCGGAATTGAATCTCAACAACAGGACCCAGAATTACTCCCAGAACTAGCGGGGTATTTGGAATTCCAAATCTACGGAAGAGATATCCAACAAAGCCCAGAACGAAGGCTAAACGCAGATCAAATGTGGAGTTATTTAGGCTGTAAGCGCCTAAAAGTCCAAAGGTGGTAATTCCGGCATATAGATAATGCCTTGGAATATGAAGAAGTTGAATCCAAATTCTAATCAGAGGCAAATTAATTAATAGAAGGAGAGTATTTCCAATAAATAAGCTGGCAATTAGCGTCCAAACAAGAGGCGCATTCATTTCAAAGAGCATTGGACCCGGTTGGATATTAAAGTTTCTTATCGCCACTAACATAATTGCAGCTGTTGCTGAAGTTGGAAGGCCTAGCGCAAGGAGTGGAACTAGAACTCCTGCCGCATTGGCATTATTTGCTGCCTCTGGGCCTGCAACTCCTTCAATAGCGCCATTTCCAAACTCTTCCTTATTTTTCGATAACTTCTTCTCCACTGAGTAGCTAATAAAAGTTGGAATCTCTGACCCACCAGCAGGGATAATTCCCATAGGAAAACCAATTGCCGTTCCTCTTAGCCAAGGCTTCCAGGATCTACGAAAATCTTCTCGGTCCATCCAAACTTTTCCTTTTACCGGAAGCACCTGCCAACTCTTATCTTGAAAACGACTTGCATAGTAAATGACTTCACCGAGTGCGAAGAAAGAAATAATGACAACAATTACTTCAAGGCCATCTGTTGCTTCTTGAATTCCAAATGAGAGTCTATTGATTCCAGTTTGTTGATCAGCTCCAACAAGTCCAAAAATTAGGCCAACAGATAATGAAACTAGCCCTCTAACCCTTGATGATCCAAGAAGAGTTCCAACTGTTGCAAAGGCAAAGACAATTAAAGCTACATATCCAGCAGGTTGAACTTTTAGCGCAAGTTCAGCTAGCGCAGGAGCTGCTGCTGCCAACATTATTGTTGCAATCAGACCTGCCACAAATGAGCCAAGTGCTGCAGTTGTAAGAGCTGCTCCCGCTCTACCATTTCTTGCCATCTTATGGCCCTCAACTGAAGTGATTACTGAGCCAGCCTCACCTGGAGTATTAAGCAAAATAGAGGTTGTTGAGCCGCCATACATCGCTCCATAGAAGACGGCAGCAAACATAATTAAAGCTGATGTGGGATCAACTGAAAGCGTGACGGGCAGAAGAAGTGCAATAGCTAGAGCTGGACCAATTCCTGGCAGAACTCCAACTAGAGTTCCAAGAAAAGTTCCAAGTAATCCATAGAGCAGATTCTGAGCAGTTAACGCATTTGAAAAGCCTTCTAGTAATAAATCTAGATTTCCCACTTATCCCTCGACTTCTCTGGCAAGGCCAAGTAAGTTTTCAAAAATTCCATCGGGCAGGAAGATTCTCAAACCTTTAGAAAAGACGAAGTAGACAACCACTGCGAAAACAAAAGAAATTAATATATCTTTCAAAAACTTCCTAGATCCAAATGCATATGCCACACCAAAAAAAGTTAGAGAAGCAGCTGCGATATATCCGGCAGGCTCCAGCAGCACGATATGAATTAAAATTGAGGCAAGAAGTATTGACATTGTTTTGATATCGGGACGTAGCTGAGCAGCTCCAACTTCAGTGCCCTCTGCAATTCCTAGCTTTCCTCGCAAGACTTGAATAATTAGAAGCAGAGCTACAAAGGTTGTAAAGAAACCAATTATTAGTTCAAAAGTCTTTGGGCTAACGACCGAGTAAACCCCAGGCTCTTCCAAGGTAAAGGCGTCATACAAAACAAATAACCCGAGCAGTAGAAATGCTAAGGCAAAAATCGCTTCAGCAAGTACTGCTCGGGTTACTTTAATCATCTACTTATTAAGTTTTTTATAGACCGATTTCAGCGATAAATGCCTTTATCTCCGGAATGTGGGTCTTTAGGAAGGCATTGAAGTCTTTGCCTCCAGCAAATTCGTCATACCACTTATTGGTTGCAAGAACTTGCTTCCAAGTATCGGTAGAACGCATTACATCCATAACCTTTACAAAGTTAAGGCGATTGGCTTCGCTAATGTCAGCTGGTGCCATAACTCCGCGCCAGTTTCCATAAACCAAGTTATATCCCTGCTGAATAAAGGTTTTGCCCTTTACGCCAGCAATTGGCTTAGGAGATGAAATTCCAAGAATGCGTAGTCTGTTATCTGCAACATATGGCAGAACATCAACGATTCCGATAACTCCAACTGGGGCTGCTCCGCTTAGAACCTTAGTAAGTGGCTCTGATCCGGTACCAACAACATAGTTAAGTTTTGAAATTGGAACATTAGCGGTCTTTAGAAGAGCGCCAATTACTTGATGATCAACGCCGCCGACATTTCCACCTGAGACCGCAACAGCGCGTCCGTTGGTGTTAACGTCATTTACAAACTGATTCAAAGTCTTGTACTTCGAATTAGCTGGAACGAAGATTGCGTTGTATTCGCGCATAACTCGCGCAATTGGAACAGAGGCAAGAAGATCTGATGTGTTCTTATTTGCTACCTGAGCCATACCGCCAGTTAGAGCAATACCAATAATAAGAGCTGAATTCTGCTTGCCCTTAATGGTCTGGAAGTGTGCAAGACCGGTAGTTCCACCAGCACCAGGCTTGAAGTCTGTGGTGCTTGTAGTTAGCAAACCTTCTGCAATTAGAGTTTTTGAAATTGCATCAGTTGTTGCTGAATATCCTCCAGGACCTGCAGGTACTGTCCAATCAATTGTGGTTAGCGGCTTTAGATCTGGATACCACCAACGAAGGCTGCCAGCAGCTGTTCCAACGGTAACTTTGGTGCAGGTGAGGTTTGAGCCCTCTACGCCGCGAGCCTTAGCAACCATTCCAGCGCGTCCGCACTCATCTCCAGCTTTTGCTTTTGATGATGGAACTTTTGCAGCACTCGCTGAAGTTGTTCCAGACATAACTAGCGCAAATGAAGTTAGCGCTACTGCTGCCGCAGTAAGTGTTTTTTTCAAAGACATTAGTTCTCCTATTTTTTTCTCTCGAGGGTGAGAGAAGACCCCTACCGTATCGGCCCTGATAGCTTGAGAGAAGGCGTTTTCAGCCTCAGATTGATAACACTTTGATGAAAAAGGGCCAAAAACTGCCATTATGAGCCCCATGAAGTTCTTTGCCTCACATCTCGCTACATCCATGAGAACTTATGAAGGGATGACTCTAAGCGTTGAAAATGGGGTAATTACTGAGATTCAAAGCGGCAGAGCCGCTGGGGCTATCCCACTTAGTGGAATGGTTATTCCAGGCTTTGTTGATCTTCACTGTCATGGTGGAGGTGGCCATGACTTATCTATAGATCCTAAAGGTGCTGAGTTTCATTTAAGACATGGAAGTACAACGCTACTTGCAAGTTTTATCTCCGAGCCGGTTGACTTAATTAAAGAAAAAATCTCCAGATTAAAACTTGAGAGAAACTTAATTGGAATTCATCTCGAGGGTCCATATTTATCTCATATTCATTGTGGAGCACATAAAAAAGAGTATTTACTCCCGCCCAAGATGGATGACATAAGAGGATATGTTTCTAGTGGCAAGGTGCGCTATCTAACAATTGCTCCAGAAATTGATGGGGCCCTTGAGGCAATTTCATACCTTTCCAAAAATAATGTAAAAGTTGCTATCGGACACAGCGCAGCGACATCTGAAGATATCAAGGAATCTATATCAAATGGAGCAGTTAGCGTTACTCACTTCTACAACGGTATGAGAAAAGATTTAGATGACAAAACTTGCCTTGCAGGCTTTACTCTTAATCAAAGTTCACTTCTTTTGGAATTAGTGATGGATGGAGTCCATGTCCCGTTTGAGACTTTGAAAGAAGTAGTCAAGCGAGCCCCAAATCGAATAATCGCAATTACCGATGCAGCTCCTTTTGCTGGAAATTCAGATGGCGACTATCAACTAGGTGAATTGCCTGTGAAAGTTTCAGATGGAGTTGCCCGCTTAAGTAGTAATGGCGCACTTGCTGGCAGTATGCTGACAATGGATAAGGCCTTCAAAAATGCGATGGTTAATCTAGACCTTGACATAGTCACTGCAGTTAACTTTTTTTCCACAAATCCAGCTAAATTGCTAGGGGAAGATCTTGTTGGCGACATTGCCGTTGGAAAGAAGGCAAACTTTCTCACCCTAGATCAAGAGTGGAACCTAAATGAGGTCTACTTTGAAGGCGAGTTAGTTTCCTAAATCTTTCAAAGCTTTACCCGAAGTTCGATAAACGGTCCATTCATCCATAGCTTCGGCTCCAAGGCTTTTATAGAACTCGATTGCCGGTGAGTTCCAATCAAGGACCCACCATTGCAAGCGACCATAACCTTTTTCATCACAAATCTTTGCCAAGTGTTTTAAGAGCGCTTTTCCATACCCGCGTCCCCGATATTCAGGTTTAATGAAAAGATCTTCCAAGTAGATTCCATGTTTTGCCTGCCAAGTAGAGTAATTGAGAAACCAAATGGCCATTCCTGCAATTTGCCCATCAACTTCAACTAAGTCACAAAATACTCTCGGATCACTGGCAAAGATTGTATTAAGCAAGTCTTCTTTACTTGCTTCAACTTGCTCTGGGGCTTTTTCATAGGTGGCAAGATCTTGTATCAGTTGAAGCACTTCTCCAACTTCTTGGATCTTTGCTGGACGAATTTTCAAGCTCGCTCCTCTTTAATGGAATTGCCGCCATCAACAATAATTGTTTGGCCTGTTATGTAGGAAGCCCCCGGAGTTGAAAGCCAAGCTATAGCTGATGCAATTTCATCAGTCCTTCCCCCACGCCCCATAGGGACAGATAAGCCTTGAGACTTTTCACTCTCACTTATTGAATCTGTAGCAATCCATCCTGGAAGTATCGCATTACAAGTAATTCCATATTTTGCTTCATCAAGTGCTACCGATTTAGTTAATCCAATAAGTGCTGCCTTTGCTGTTGCATAAACGGGCTGATTTTTCATCGCCATTACATGGCCAGTGAGGCTACTAATCATGATGATTCTGCCGCTTTGAGACTTTCTAATCTTTGGCAGGAAAAACTTGGTTGCAAGAAAGGCAGTCTCTAAATTTCTTGACATACCTTTTTGAAGCGCCTCTAGGGAAACTTGCGAGATATCAGTTGCTTCATTAGGACTTGCAGGGGAAGTAACACTTGTCATACCAGCATTATTAACCAAGATATCTAGGCTTGATATCTGAGATTCCAAAGCCTGCACATCGCTTTCATTTGTTAGATCTGCAATGAATCCCTTTACTCCAAGCTCCTCAGCTCTTTTATAGATGCGATCAGAAGTTGAAGTAATAAAGACTTCTGCACCTAGTTCCTTAAGTGCCTTAGCGGCTGCAAAACCTATTCCTGAAGCATCTCCTGCTCCAGTGACTAGAGCGCTCTTGCCCTTTAGTGAGAACATAAAGGACACTGTATCTACAACACCTCTAGAATCTCCATAGAGATATAAGTGATATTAAAGAAATGGGGCGAAATGTTTACTTGGGGCGTCTCAACATCTTCATATCAAATCGAGGGAGCAGCAAATCAAGGCGGTCGTGGGCCATCTATTTGGGATACATTTTCAAAAATTCCAGGAGCAGTTGCCAATGGTGATAACGGCGATGTTGCCTGTGATCACTACCATCGCTTTAACGAAGATCTAGATTTGATGAAGTGGTTAGGCGTTGGGGCCTATCACTTCTCAATTGCCTGGCCCAGGGTAATTCCCTCTGGTTATGGAGCGCTAAATAAAGAGGGAATGGATTTTTATGACAGATTAATTGATGGCGCACTGGAGCGAGGAATTACTCCTTGGCCCACTCTTTATCATTGGGATCTCCCGCAGAGTCTGCAAGATAAGGGTGGTTGGAATAATCGTGATTGCGCTTATTGGTTTGCAGAATATAGCCAGAAGATGGCAGAGGCTTTCTCGGATCGATTAAAAAACTGGATAACAATTAATGAGCCTTTTTGCAGCGCATGGCTGGGCCATCTCTATGGCGTAATGGCTCCCGGGCTCAAGGATCTTCAAACTGGAATCAATGCATCTCATCATTTATTGCTTGGTCATGGCCTTGCCACAAAAGCGATCAGGGAAGTTTCTAGCGAGCTAAGAGTTGGTATAACTCTTAATTTTACTCCAGCAATAACTATTGGTGAATCAAGTGAAGACAAGCTAGCTGTAGAGCTGGCGGATGGCTTTGATAATCGCTGGTTTGGCGATCCAGTGTTTAAAGCTAAATATCCAGAGGACATTGTTAAAGCATTCGGTAAAGAAGTTCCGATACACCCAGGTGACATGGAGACTATCTCAACCCCATTAGATTATTTGGGCTTAAATTATTACTTCAGACAGACTGTAGCGTACGACCCAAGTGCTAAGCCATTGCCTTATAAGCAAGTAACTGCGCCCAACGTTGAAAGAACTGGGATGGGCTGGGAAGTTCATGCGCAAAGCTTTACTGAGCTACTTGAGCGTGTAAATAGAGAATATAAGCCAAAGGAAATATTCATTACAGAAAATGGTTCTGCTTGGGATGATGAAGTTATAGATGGGAAAGTTGATGATCCCAAGCGAGTAAGTTATCTAGAGCGACATCTTGATGCCATGTTCATTGCAAGAGAAAATGGAGTGCCAATTAGTGGTTACTTTGCTTGGAGTTTGATTGATAACTTTGAATGGGCTTATGGATATGCGAAGAGATTTGGGATTATCTATGTTGATTATCAAACCCAGAAACGAATTCCTAAGTCGAGTGCTTATTACTATAGAGAGCGAATTAAAGGGTCTTAGTGACCTTACTAAGTCCAGCAGGTGAATCTGGATTGAATCCATTCTTGACTGCAAATCCCAGAGTCAGGTACTGAATTAGCGCAGCATCAATTATCGTTGACTCTTCTTCTTTCACTTGGTTTGAACCCCTTATGACCTTTTCTTCCTTGAGAGCAAGTTGATCACTTCCCAGCCAGATTAGCTCTGGTTCGCTCTGGCGAATACGAGCTATTGAGTCTTCAAGTGCTTTCTTAGGCATTCCCGAAGGAGCTAAGACAATTACTTGGCTGTTTTTATTGAGGGTTGCTATTGGACCATGTTGGTAATCAGCGCTCGACATCCCTTGAACTGGGATATAGCTAGTTTCTTGAATTTTAAGCGCCAATTCTTTGGCATTGGCATATGAATAGCCCCGCCCAATAACGACAATTTCTCTTGCCGCATCAAGTGAGTTAGCAAAGCTATCAACCTCGCTTAAGTTAGCTATGCACTCTCTGGATGAATCAACTAGATGTGACCTCACCTCTCCCTTATTGCCCATCCAGTTATCAACTAATAGCAAGGATGCTAGGAGCTCAGCTGAATAACTCTTAGTGGCAGCAACAGCAACTTCAGGTCCAGCAGAAAGATCAATGTGAATATCACCAGCTTTTGCTAGCGGAGAATCTGAATTATTAGTCATAGCGATCAATAGAGCTCCACCTTCTCTAGCGGCGCTAGCAAAAGTTATAAGGTCGGGAGATCTTCCGCTCTGACTCAAAGCGATTACCAAAGTATTTTTGAAATCGACCTTAGCCCCATAGATTGAGACAGATGAAGGTGAAGCAAGTCCTACTGGTAGTCCCAGCTTAACTTCAATCAAGAACTTTAAATAATGTCCCGCATTATCAGATGTTCCTCGTGCCAGGATGATTACATTTGTAATATTTCTTGCTTTTATTTTCTCTGCAGCTAGTTGAAATTGCGCCTTTGAGTTTATAAGTCTTGAAAAAACTTCAGGGGTCTCAGAAATCTCTGAAAACATCTTAAAATCTTTTACGTTCATTTATCTATCAACGCCCAAAATCATCTTCAACGCGTTCGATGTCATCTTCTCCAAAGTAAGTTCCAGTCTGAACCTCAATGAAGACCACATCGTTATCTCCGACATTTGCTATGCGATGCAAGGCTCCTGCAGGAATGTCGAGGCTGTCGCCAGCACTGAGAGATGAAACCACGCCATTAATTGTCACCTGCGCATTACCTGAAACGATAAACCAATGCTCAGAGCGCTTTTGATGGCGCTGATAGGAGAGGCGCTTTCCTGGAGATACCCAGATGCATTTGACCTTATGAGATGGGCTCTCTTGCAAGACTTCATAGCGACCCCAAGGTCGATCTGATTTTTCTAGCACTTTCGTATTCTAGTAGGTGAGTAAAATCGTTAGGATCACCCCATGAGAAATCCAACACCAGCAGATAAATTCACATTTGGCCTATGGACTGTTGGGTGGCAAGCCCGCGATCCATTTGGAGATGCCACCAGAGCAGCACTTGATCCAATTCGCACAGTTAGCGAATTAGCAAAGCGCGGGGCATATGGAGTGACATTTCATGATGATGACTTAATTCCATTTGGTTCATCGACTTCAGATCGCGCAGCACATATTGCTCGCTTTAAGAAGGCACTTGATGAGAATGGAATGAAGGTGCCGATGGCAACAACAAATTTATTTAGCCATCCAGTATTTAAAGATGGAGCTTTTACCTCTAACAATAGAGATATTCGCAGGTATGCCATCAGAAAAGTAATGACAAATATTGAATTAGCTGTAGAGCTAGGCGCTCATACCTATGTCTGTTGGGGCGGACGTGAGGGAGCAGAGACTGATATCGGCAAAGATCCTGTGGTAGCACTTGAGAGAATGCGTGAGGCTTTCAATATTCTTGGTCAATTTGTTATTGATAAGGGATACAACATTAAGTTTGCAATGGAGCCAAAACCAAATGAACCTCGCGGCGATATCTTCCTACCCACAATTGGACATGCTCTAGCCTTCATCAATTCTCTGGACCACCCAGAATTAGTTGGACTAAATCCTGAAGTTGGACATGAGCAGATGGCAGGACTTAATTTTGTTCACGGAATTGGACAAGCGTTATTCCATAAAAAACTCTTCCATATTGATCTAAATGGCCAGCATGGCCCTAAATATGACCAAGATTTAGTCTTTGGCCATGGCGATCTAAAATCTGCTTTCTTCTTGGTAGATCTTCTTGAGCGCTATAACTATGACGGCCCTAAGCACTTTGATTACAAACCAATGAGAACCGAGAGCGATGATGGCGTCTGGGCCTCAGCTACTGCAAATATGCGCACCTACATAATTTTGCAGGAGAGAGCAAAAGCATTTAGAGCAGATCCAAGAACTGCTGCAGCTCTCGAGAAATCAGGTGTTAATGAGCTGCTTCAGCCAACTGTTGCAAAGGGTGAGGGCTGGAAAGAGATTGCCGGAGAGAGTTTTGATGTTGAAGCTGCAGGAAAGCGCGGCTATCACTATGAAGAACTCGATCAGTTAGCTCTGGAATACCTAATCGGTGTTTACTAGAAACTATGCCGATAGTTGCAGGTGTTGACTCCTCAACACAATCAGTAAAAGTTGTTCTGAGAGATTCTGATAGTGGTGAGCTGATTGCATCAACTTCAAGGCCACATCCAGATGGGACAGAAATTGACCCACAGCATTGGTGGAAGGCTCTATCAGATGCTCTTGATGAATTAGGTTCACATAAGATTTCAGCGATATCAATTGCCGGCCAACAACACGGCATGATCGCACTTGATAAAGATGGAGCAGTAATTCGAGATGCTCTGCTCTGGAATGACACTCGTTCGGATAAAGCAGCAGTTGATCTCAACCAGGAGATTCCAGATATTGCCCTTCGCACTGGATCTCAATTAGTAGCTTCGTTTACTGCATCAAAGGTGAGATGGCTTGCTGATAACGAGAAAGAAAATGCCAATAAGGTTGCTGCAATTGCTCTTCCTCATGATTGGCTCTCTTGGAAACTCTCTGGAGCCAAATCTCTAGAGACTCTATTTACTGATCGCTCTGATGCATCTGGAACTGGATACTTCGATTCCGTAAAGAACGATTATTGCCTAGATATTTTGGAAACAGCGATGAGAAGTAGTAAGAAAATAACTTTGCCAAAGATTATTGCCCCAAATCAGTTTGGAGCAACTAGCGTTGATTCCATCCCAATAGCTGCTGGGGCTGGAGATAATGCAGGCGCGGCTCTCGGTCTTGGCGCATCTCTTGGCGATCTTGTTATCTCACTTGGAACAAGTGGAACTGCTTTTGCTGTATCAAAGAGTTCAACTCATGATTCATCTGGCGAAGTAGCTGGTTTTGCAGATGCGACCGGCAATTTTCTTCCCCTTGCTTGCACCTTAAATGCTGCAAAAATATTTAATACTGTTGCAAGAAGTCTCTCGCTCTCCTTTGAAGAATTTAGCTCCCTTGCCCTCTCTGCAAAAGCTGGAGCAGAGGGTTTAAGAATGATTCCTCACTTTGATGGCGAGAGAACTCCTAACAAACCACGCGCCAAAGGCTCCTTCCATGGCATAACTCATAGCAATTTCACAAAAGAAAATATTGCCCGTGCTTCTATTGAAGGAGTTATCGCTGGAATGATTTATGCTGCAAGAGCAGTTGAACGTTTGGGAGTTAGCTATTCCAGAATTTTACTAATTGGTGGAGCTGCCAAGAATTCTGCCGTGCAGCAGATATCTGCTGACTTGTTTGGAAGAGAGATTCATATTCCAGCAATCGGTGAGTATGTGGCAGATGGCGCAGCAAAACAAGCAGCCTGGGCCTTAAGTGGTAAGGGAAATCCACCTAATTGGTCGCTGGGCGAAGTGATGACAGTTTCTCCTAAAGTCAGAATTGGTGGAATCGTAGAGAATTACTTTGAACTTATCTCTTTGAGCTGATAGGACTCTCTGTCAAAAAAGCTACCGCGATTTCTGAGGCAAGCGCACTTGATCCAAAAGTCCTAATAATGTTTTTAGGATTAAAACTCCAAGTCGGCCATCCCATATCAACAAATATTGCATCTGGCCTACTTCGATTGATTCGATCTAGGGCCACTAGTATTTTGTTATCTCGGAAAGCATCCCGAAAGGCCACAACCAGACAACCTTGATTGTGAGTTGAAAGATCGATGTCACTTGATTCTAATTTAACCTTAATGCCAGCTCTTATAAATGGTCTTCGTAATCCCCAACCGACAAAGCCAGCAGCAATTGTTGGGTCAGCAGACAACTCAATTAGAGAGATCTGATCGGTTGATAAAGAAAGATTACCTTGATAATTAACTCCAGACTTAAACTTTGAAACCTCTGGCAAAGATACTGGAGACAGATCGGTTGCAACTGGCGGTCTCCAACGCCAGATTTTCTCTGCGTTATCCTCTAATGCCTGCCTTTCAATCTCTTCCTTCTCTATGGCCTCTCGAATTGCAACCAAACTATGGTCCACAAAACTTGATTGATCATAGAGACCGGAAAAGCAGAGTAGATCTGCGCCTGCCGATATCGCTCGAAGAGCTGAGGCATGAATTTTCTTTGTTCCTCCAAGTGCGCCCATATCTAGTGCATCGGTAACCACTAAACCTTCAAAGCCAAGACTTTTACGTAGCAAACTCCTGGTAATCAGACTTGAGCACGAAGCCGTGGAGGTGGAATCAATTGCAGCAAGCAAGATGTGCCCCATCATTATTGCCTCTACTCCATCTCCAATTGCTGAGATGAATGGCTTGAGATGGGTATTGATAAGTTCATCCATCTCGCCATTTAGCTGAGGTAAATCGTGATGGCTATCCTCCAATACCCCTCCGTGGCCAGGAAAGTGCTTAATACATGATGCGATTCCAGCGCTTCGCAAACCCTTGACTGCACTGACTACATGCTTTGAAACTAAATCAGCATCGTTACCAAAAGAGCGAACTGCGACAATTGGATTATCACTTTGAGTTGCAACATCAGCAACTGGAGCTAGATTTAGATCAACACCAATCGACTTTAGAATTTTACCTAACTCCTTAAAGGAGCTCTCTGTTAGTTCTAAATCATTGCAACGTCCAAGAAGTGCGGGGGTTGGGAATGGGCTTCCTTCAGGAACAAATAGACGAGTTACATCACCACCTTCCTCATCTAAAGAAATAATAATATTTGGCGAGATAGCCCTGATCTTGAGGATTAACTCGCGCGTTACATCTAAAGATGGACAGTTTGAACTAAATAGAGTTATTCCTCCAAGCCCGTTTTCAAGATATTTAAAAATCCAATCCGGAATCTCCGTGCCGCCGAATCCAGGAGAAAAGTGGGCCAATATTGCTTTCTCGGTATTATTGAATTTCATCCTTTCACAGCTCCTGCCGTGACACCTGTAGCAATTCGCTTCTGAATTAGTGAGAAGAAAATTACAACTGGAATAGCTGTGACTGTGGATGCTGCCATTAATGGGCCCCAATCGGTGCCGGTTCTAGTGGTAAAACCAGCGAGCCAAACTGGCAGGGTTAGGTTCTCTTGACTCTGCATAATTATGTAGGCCAACAAAAACTCATTCCAAGCTTGTATAAATGCAAATATTGCGGTGGCAACCAATCCTGGAGCCATTAATGGCAAGAGGACATGGCGATAAGCCTGAACTCTCGTGCAACCATCAACTAGGGCAGCCTCTTCGATGTCTGTTGGAATATTGGCTAGAAAACCCCTCAAAGTCCAAATAGTGAAAGGCAAAATGAATGCCACATAGGTAAGCGCTAATCCTCCTATGGTGTTTGTTAGTTGGAGTCGAGTCAATAGCAGGAATAGCGGAATTATCAGGGCAGATAGCGGAAGCATCTGCACAATAAGCAACGCTGAGATAAAGCTTCGCTTACCGGTAAATTTAGTGCGTGCTATTGCAACACTTGCGAAAGTTGCTAAAAACAACGAGATAGCAACGGTGATAAGCACGACAATCAAACTATTTCTTAGACTGGTGTAGAAGCCCTCTCTTGAAAAAGCATTCTGGTAATTCTCGATAGTAAAAGATCTCGGCAAAATTGTGGGTTCAGTCGAAAGTACATCTTGGCGATTCTTAAATGATGTAGTAACCATCCAATAAACTGGAAACCCCATAAAGATTATGGCAAAGAAACCAGAGATATTTGCATAAATCGAACTCTTTCTATGCATTGCCATCTCCAATCTGAACCATTTTCTTTATGTAGAACCAGGTGACACCTAATAATGAGAAAATCATCAAAAGGGCGATCGCAGCGCCCATCCCATATTCACTCAAACCAAAAGACTTTTCAAAAGCATAAATTGCCATCGTGTAATACTCAGAGGCCGGGCGGTTATCAAGAAGTACCCAGATTTGGGTAAAGACTTGAAAGTCCCAGATTATGGAAAGGCTTATTAGAATTACATAAATAGGAAGAAGTATTGGAAGAATTACAGATCTAAATATTTGTCTTGAGTTTGCGCCATCAATTGCTGCTGCCTCCAGTAGCTCTTTTGGAACTTGAGTTAAAGCCGCATAAATACTGATTGTTATAAATGGGATAGCGCCCCAAACCACAACTCCGCCAATAATTGAAAACCCTGAAAAGGTATTGGTAAACCAATTACGTTGGGCAAAGTCAAAACCAAGTTTTAGCGGCTGCTGGTACTTTCGGCACATTTGGTAAAGCTGCTGGCATAGCGGGCGAAGAGTTAGCGACGTTTACAACTGATTTTATTACGTTGTCAGCAGATTTAGCGTCATTTAATAACACAACCCCAGACGAAGCTATTAACGCTATTGGTTCAGCGCTACGCGGCGAAGCCGAACCGTTACGCAAATTTGGCGTATTGCTTAACGACGCAACACTTAAAAGCGCTGCTATGGAATTGGGCATATATAGCGGTAGTGGTGCGTTAACAGCGCAACAAAAAATCTTGGCTGCACAAAAAGTTATTTACGAACAAACAGGCGACGCGCAAGGCGACTTCGAACGAACGTCAGACGGCCTAGCTAACCAGCAACGCATTTTAAGCGCACAATTTGAAAACGTAAAAATAAAAATAGGCGAAGCGTTACTACCAGCTTTTCAAAAGTTAATAACATTTTTAAACGACAAAGTTTTACCAGCTATAGATCGTGTAGTTACTGCGTTTGGTGA